>Ga0209066_10001341_pt1 | contig 32796 bp, 37 predicted proteins | sample All_14_2_FD_187198 | JGI IMG/M metagenome (GOLD analysis project Ga0209066, IMG submission 187198) | Freshwater microbial communities in response to fracking from Pennsylvania, USA - Allegheny Zone_MetaG_DW_15 (SPAdes) (version 2) ... | reverse complement strand
GGCCTGGACCGGCAGGGTCAGGCTGAGGGTCAGGGTTTCGGGCACGCACATCTGGTCGCTGCACACGAAGAACAGCGCCCGCGTCGTCAGGGTCAGCCGCGAGCCCGGCCGCGCATCGGCGGGAACGCGGATCGGTACCGGCAGATAGACCTGGCCGGAATAGCCGAAATTCATCAGGTCGCCGAGCCGCTGCCGCTCGGGCAGGGGCCAGACGATGTCCTCGGCGATCACGCCCGGCGGCAGGGTCCAGGTCAGGCTGGTGGGCCCGCCGGAGTCGCCGGGATTTCGCCAATAGGTGTGCCAGCCGGGCTGGATATCCTGACGCACGGCCACGATCGCAGTGGAGCCGGGCGTGACCCACTGCGACAGGGGGACCAGTTCCGCCTCGATCCGCTCGGTCCGCCGCGGCCCCGCCAGAACCGGGGCGGAGGCGGATACAGTCGGCGCGGTTGCCGACGGCTGGGCCCAGGCAGACGGGCCCGTCAGCAGGGCCATGACGACGGCAATGAGAACGGAACGGATCAGCACGGCGGGACCTTGGCCTGTGGTCGGCCAGGCTGTCCTAAAGGCAAAAGGTCACCGCGTCAGCGCCCCGCGACAATCAGGCGGTCGTTGAACTTGAACATCAAGGCCGAGGGGCGGCCTCGACGAGGACTTCGGTCCGGCGGCGCATCGGTTCCTGCGTGCCCTCCGCCGTCACGGCCCCTTCATCGCCGATCGCTTCGACATCGAAGGCCGGGGCCGGCCAGCCCGCACCCTGCAGCGCCTCGGCCACGGCTCGCGCCCTGCGCTCGGACAAGGTCAGATTGGCGCTGGACCCGCCAGATGCGTCGGCCAGGCCCAGCACCTGCACCTTGCGAATGTCGCATCCCTGCAGCTGTGTCGCGGTCATGCCAATGGCCTCGCGCGCCGCCGGCGTCAGCCGCGCCTCTCCCTCGGCGAAATAGACCTCGAACCTGTGAGAGGTGCAGGCGCTCGGCGTCGCCACCAGCGCCTCACGATCCCCGAACATTCCCATGCCGCCCGAACAGCCCGCCAGTACCGCTCCCAGCCCCACGACCGCCATCCATCCCCAAGTCCGCGTCATCAACCAACCCCCTTGAAACCCGCCACGCCCATGCGTGGCCCATGCGAAACGGGCGGCCCGCCGATCGACGAGCCGCCCGAATCGTAACCTGTGATCAGGCCGTCAGCCCGATCCTAGCGCCGATCAGCGACGACGACCGTCTTCCCAATAGCAATCGCCTTCGGGATAGCAGTAGTAGTAGGCGCCGCGAGCGCTGTCATAACGGCGGTTCTGATTGGCGCGGTCCTGCGAAGAACCACGCACCGCGCCGGCGACACCACCGACGGCGGCGCCGATGAGGGCTCCGCGTCCGGCATTGCCGTCACCGACGTTGTTGCCGATGATGGCCCCGGCCACGGCACCGACGCCGGCACCGATGGCGCCCTGGCGCATGGCTTCGTTGTTGTTGCCATAGCCGTCGCTGGCGCAGGCCGAAGCCAGCAGTCCGGCCGCCGCAATGGCGAGAATCGCCTTGTTCATGGGTCTGTCCTTAAAAAACGAGGGTTCGCCCCTGGGGTGAGAACGCTGGACCCCCGCACAGGTTCCGCCGCTATGGTGATGGTCAAGGATGTATTAACATCCAAGACAGGACGGGCTGGAGGGCCGGTCCATGGACTGTAGGGGTCCGGTGCCAGGGGGTTTGCCATGCGTCTTCTCCAAATCGTCAGAATGTCGGAAGGCGACAGCCATCCGGTCTGGGCGCGCTCGAAGCGCCGGTCCGGCGGGGGGGCTTCCCCGATCGGCTTCATCGTCACCCTGCTGGCTCTGTTCGGCGTTCTGACGGCCGTCTTGGGTATCAAGGAACGTTCGATGGCCGAGGGCGGGGCCATTCTGGACGGCTGGATCAGCAGCGCCTGGACCGGAGCCAAGGGCCTGGTCGGTCAGGCGCCTGAGGCCGGCGAGGAGGCCGCCGAAAAGGTCGGAGAGACCGCCGCCAAGACCGGTGACGCCCTTCAGGCCGGGGCGGAGAAGACCGCCGAAGAACTCAAGAAACAATAGTCAAGCTTTCTGGCCGCTTTGCGGGAACCCGGTCGTGGTGGGCGCGTTCGCCGTTGCATGACGGAGACCCTTGAAGGGGCTGGGGCGGTTCCCGCTGCGCCCGAGCCTGAAGCCCTCTTAGACACTCCGCCCCGCCCGGTGCTCACGCCCCATGTGGCGCTGGGCCGGGTGATCATGCTGGTCAATCCCCTGTCGGGCAGCGTCGGTCCACGCGCGGCGGCAGAGGCTGAGGCAATCCTGGCAGAGTATGACTGCGACGCCTCGGTCGTCGCCCTGGAAGGTGGCCATTTCGACGCCCAGATCGACCAGGCCATCGCTGCAAAGCCCGATGCGCTCCTGATCCTGGCCGGAGACGGAACAGCCGGAACCATCGCTTCGCGGGCCGGACCGGACGGCCCCCTGGTCGCCCCCCTGCCGGGCGGGACCATGAATATGCTGCCCAAGGCCCTGTATGGAACCGGCGACTGGAAGGTGGCGCTGCGCCGCGCGCTTGAAGACGGCGTGTCCCTTCCGGTTTCGGGGGGCAAGGTCGATGGTCAGGCCTTCTATTGCGCGGCCATTCTTGGCGCTCCCGCCCTTTGGGCACCGGCGCGCGAGGCGGTGCGGACCGGCAAGCTGAAGAAGGCCTGGAACCATGCCCGGATCGCCATGCGCCGTGCCTTCTCCGGCCGCATCCGCTATTCCCTGGACGGGTCACCGGTTCGACGGGCCGAGGCCATGGTCTTCATCAGCCCGATGATCTCGCGCGCCGTCGATGATGCCGCGGGCTTGGAGGCAGCGGCCATGAATACCGCAGGGGCCTCCGAGGCCTTCCGCCTGGCCGCCCACGCCCTGTTCAACGACTGGCGCCATGACCCGGCCGTCACGACCAAGGCGACCCGGCGCGCGACCGTCCGGGCCCGTTCGCGCATTCCGGTGGTGATCGACGGCGAGCCCAGCCTGTTGGGGCACGAGGCCCGGATCACCTTCACCGCCCTGGCCTTCCGGGCCCTGGCACCCGCACCGCCGGCGGCCGGAGACAGCGTCTAGTGGGTCTGGTTCTTCAGTTTTCGGACATCCATTTCGGGGCCGAGAACGCCAAGGCCTGTTTTGCCGCCCTGGACTACGCCTTCGCCCAGAAGGCAGACCTTAATCTGGTCACCGGCGACATCACCCAGCACGGCCTGAAGCCGGAGTTCGAGGCCGCCGCCAACTGGCTGCGTCGCCTGCCCGATCCGGTCTTTGTCAGCGTCGGCAACCACGATGTGCCCTATGGCGACCTCCTGGCGCGGATTCTGTGGCCGTGGCGGGCGTTTGAACAGGCGACCGGCCACCCGGCGCATGACCATCAGTTCGTCAGCGATCGTCTGATGGTGCGGGGCGTGACCACGGCGCGCGGCTGGCAGGCCAGGGCCAATTGGTCCAAGGGCGTGATCGACCTGAACCAGACCCGGCGGGCTGCCGAGGCCTTGCGCCAGGCCCCGGCCGGGGCCTTGAAAATCCTGGCCTGCCACCATCCCCTGATCGAGATGATCGGCACGCCCATGACGGGCGACGTCAAGCGGGGCGACGCGGCGGCGCTGATCTTTGCCGAGGCGGGGGTCGATCTGATCACCACCGGCCATGTCCATGTGCCTTTTGCCCTGCCGATCCAGCTCAGCGACCATTGCTCCTATGCCGTGGGATGCGGAACCCTGTCACGGCGCGAGCGGGGTGCGGCTCCCAGTTTCAACCGCATCGAATGGGACGCGCACGAGATCACCGTGACCGTCATGGCCTGGCGCGGGAGCCGGTTCGAGCCGGACAAGGTCTGGCGACTGCCGCGCCGCCAGGACACGCGCAGAGCCGCGACGGCCCCCGTGCCGACGGTGGCTTAGGGTCAGCAGGCCATCAACGACCGCTCTTACCGCATCCCCGCGCTCGCGGGGATGAGCGGAAGGAGTCTGGGACTTAGACCCGTTCCAGCCGGGCGACGAAGAAGCCGTCCACGCCGCCCTTGTCTGCCCACATCGAGGGCAGGATCCGCAGCCAACCCTCGGGCGTCAGGGCGTCCTCGGGCGCTCCAATCGCCGCGGGATCGGCGGGCACGGTGCGAAAGGCGGGATTTCGGCGCAGGAAGGCGATGATCTGGGTCTCGCCCTCCTCGCGCTCCAGCGAACAGACGCAATAGACCAGTCGACCGCCGGGCTTCACCCGCTCTGCCGCCACATCCAGAAGCCGGTGCTGGACATCCGCCAGCTTGGCCACCTCGGCGGGCTTGGTGGCGCGCAGCACCTCGGGATTGCGACGATAGGTGCCGGTCGCCGTACAAGGCGCGTCCAGCAGGACGGCGTCGAAAGTCCGGGAGTCCTCCCAGTCCTCGGCAGGCACGGCAACGACCTCCGCCGTCAGGCCCACGCGATCCAGGTTCTGTCGCAGCCGACGCAGCCGCACGTCTGACCGGTCCAGGGCCACCACTGCCGCGCCCGCGGCCGCCAGCTGCAAGGTCTTGCCGCCCGGGGCCGCGCACAGATCCAGGGCCGTCTGCCCAGCCCGGACGTCCAGCAGCCGCGCCGGAACGGCGGCGGCTGCATCCTGCACCCACCAGTCGCCGCCGTCATAGTCGGGCCAGGTCGCCAGATCGCCCCGACGACCCGTACGGATGGTCCCGCCTGGCAGGACGGAGCCGTCGAGCGCCTGGGCCAGGGCGAGGGCGTCGGTACCCGGTTTCGAAGACAGATCGGTCGGCGGCTCGTCACGACCGGCGAGCGCCAGTCCCAACAGAGACGCCTCGCCATAGGTGGCGCGCCAGCGGGCGGCGATCCAGTCGGGCAGATTGCCCGTCGCCGTGGTCAGGCCTGGGCCTTCGCGCTCGATGCCGCGCAGAACGGCATTGACCAGGTTCTTGTAGGGCCGGGTCTTGGGGTCCCGCTCGGCCAGCTTGACCGCCGTGGACACGGCCGCGAAGGCTGGCGTTTCCAGGACCAGGGTCTGGGCCAGGGCGACCCGCAATAGCGTCCGCACCGGGGCGGGGGGTGATTTCTGCAGTCGCCGGTCCAGGATTTGGTCGATCTCTCCCAAACGGCGAAGGGCGGCCATGGCCACGGCACGGGCAAAGGCACGGTCCGGACCCGGCAGGGCCGCCACGGCCGGATGGGAAAGGGCCTCGTCCAGGCCGCCCCGCTTTTCCAGCGCTCCATTCAGCAGAAGGCCCGCCGCGATCCGGGCCTCGACCCCGATATCGGCCGCTTCGTCGGGCTGTGACGGGGCCTCGGTCCCGCGCCCGGGCCGGGGTCCGCGCGCCTTTTCCGCCATGCGGCGACCGCGCGCGTCGGAGTTGCCGCCCGCTCGCCCGGCCGGGGGCGGGCGGCTCATACGCTCACCTGGGTGCCCAGCTCGACCACGCGGCCAGGCGGGATGTGATAGAAGTCGGTCGGATTGGCGGCATTGCGCGTCAGGAAGATAAACAGCTTGTCCTGCCACAGGGGCATCCCCTCACTGGCCGTCGCCACGACCGAACGGCGTCCCAGGAAGAAGCTGGTCGACATGATGTCGAACTTCAGACCCTGTTTTCGGCAAACGCCCAGGGCCTTGGGAATATTGGGCGTCTCCATGAAGCCATAGGAGATGGTCAGTCGCTTGAAATCTTCGTTGATCGGCTCGATGGAAATCCGCTCCGACTCGGCGATGCGCGGACGATCGGTGGTTCGCACGGTCAGGATCACGTTCTTTTCATGCAGCACCTTGTTGTGCTTCAGATTGTGCATCAGGGCGACGGGCGCGATGTCGGGGGCCGAGGTCAGGAAGATGGCTGTGCCCGGCGAGCGGTGCGGCGGTCGCGCCTTCAGCATCTCGATCAGATCGTTCAGCGGCAGGCTGTCCTTGCGGGTCTTGACCGTCAGGATTTGCGTGCCACGCACCCAGGTCCACATCATGAACAGCAGGCCGGCCCCCAGGATCAGGGGGAACCAAGCGCCCTGCGGAATTTTCAGCAGGTTCGAGGTCAGGAAGACCAGATCGATGGCCAGGAAGGGGACGATGGCGACCAGACTGAGCGGCAAGCTCCATTTCCACAGACGCCGCACGATGAACCAGGCAAGCAGACTGTCGACGAACATGGATCCCGTGACGGCAATGCCATAGGCGGCGGCAAGCGCCGAGGAGGTCTGGAACATCGCCAGCAAGGCCAGGACGCCAACCATCAACATCAGATTGATCGATGGGACGAAGATCTGACCCGCCTGACTTTCAGATGTATTCTTGATCTCAATACGAGGCAAAAGCCCGAGTTGGACCGCCTGTTGGGTAACTGAGAAGGCTCCCGTGATGACGGCTTGACTGGCGATGACGGTAGCCACCGTCGCCATCAGAAGAACCGGCCAGTAGACGACCTCTGGCACCATCATCCAGAACGGATTTTCTGCGGCCGCACGATTGTCGAGGACCAAGGCCCCCTGGCCCAGATAGTTCAGCGTCAGGCAAGGCAGTACGACCCAAAGCCAGCCGCGCCGTATGGGCGACTTGCCGAAATGACCCATGTCGGCATAGAGCGCCTCCGCTCCCGTGACCGCCAGGAACACACTGCCTAGAATGACGAATCCGAGGAAGCCGTTGTCCAGCAGGAATAACACGCCGTAGTGCGGCGAAAGGGCACGCAGGATCGAGATGTCGTCAAAGATATGATAAAAGCCAAGGGCTGCGAGGATCAGGAACCAAACCGCCGTCAGAGGGCCGAAGTAGCGGGCCACGCTGGCAGTGCCGCGCGACTGGATCATGAATAGCGCGATCAGAATGCCCGCCGCGATCGGCAGGACAAAGGGCGCGAAGGTATCGCCCATCCCAGGAGCGTCACGCAGCCCCTCGACCGCCGAGACTACGGAAATGGCTGGGGTGATGACCCCATCGCCGTAGAAAAGAGCCGCCCCGCAGACACCTAGGATGAAGATCAGGCCCGAACGCCGCCCGATGGCGCGCTGAGCCAAGGCCATCAAGGCCAGCGTGCCGCCCTCTCCCTTGTTGTCGGCCCGCATGAGGAAGACGACATATTTGATCGTGACGACCAGGATCAACGCCCAGAACACCAGCGACACGACGCCCAGGACAGCCAGCTCGGCCGTCCCGCCACTGCGCGAGTGGTGCAAGGCTTCGCGCATGGCGTAGAGCGGGCTGGTACCGATGTCGCCAAAGACGACCCCGATGGCCCCGATCATCAGGCCCCATTTGCCGGCCTTGACGTGCCCGCCCTCACCCGCCGCCGCGGGATGCGGATGGACCGGCGCGACGGGCGCGGAGGGAGTATGGGCGGCGTTTGACGCAAGGTCGTCGCCGCGGGGGTCGTCCCCGGCCATTCGGTATCTCCGGGCACCGCGAGGGAGGCGGACCCTTCCAGAGCGGCGGGCCTTTAGACCCTTTCATCGAGGGGTTCAATCGCGGCGCGACCGGACCGTTCCCCCGCCGCCTTTAGGCCCCCGATTTGTGAAACACAAACCGAAGGCTTACCTTGCTCGATCAAGGATCATCCATGTCAGACAGCCAACGCTTCCCCGTCGCCGCCCACGCCCTGGCCTATCTGGCTCACAAGGGGGCCTATGGTCCTGGCCAGGCCGTACCCAGCGCGGTGCTGGCGGCCTCCGTCCCGACCAATCCGGTGGTGGTTCGCCGCGTCACAGCCATGCTGGCCCGCGCCGGCCTGATCGCGACCCGTCCGGGCGCCTGCGGCGGGGCCTGGCTGTTGAAACAGCCCGAGGACATCCGGCTGGATCAGGTCCTGCGTGCGGTCAACGGCTGCGCGCATCTTGGCTCGCCACCCGCCGGAGCCAAGGGCTGTCCCGTCAGCGAACACATCCCGCGCCAGGTGGCCAAGGCCCTGAGCGCGGCCGACAGCGCGGCCGCCGAAGCCCTGTCGCGGATCACCATCGCCGACCTGCTGGCCGACGACCCGGTCTCGCTGGCCGGGATCGTGGTCGTTCCGGCCAGGCCGGTTCTGAAGCCCGTCCGGACACCGGCCAGGACCAAGGTTTCCGCGTGAGCCGACGTCGCGCCCTGATCACCGGGGCCTCGGCCGGCATCGGATCGGCCCTGGCGCGGGTCTATGCCGAAAAGGGCTGGGACCTGATCCTGACGGCGCGACGCGAGCCAGCGCTGGTGGCCCTGGCCGACGAACTGACGGCGGCCCACGCGATCGATGCCGTTGTCATCCCGGCGGATCTGGCTGACCCACAGGCCCCCGCCGCCCTGATGGCCGAGATCGACCGGCGCGGGCTGGTCGTCGACGGCCTGATCAACAATGCCGGGTTCAGCCGGACGGAGGGCTTCCTGAAGGCCGACCCCGCCGACCATGCCGCCATGATCGCGGTGATGCTGTCCGCCCCGGTGACGCTCAGCCGTCTGGTCGCCCCGGCCATGGTTCAGCGGGGCTTTGGCCGCATCCTGAACATCGCCTCCCTGGCTGGGCAGATGCCGGCGACCGGGGGCGATACCCTGTATGGGCCGATCAAGAGCTTTCTGATCAAGGCGTCCCAGGGCCTGCACCTGGAGTTGACCGGCACGGGCGTGCACGTCACCGCCCTGTGCCCCGGCTATACCCTGACCGAATTCCACGACGCCAACGGCACGCGGCAGGAGGTCTCGGCCGCCTATCCCGCCTGGATGTGGCAGACCGCCGATCATGTCGCCCGCGTCGGCTATCAGGCGGTCGAGGCGAACCGGCCCCGGGTCACGCCCGGGGTGATGAACAATGTGCTGGCGGGCCTGGCCAAACACCTGCCGGACGCGGTCGCCCTGAAAATGGTCGGCGGCCATGCGAAGCGCCTGAAGCGGATCTGACGCCCTGACGACCTCAGTGCCCGCCATCCGGATAGGGGGCCGTCACCGCACCGGAGAACATACCGGGGATGGCCTCGCCCAGGCCCGCCAGGATGAACTGGATCGCCAGGGCGCACAGGATCAGGCCCAGGACGCGGACGATGATGGCCATGCCGACGTCGCCCAGGGCTCGGCTGATCGGGCCGGTCAGCCAGAAACAGGCCAGGGTCGCCAGGCCGGCGGCGAAGATGGCGACCACGCCGCCCACCGTGGCCTCCGTGCCCACGGCCTGGGCCTCGCCCGCGCCGATGATGACCGCCGATATGGCCCCGGGGCCGATCATCAGCGGGATCGCAAAGGGCACGACCAGTCGCTGGAACCGGCGCTTGGCATAGCCGCGCACATCGCCCGCATCGTGGGTCGGATCGATGTCGGCAAACATCTTGAGGAAGTCCTCGCGGGCCATTTCCAGCCCCAGTAGCAGCAGAAGAATACCGCCCGCGATGCGGAAGGCGGCCAACGATATGCCGAAGAACTCCAGCACCGCCAAGCCGGTGAAATAGAAGAACAGCAGGAAGGCCACGACCAGGGCCACCAGATAGGTCGAGACCAGACGGCGCTGCATGGCGCTGGCCCCCACGGTGGCGGCCGCGAAGATGGGGATGTTGCCGATCGGATCGATCAGGGCGAACAGGGTCACGAACAGATTGACCCCCAGGTCGAGCGCGTTCATTGCCTGATCCTTAAGCCTGTAATCCCCCGCCGGCCCCGGGGCCGACGCATCCATCGTCGGCTCACCTGATAGCCGCTTGACCGGAGCCCGTCGATGACCTCTCGCCTACTCAGCGACGACCGCCTGATCGTCGGCCTGGACCTGCCCTCGGTCGAGGCGGCCCAGGCCCTGGTGAACCGGATTGGGGACGGGGTGACCTTCTACAAGGTCGGCCTGACCCTGCTGACCCAACCGGGCGGCGTCGCCTTTGCCCAGGCATTACGCGAGCGGGGCAAGCGGGTGTTCCAGGACTGGAAGCTGCACGACATCGGGGCCCAGGTCGAAGGCGCGGCGCGATCGGTGGCCCAGGGCGGCTGTGATTTTCTGACCGTCCATGCCGAACCCCAGGTGATGGAGGCCGCCGTGCGGGGCCGGGGCACATCGGACACGCGTATCCTGGCCGTGACGGTGATGACCAGCCTGTCGGACGCGGACTTGGTCGAGATCGGCTATGGCATGACGGCCTCGGCTCTTGTCGAACGGCGGGTGGGGCAGGCCCTGGCCTGCGGCGTCGACGGGGTGGTGGCCAGTCCGCTGGAAGCGGCCATGGTTCGCCGTCTGGCGATCGAGGCCGGACGACCGGACTTCCTGATCGTGACGCCCGGCGTTCGACCGGCCGGAGCCGACAAGGGGGATCAGCAGCGTGTGGCGACGCCGATCGAGGCCCTGCAGGCCGGGGCAACCCATCTGGTCGTGGCCCGCCCGATCATCGCCCACGACAGCCCGGTCATGGCCGCCGCCCGCATCGCCGCCGAGATGCTGACGGTCGAAACGCTCTAGCGGTCGTACAGATAGACGTCACCGCAGCCGCAGCTTTCGTCGTGGCGGTGCGGACGGCGCGGCGGGTCATAGTTGCGGTAGCCGCGGGCCGAGGGCGGACGGTCGTCGTCGTAGCCCCAGGCGTCGTGATCGCCTTCATAGCGGGCCTCGCGACGATATTCGCGGCGTTCGTAGCGCTGTTCGCCGTAATAATATCGGCGGCTGTCGCTGTAGCCATAGCGTCCACCGCGATCGTGGCGGCCCTGATAGGCATAGTCGTCCTGGCGCGGGCCGCCGTAGCAGCAGACCGGGCGCGGATCGTGACGCGGCGGCTGATAGCCACCGGTCTGGCAGCAGGCCCCGCCGGAATGGCCGCCGCCATACTGATAAGGCTGTCCCCAGCTGCCCACGCCATAGGCTGAAACCGGCGGCGGCGGCGCATAATAGGACTGGGCCACGGCCGTGCCCGCGCCGAACATCATGACCACAGCCACAGACGCAGCCGACAGACAAACCAGGCGCATGGCCCCTCTCCCTCTTCCCAGACCAACAAGGTTAACGCCAAATCCCGCCGATCGTTCGCAATTCGCCTGAACCGGGACTTTTCACCCGCCAGGGATCAGAAATCGACCGCCAGACCCTTCTTCTCCCAGTCGCCATAGCGGGTCGGTTCCGGACCCGCGGGGCCGCCATGTTCGACGGCGGCTTCGGCCTCGATCCGGGCGGCGCGGCGCGCTTCGGCTTCGGCCAGGGCGCGGCGCGCGGCGTCGCTCAGGGGACGAGGGGCCTCGACTTCCGGCGGCGACACGTCATCGGGGGTGGGCGCTTCGGTCACAGGGTTTTCCTCTTGAGGCGGGGAAGCCTGATACGCACATAGGTTCTCATGGCTCGGGGGCCACGTCAGACGGCAAGTTTTCGACCGATGAACCATGTGAAGACCTTCATCCTGCTGGCAGCCCTGACGGCCCTGTTCATGGGCGTCGGCTATCTGATCGGCGGGGCCGCCGGCATGGCGATCGCCCTGGTCGTGGCCGGCGGGATGAACCTGTTTAGCTATTGGAATGCCGACAAGATCGTCATGAAGATGTACCGGGCCCAGCCGGTGGACGAGACGCACCCGAACGGGGTGGTTCGGACCTATGTCGCCGATGTGGTGCGGATGGCGCAGGACGCAGGCCTGCCCCGGCCGGTCATCGCCATCATTCCGTCGGACCAGCCCAATGCCTTTGCCACGGGCCGCGACCCGGCCCATGCCGCCGTCTGTGCCACCACGGGCCTGCTGGATATGCTGACTCGCGACGAGATCCGCGGCGTGATGGCGCACGAACTGGCTCATGTGAAGAACCGCGACACCCTGACCATGACGGTCACGGCGACGGTGGCGGGGGCCATCTCGGCCCTGGCCAATTTCGCCCTGTTCTTCGGCGGCGACCGGGATCGGCCTGGCGGTCTGTTGGGGACTTTGGCCCTGATGATCCTGGCCCCGATGGCCGCAGCCCTGGTGCAGATGGCGATCAGCCGGTCGCGGGAGTATGAGGCCGACCGTGTGGGGGCCGAGATCGCGGGCGATCCGAACGCCCTGGCCTCGGCTCTGCAGAAGATCGACGCCCATGCGCGGCGCATCCACAATCCGGTCGCCGAGCGCAATCCGGCGTCGGGCCAGCTGTTCATCATCAACCCCCTGGCGGGCAAGGGGGCGGACAGCCTGTTCTCGACCCACCCGGCCACCGCCAACCGGGTCAAGGCGCTGATGGCGCTGGAGGTCAGCGTGGGGCAGGCCCAGCGGTCTGCTAAGGCCGTTTTCCCGGCCGGAAGGACAAGCGTGCCGACGACGGCTGCGGTGCCCAAGGGGCCGTGGGGCTGACGCTTGCTCGGGGCCTCATCCCTGCCTAGTCTCGATCCATGGCCGATGCACCCGAGACAGTGGAAGATGCGGCTGCCGGACTTCTGAACGGCGTGATGATCCTCGCCATAGGCCTAGCGTTTCCCTTGCTCCTGATCTGGCAGATCATTGCACAGTGGGGCGAGTGGACGTTCGAGCCGGGCAGCGATCTGATCGCCGATACGGTCCAGGTCGCCGGGCTGTCGTATCTCAGCTTCCTTTTCATCCGCACGGGTGTCCGGCAGGTTCGCAAGTCTGTGACCTGGTTTCGCTTGCGGCGTCCGTCGTCCCGCTGATCGCCGCATTCCCACCCTTGCATCGCGGGCCGTCTGGTCCTTTAAGCGCGGCGCATAAGCCAGCCCGCGCTTTCCAGACAGGATGCCGTCATGTCCCGCCCCGCCGACAAGCCCGTGAAGAAGGTCGTCCTCGCCTATTCCGGCGGGCTGGACACCTCCATCATCCTGAAATGGCTGCAGACCGAATATCAGGCCGAGGTGGTGACCTTCACCGCCGACCTGGGTCAGGGCGAGGAACTGGGTCCGGCGCGGGAAAAGGCGCTGAAGATGGGCATCAAGCCGGAAAACATCTTCATCGACGACCTGCGCGAGGAGTTCGTGCGCGACTTCGTCTTCCCGATGTTCCGCGCCAATGCCCTGTATGAAGGCCAGTATCTGCTGGGCACCTCCATCGCCCGGCCCCTGATCGCCAAGCGCCAGATCGAGATTGCCCGCATGGTGGGGGCCGACGCCGTCTGTCACGGGGCGACCGGCAAGGGCAATGACCAGGTGCGGTTCGAGCTGGGCTATTACGCCCTGAACCCCGACATCCACGTCATCGCCCCCTGGCGCGAATGGGAATACCGCAGCCGCGAGGCCCTGCTGGAATTCGCCGAGAAGAACCAGATCCCGATCGCCAAGGACAAGCGCGGCGAGGCACCGTTCAGCGTCGACGCCAATCTGTTGCACTCCTCCAGCGAGGGCAAGGTGCTGGAGGATCCGGCGGTCGAGGCCCCCGAGTTCGTCCACCAGCGCACCATCAGCCCGGAGGATGCGCCCGACAGGCCGCACGTCTTCACCCTGTCGTTCGAACGGGGCGATGCCGTCGCCATCGACGGCGTGGCCATGAGCCCGGCGACCCTCCTGACCAGGCTCAACGAACTGGGCCACGACAACGGTGTCGGGCGGCTGGACCTCGTCGAAAACCGCTACGTCGGGATGAAATCGCGGGGGGTCTATGAGACGCCGGGCGGCACCATCCTCTTGGCCGCGCACCGGGGCATAGAGTCGATCACCCTGGATCGCGGAGCCATGCATCTGAAGGACGAGCTGGCGGTCAAGTATGCCCATCTAATCTATAATGGCTTCTGGTTCGCGCCCGAGCGCGAGATGCTGCAGGCGGCGATCGACCATAGCCAGCGCAGGGTGTCGGGCACCGTCCGGGTCAAGCTCTACAAGGGCAATGTTACCATCATCGGCCGCGAAAGCCCCAACAGCCTGTACGATCAGGATCTGGTGACCTTCGAGGAAGGGGTCCAGGCCTATGACCACAACGACGCGGCGGGCTTCATCAAGCTGAATGCCCTGCGCCTGCGGGTGCTTGCACGGCGGGATGCGCGGTCCGGCGAATGAGATCCTGAGGGCGGCGGGCTTTTTCCGGCCTCAAATCCGAAGGAAAATGTCCGTCCAATCCTCCCGGAGTTCAGTTCATGCGTATCCTCGCCCCCCTCGCCCTGGCCGCCGCCTTCATGGCTGCTCCGGCGCTCGCCCAGACGCCTCCGCCGTCTCCTGTCCAGGCTGCGCCCGCCCCGCAGTCGCCCGAAGAAGCCGCGATCGAGGCGGAGGCGGAAGCGTTCCAGGGCCGGATGGAAGCCATGCAGGCCGAACTGGTCGCCGCCGTCGAGGCGGCGGGCGACGACCAGGCCAAGGCGAACGCCGACGTCGATGCCATCCTGGTTCGTTATCAGCCCGAGTTCGACGCCTTCGCCACCAAGCTGGAAGCCTTCGTCCAGGGTGAGGCCGACAAGGAAACCGATCCGGCCCGCAAGGCCGAGATGCTGGCCGCCCTGCCCGAGCTGGGCAATGCGATCCGCACCATCCCGGCCCAGATCCGGGCCGGCTTCCTCAGCGAGCAACCTGCCGCGGCCCCGGCCGCTGAGTAAGGCCCTCAAGGTAAGGCGGGGACCTGCGGCTTCCCGCCTTACCGCGATTTCACTTGAGGTCGGACGGCGTTAGACGGACCTTCATCTCGACATTGAAGGACCCCCGCCATGATCCGCGCCCTCTCGCTCGCCGCCGCCCTCGCCCTGCTGCCGCTGTCCGCCGCCCTGGCCCAGACACCCGCGTCCCTCGATCCGGCCTCGGCCGAGGCCGCCCTCGAGGCCGCTGGTGCCGCCTTTGAAATGCGGATGGAAGAGTTCGGAGCCCGGGCCGAAGCCATCGCCGAGGACGAAAGCCTGAGCGAAGAGCAGCGCGAGGCCGCGATCATGGCCCTGTGGGCCGAATATCAGCCCGAGGTGATGGCCTTCACCGCCGCCGCCAGCGCCCTGGGGCCCCAGATCGCGTCCGAAGCCCTGGCCGAGGTCGATGTCGAGGCCCTGGTGGCCGAGGCCCTCGCCGACCCCTCGATCGGGGCCGCCATGGCCATGGCCCAGAACGGGGCCTGGGCCTCCCAGGACCCCGAGCACATGGCCACCTATGGCCTGATGGCCGACTATGCCCTGGGCCAGGTCTCCGACGCCATGCTGGAGGTTGAAGCGGCCTCGATCGAAGCGGATGCCGCCGCCGAAGCCGCGCGCGACGACTGAAAAGACCATTCCAACGATGCCTGGTTGACGTCGCCGCCCACGCGCCGGAAAGGCCGGTAATGGACTGGCCCGTCGATCCGCATCGCTATCTCGCCTTTCTGGGCGTCATGACCGTCATGGCCGTCACGCCGGGTCCCGCAAACCTGTTCGCGGTCGCCACCGGCATGGCGCGGGGCAAACGGGCGGCCCTGGCCGGCGTGGTCGGGATGAATGCGGCTACTCTGGTCTGGTTCGGGGCCGCCGCCCTGGGCCTCGGGGCCCTGGTGATCGCCTTTCCCCTGGCCTTTCGCATCATCGCCGTGGTGGGAGCCCTCTATGTGGCCTGGCTGGGGATCAAGGCTCTGATCGCCGCCTTCAAGCCCATCGATGGCACAGGGCCTTCCGCCGCAGCGACCGTTACGCCGGAAATCGTGACACCGGAGCGCAGCGCCATCCTGGACGGCTTCATGGTCCAGATCGCCAATCCCAAGGCGGTGCTGTTCTTCACCGCCGTCCTGCCGCCCTTCATCGACATAGAACGGGCCATCGTGCCGCAGCTGATGTTGTTCGCCCTGGCCACCATCGGCATGGACCTGATGTCGATGAGCGCCTACGGTCTGGGCGGCGCGGCTCTGGCCCGGCGCATGGGACGACCGGCCTTCAGGCGTGGGTTCGGCCTGGCGGTGGGCACGATGCTGCTGCTGGCCGCGGTTCTGATTGTCACGCGATTGTAAGTGCTTAGATGACGACGGAACCCGACCGTTCATCTCCCGTTCAGCGAGACGGGCGCTTTCATATGTGCCGGAGGATCGTTCGATGACACCCGCATTCACCAAGTCCGCCCTGATGGTCGCCGCCGTCGCCCTGACCCTGGCGGCCTGCGCCACGCCCACCCCCTACCAGCCTGCGGGTCTGAACGGCCAGCGCGGAGGCTATGCCGAGCAGCGCGTCGATTCCGACCGCTTCCGGGTCAGCTTCGCGGGCAATTCCGTCACCTCGCGCGAGCAGGTCGAAATGGGTCTTTTGCTGCGCGCGGCCGAACTGACGGTCGAGAGCGGCTATGACTGGTTCGCCACCGTCGACCGCGCCACCGATCGCGATGTGCGTTATTCGGTCTCGCCCGATCCCTTCTATCATGACCGCTATCGCCCCTATTGGAGCCCCTATTGGAGCTTCTATCGTCGCGGAGCCTGGTCGCGTCGCGATTCCTTCTGGGGCCCCGATGTCGATGTGCGCGAGATCGACCGGTTCGAGGCCACCGCCGAAGTGGTGATGGGTCGCGGTCCCAAGCCCGCGGGCGACACCAATGCCTTCGACGCCCGCGAGGTCATCCAGAACCTGGGCCCCCGCGTCGCGCGGCCCATGTAGGGGGGCTATCGGCCTTCGGCCTACTTGAGCGGAGCTCGGTAGGCCGAGGATCATGCCCCACGTAGCGCGGAGGGCGGTAGGCCAAGCGTCATTCTAGCCGATACGGACCGACTTCATCCGGCGGCGATTGGCGTGGGTTTCGGGGGCTGTGCCCATGTCCTCGGGCAATTCGCCCTTGAAGTAGAAGCGCTGCCACGCCTCCTTCGCCGCCTCCGGGTCGCCGGAGGCGAGGCGGTTGTTGAAATCGGTCCGCTGGCGATTCCAGGCTTCGAACTGTCCCTTCATGCCAGGGTTGGATTCCAGCGACCGCACCACGGGCTGGAAGGCCTCCATCTTGCGCGCCTCCACCACGGTGATGAAGCAGAAGGGCTCGCCCCGTTCGAAGCTGATCCGGCCTGGCCGGGTGAAGATCCAGTTCATCGTGAACGGAAACGGCAGCCAGTCGGTCTCGATCAGCCCGACCAGGGGCTGGATCCCGTCCTTGACGTGGTTGGGTGAGCCCGAACACATCATCTGCCAACCCGGCGGGGTCCGGAACAGATACTGGGGGTGCAGGGTCAGGACGCCGCGCGAGAAATGCGACGTCACCAGGTGATGCAGGTCCGGCATCGGGCGGTCGGCCTTGATGACGATGTCCTCCTGACGCGGGCCGCCGTTCCACTCGGCCGAGAAGCCGACGGGGCACAGGATTTCCCAGCCCGTGGTATTGGCCATGCTGAGCGGCAGGCAGCGATAGGGGTGCCGGCTGACGAAGGCGTCCATCCAGTTCCGCGACTGGCGCCCCGGCACCATGTCCGGCGGCGTCGCCGTCATCGGGTAGCATTCCAGTTCCAAGACCAAGCTCCCATCGCTATCGTCAGGGACCATCCCTAGCCCGGTCGCCCATGTCCGCTCAAGCCGCCGCCCTTCATGACCGTGACAGCCTGCTGACCTGGATGGCGATCCAGGGCATCGCCCAGACGACCCACGACCATCCGGCGGTATTCCGCGTCGAGGAGGGGCTGGACCTGAAGGCGGCTCTGCCGGGCCTTCACACCAAGAACCTGTTCCTGAAGGACAAGAAGCAGCAGGTGTGGCTGATCTCGGCGGCGCAGGACACGGTGATCGACCTGAAGCGTGCCCCCGCCCTGATGGGTTCGGACAGGCTGTCGTTCGGCAATGAGTCCCTGATGCACGAGACCCTGGGCGTGCGGCCCGGCGCTGTCACGGCCCTGGGACTGATCAACGACGTAGAGCGCAGGGTCCGCTTCGTGCTGGATGCGCGACTGTGGGCGGCCGACATCGTCAACTTCCACCCCCTCACCAATACGGCGACTACCGCCCTGGCTCAGGCCGATTTCAGGCGTTTCCTGACGCAAATCGAGCGAGAGACGATGGTGATCGACTTCACCAGCGCTTGAGTCTTCGACCGGGCGCGACCATCTGACCGCTGTCGCGTTTCCTGCCTTTCCGATCCTTATGGACCTTGCATGACCTTTGCCGACCCCAACCTCGCCCCGCCCGCCGATCTGATCAAGGACGGTTCCGACGCCGGATTCATGGCCGATGTGGTCGAGGCGTCCAAGACCCAGCCGGTCATCGTGGATTTCTGGGCCACCTGGTGCGGACCCTGTCGCCAGTTGACACCGGCGCTGGAAAAGGCCGTGCGCGCCGCCGGCGGGGCGGTGAAGCTGGTCAAGATCGATGTCGACAAGAACCCCGCCTACGCCGGTCAGCTGAGGGTCCAGTCCATTCCCACCGTCTATGCCTTCGTCGACGGTCAGCCGGTCGACGGCTTCCAGGGTGCTGTGCCTGAAAGTCAGATCAAGGCCTTCATCGACAAGCTGACCGGCGGCAAGGGTGGCAATTCCGACGTCGAACAGCTGCTGGAACTGGGCGAAGAGTCCCTCGGCCTGAACGATTTCGGCGGGGCCGCCCAGGCCTTTGCCCATATCCTGTCGATCGAGCCGGAAAACCAGAAGGCGATCGCCGGCATGGCGCGGGTCTATCTGGCCGGCGGCGACGCCGATCAGGCCCGCCAGACCATCGCCATGGCCCCTCCCGGCTCGACCGAACCGTCCGTGGTCAGCGTCCGGGCGCAGCTGGCCCTGTCGGCTACCGCCCCGGTGGGTGCCGCCGATGACCTGGCGGCCCGTCTCGCCGCCGATCCCGCCGATCATCAGGCGCGCTATGATCTGGCCCTGGCCCAGGCGGCGTCAGGCGACCTGAAGGAGGCGGTGGACAGCCTGCTGCATATCGTCGCCGCCGACCGCGAATGGAACGAGCAGGCGGCCCGCAAACAGCTGCTGATCGTCTTCGACGCGGCGGGCGGGGCGTCCGAGATCGCCCGCGACGGTCGCCGTCGCCTGTCCTCCATCCTGTTTGCCTGAGGAAACCCCGCCATGGCCCAGGGCTATGTGAAGGCGATCGACCTGCCCCAGGTCATTCCGGTCTTCCCGCTGCCGGGGGCCATACTGCTGCCGCGAGGCCAGCTGCCGCTGAACATCTTCGAGCCCCGCTACCTGAACATGATCGACGACGCCATGGCGGGCGACCGGATCCTGGGCATGGTCCAGCCGACCGGGGGGGATCCGGCCCAGCCCAGCCTGTCGCCCGTCGGCTGCGCTGGCCGCATCACCAGTTTCGCCGAGACCTCCGATGGCCGCTATCTGATCACCCTGACCGGGATCTGTCGTTATCGTCTGGCCAGCGAACTGCCTGGCCCCTCGCCCTATCGCCAGGTCCGGGCCGATTTCGCCCCGTTCGAACTGGATCTGACGGCACCCGAAGCCGACGCCCCGTTCGCCCGCGACAGCTTCATGGAGGCATTGCGAGCCTATCTGGAAAGCCGAGGCCTGGAAATCGACTGGGACACGGCCGAGGGCGCGCCGTCCGAGGCCCTGATCAACAGCCTGTCCATGGCCCTGCCGTTCGACCCGGCCGAGAAACAGGCCCTGCTGGAGGCCCTGACCCTGACCGACCGTTCCGAGGCCCTGACCGCCCTTCTGCGGATCGATGCCGCCGAGTTGGGGGACGGCGACACACCCCCGTCGATGCAGTAGGGGGTGAAGAGTGGCTAGTGATTAGTGATTCAGGGCCATCCGATCGTTCTCACCATTCGAAGAACGAGGTTGAAGCAAAAACCACTAATCACTAACCACCCGTCACTGCCCCGCCATCAGATTACCGGTCCATCCATGTCAGACACCTTCCACACCCCCGTCTCGGTCGATCCCCGCCTTCTGGAGGTGCTGGTCTGCCCCGTCACGCGCGGCCGTTTGACCCTGGACCGCAAGACCGGCGAGTTGATCTCCAAGGGGGCCAAACTGGCCTATCCGATCCGCGACGGCGTGCCGATCATGCTGCCGCAAGAGGCGCGCGCCCTGGACTGAGAGCCTGTCTCCTCCCTGTTGCGGAGCGATGGGGAGGTGATCGGCGGCGAAAGCCGACGAGACGGTGGGGATCGCGTCGGCGCGCACGGTCCTTCAACCGACACAGCCCCTCCACCGCTTCGCGCTCTCCCTCCCCATGCCAAACATGGGGAGGAGACAGTTATAGCGCCTCTCCCCTCAGCAGCCGCGGCAGGTCGCCGTTGGCACCACCCGCCTCCTGCATGAAGGCCCGGCGAAGAGGCGGGATTCGATTCACTACGGCCATGCCAAGGTTCCGCGCCAGTCTCACCGGCGCGACATCGTTCGAGAACAGCCGCACGAAGGCGTCGAATCCAGCGGCCAGGGCTGCATTGTCGAACCGGCGCCAGCGGGCATAGCGCTCCAGCACGATCTCCGAGCCGATGTCCTCGCCCAGGCGCACGGCCTCGGTCAGGACCTCGGCCAGGGCCGCGACATCCTTCAATCCCATGTTCAAGCCCTGGCCGGCGACGGGGTGGACGGCGTGGGCCGCATCCCCGATCAGGGCAATGCGAGGGGCCGTCATCCGCTCCGCCAGGCTGAGCGACAGGGGATAGACGAACCGTGGTCCCACCACCGTGACGTCGTCCAGGAAATCGCCGAACCGCCGCATCAGATGGGCATGGAAGGCGGCGCCCGACGCGTCCCGCAGGGCCTCCGCCCGCCGCGTCGTTTCGGTCCAGACCAGACTGGCGCGCTGTTCGGTCAGGGGCAGGATGGCGAACGGGCCGGCGGGCAGGAAATGCTCGTGGGCCACATGGCCATGGTCGCGGCCCAGAGACACCGTCGCCACCACCCCGCTCTGGCCATAGGACCAGCCCAGGGTCTCGATCCCGGCGGCGCGTCGAACCAGCGACCCGCGCCCCTCGGCCCCCACCACCAGGGGCGCCGTCAACCGTCGGCCGTCCGCAAGCATGACCTCCGCCCTGCCCGGACCGACCTGAACCGAAGTCGCCGAGGCCGGAGCCAGGACCTCGACACCCTCGGCGATCAGCCGCTCGGCCAATGCGGCGCGGATGCGACGGTTCTCGATCATATAGCCCAGGGGCTCACCGCCGGTCCTTTCGCCGATTTCGTCGGCGTCGAACCGCAGCCAGGCCGAATGGGCGGTGCCCGTCGCCGCGCCCGGCCGGCGTCCGTCCGTCACCAGGATGCGGTCCATCCGGCAGGCGTGGGGGCGCAGGGCCTCGCCCAGGCCGAGGGCGTCCAGCATCCGGAAGGTCGAAAAGGCGATGGCCGTCGATCGTCCGTCGAAAGTCGGGGCCAGCTGGACCTCGAACGGCTGGGGATCGATCAGCACGACCCGCAGACCGCCCTGAGTCGCGGCCAGGGCCAGGGCCCCGCCGGTCAGTCCGGCACCGACGATGATCAGGTCATGAGAAGGGGGGGCTGGGCTCATGACCCGCTTGTCGCGCCGTCCTCGCCCGGCGTCCAGAGGCGGCACGGTCGCACGGCCTCGGCTCGGTCAGGCAAAGGCCCGCACCACCCCGCCCACGCCCGCGATCCCGCAGGCACCGCTGTCCAGCAGACCTTCCGCATTGTCCGCGTCGATCCCCCCCAGGGCATAGACGGGGATCGACGCCGTCCGGGCCAGGGCGGCGAACGCCTCCAGGCCCAGGGCCGGCTTGTCGGATGAGGTCCCGCCGGCGGGAAAGATCGGCGACAGGATCACGGCATCCAGCCCCGGCATCGATCGACGGGCCTGGGCCAGCCCCGTCGCCCCGTGAACCGCACCGGTCAGGATCCAGTCCGGGCGCGTCACCCGCAACAGGGCCGCCAGGCCCAGGTCGCGCTCCGGCAGATGCACGCCGTCCGCCCCAACCGCCTCGGCCAGGCGCGCGTCCTGGCCGATCAACAGCCGCACCCCGGCACTCTGTGTGACGCGCCGCAGCCGGTCGGCCACCGCCCGGCGTTCCTCGGCCCCGAAATGGCGATAGATCACCCCGGCACCGGGCGGCAGGGCCGCGGCCGTCGTCCACGGCTCGGGCGTTCGCTGCTGATCGGTCACGAACAAGAGCGGCGGCAGGCGCGACACGCCCGGGCTGACACCGGCGGCGGCGCGGTTTAGAGCCTGGGCGGTCCGCCACAGGCGGTCTGCGTCGGGAGACATCGTCATGGACCCTTCATCCCCTGTCCCGGCCCCCTCGTCCATCGCCGACCGGCTGGCGCAGATCGAACGCCGGATCGAGGCGGCCTGCCGGGCGGCGGGCCGGCCTCGCGATACCGTCACCCTGGTGACCGTCTCCAAGACCCAGGGTACCGAAGCCATCGACGCCGCCCTGGCCGCAGGATTGCGGGTCTTTGGTGAGAACCGGGTTCAGGAGGCGGCCGCCCGCTGGCAGGGGCACGACCGCTCGGCCCTCGAACTGCGGCTGATTGGCCCCTTGCAATCGAACAAGGCGGAACAGGCGGTCGGTCTGTTCGATGTGATCGAGACCCTGGATCGCGACAAGCTGGCCGCAGCCCTGGCCGAGGCCGGACGGCGGATCGGACGGACCCCGCGCGTCCTGATCCAGGTCAACACCGGGGCCGAGCCTCAGAAGGCCGGGGTCCTACCCGAGCAGGCCGACGCCCTGGTCGCCCGCGCGCGCCTGGACCACGGCCTGACAGTCGAAGGCCTGATGTGTATTCCCCCCGTGGACGAAGACCCGGAGGGGCATTTCGAGCTGTTGGCCGGGATCGCCGCGCGAAACGGCCTGAAAGCGCTTTCCATGGGCATGAGCGGTGACTTCGAGGCCGCGATTCGCCACGGCGCGACCCACGTCCGGCTAGGAACCGCCCTTTTCGGGGAACGAAAACCCGTCTGAAGGTCCTGTTGGCATCAGGTTCGACCCTGAAAAGCCATGCCGACCCTTGGCGTGGACACAAAGCCTCGCCATTGTCTCCTCATGCCCACACCCAAGACCATATTGATCATCGACGACGACGACGACCTGCGCGAGGCGCTGGGCGAGCAGCTGGCGCTGCATGAGGAGTTTCGTCAGATCCAGGCGTCGAACGCCACGGACGGCATTCGCCTGGGCCGCGAAAGCCGGGCGGACCTGATCCTGCTGGACGTCGACCTGCCCGACATGGACGGCCGCGAGGCCTGCCGCGTGATGCGAAAGGCGGGGGTCACCACCCCCATCATCATGCTGACGGCCCAGGACGGGGATTCAGACACCATTCTGGGCCTGGATTCCGGGGCCAATGATTATATCACCAAGCCCTTCCGGTTCGCCGTGCTGCTGGCCCGCATCCGCGCCCATCTTCGCAGCCACGAACAGTCCGAAGACGCGGTCTTCCGCATCGGCCCCTATGAGTTCCGCCCTGCGGCCAAGGTGCTGATGGACGACAAGGCCAAGAAGGTCCGGCTGACCGAGAAGGAAACCAACATCCTGAAATACCTCTACCGCGCCGGGGCCAAGGCCGTGTCACGCGAGGAACTGTTGGCCGAGGTCTGGGGCTATAACGCCGGGGTCACGACCCACACCCTGGAGACCCACATCTATCGCCTGCGCCAGAAGATCGAGCCGGAGCCGGGCGCGGCCAGGCTATTGGTCACCGACACGGGCGGCTATCGCCTTCAGCCGTGATCAGCCCGGGCGCCATTCGCTGAGCGTCGCTCCGGCGGCGTCCTCGAAAGCGATTCGGTCCAGCTGAACGGCGGCGACGCAGACCGGCCTTGTATCCGGCCCGGTTGCGCGGCAGCGGAAGGCCCGGCCGTCGGGAAAGCCGACGACGCGCCCCTCCAGCCTGATCCGCCATCCGCCCGCTGGGGGAATCAGAATCTGGCCGGAAGTCGCGCGGATGACGTGGCGATAGGGGCGGCCGTTGCGTCGACCCAGGCGGGAGTCGTCTTCGGCATGGACCACCGCCAGGCCGATCGAGGGTGCATCGGCTCTTGCGTCGGCCCCCTCGGCTTCGGGCCGGAGAGCAGGGCAGGTATCGGACCTTATCCACGGCCGCTCGATCCAGAGGCCCTCGATCACCTCCCAGTCGGTGGGCACGTCGCCGACCGGCGAGGCCGCGACCCAGTCGGCGGGAGCGAGACTGAGGGTCAGGCTCTGGCCCGCCTCGTCCCAGCGGACATGACCCCGTCCGTCGGCCGGCGGGTCGGTTTCTGCGGCCGCCAGCGGCCCCCCACAGCCGATCGGCAGTCGCACCGAAAAGGTCCGCCCGACCATGGAATCCGGGCCGTCACCGCTTGTGGACCCGCGGGCAAAGATATCGGCGGCCTGGTCGGCGCCGTCGATGAAATCGGCCCGGCCCAGGGCTGTGGTCGGGATCACCGGTCCTGGTGCGGGCGCGATATCCGGCACCCTCGGCGGTGTGGGCGCTTCTTCGACCGTCCGGTCACAGGCCGCGAGGACCATGACGCCGCCCAGCAGAAGGACAGCGAGCGGCGAGGGCGACTTCACGTTCCTGTCAACCATGGCACCAGCCTAGCATCAAAGCACTGGACTGGCGACCTTGGCGGCTTCAACGATTGATCATCAGGCGGTTGACCTGGGCCGGTCGGCGGGGCTTCAAGACGCATGGACTTCGATCAGATCGCTGCCCTGGCCGTACTGGTCGCCGTCGTCGGCGTGCTGATCCATGGTCGCGTGCGGGCCGATGTCGTGGCGCTCAGCGGTGCGGCGGCTCTTTTGCTGATGGGCGTCGTGCGCCCCGTCGAGGTCCAGGGGGCCTTTGCCAGCCCGGCCGTCATCGCCCTGGCCGGTCTGTTCGTCATCGCCTATGCCATCGAGCTGTCCGGCCTTCTGGGTCTATTGATCCGCCAGGCGACGGCACTGGCGGCTCGGCTCGGGGCCCTGGGCGTCTGGGCCGTGATCGGATTGTGCGGGGCCTTGGGCGGTTTCCTCAACAATACGCCCGTCGTGGTTCTGGCGGCCCCGGTGATCCGCGATGTCGCCACCTCGCTGAAGCTCTCGCCCAAAAGGTTTCTGATGCCGCTCAGCCATGTCTCGGTCCTGGGCGGCCTGCTGACGCTGATCGGCACCTCGACCAATCTTCTGGTCAATGACATGGCCCGCAATGCCGGACAGCCGGTGTTCAGCCTGTTCGAGATCACCCCGGTCGGTCTGAGCATCGCCCTGGCGGGTGGGGCCTGGCTGTATCTGGTGGGGGCCCGCCAGCTGGGGCGCGCCGTCGCCCAGGACGAGGCCGAGGCCGCCCGTCTGGCCCAGATGGAAGAGGAGCGCCGTCAGGCCGAGGCCCAGGCCCAGGCCCGCAAGCGGCTGCGCCTGCCCTTTCGGCTGCCGCGCCTGGGGGAGGCCCGCACCCACGAGGATGGCTCGGGCGATGCTCACCTGGGGGACGTGGCCCTGTTCGGGGCGGCGGACCGGCCCTTCGACCTGCGCCGGGCGATGATCGCCCTGGCCGTCTTCGTGGGGGTGGTGGCTGCGGCGGGCCTGGGCCTGGCCCCGATCGCGGCCTCGGCCTTCGCCGGGGCGGTGGCCCTGATCCTGTTGAAGGTGATCACGGCTGAAGAAGCCTATGCGGGCCTGCGCCCCGAAATCCTGCTGCTGATCGCGGGTATGGTCGTAATCGGCATCGCCATCGAGGTCACCGGCCTGGCGGCGACCGGGGCGGACCGTCTGATCGACGTCATCCGACCTCTCGGCCCGCTGGGGGCCTTGATCGTCCTTTACGGCGTGACCCTGTTCGCGACTGAGCTCCTGTCCAATGCCACGGTGGCGGTCCTGATCACCCCCATCGCCGTGGCCCTGGCCGAGAGTTTCGGCGTCGACCCCCGACCCTTCCTGGTCGGGGTAATGATGGCCGCCTCCGCCGCCTTCGCCACGCCCTTCGGCTATCAGACCAATGTGCTGGTCTTCCAGATGGGCAATTACAGCTACATGGACTTCGTACGGGTTGGGGTGCCGTTGAACCTTGTGACCTGGGTCGCGGCCATGGTGGCCATCCCCATCTTCTTCCCGTTCTGATCTAAAGGTCCAGGTCGACGGTGATCGGGCAGTGATCGCTGGGCTGGGTCCATTCGCGAACCGTGTCGTGGATGGACGCGCTGGCGGGCACCACGGCGGGGCTGAGACCCGGCGAGGTCCAGATGTGATCCAGCCGCAGCCCCCGATTGGATTTGCGGAAGTCCTGGGCGCGATAGCTCCACCAGCTGGCCAGTTTCTGAGGGTCGGGATGGGCCTCGCGGACCACGTCGGCAAAGCCGCCGGACGCCTGAAGCCGGTTCAGGGTCTCGACCTCGATCGGGGTATGGCTGACCACCTTTGACATATAGCGGTGATTCCAGACGTCGTTCTCGCCTGGCGCGATGTTGAAATCCCCGGCCAGCAGCAGGGGAGCCGACCGATCCCGGCGGGACGCCTCGGCGGTCAGCCGTTCATAGAAGTCCATCTTGTGATCGAATTTCGGATTCAGGACCCGGTCGGGCAGGTCGCCGCCGGCCGGGATGTAGAAATTCTGGATCTCCACCCCCTCCACCACCACGCCGACACACCGGGCGTGACGCTCGCGGCAGACGTCAAGGGTAGGCGCTTCGGTGAAGGGCCGGCGACTGGCAACAGCCACGCCATGCCAGCCCTTCTGTCCGCCGATCTTCAGATGGGGCATCCCCATGGCCTGGAACGCCGCGCGGGGAAACTGGTCCTCCAGGCATTTGATCTCCTGCAGCAGCAGGACGTCGATCCCGGCCTGTTCCACGAAACGGGCGACCTGATCGATACGCAAGCGGACGGAGTTGATGTTCCAGGTGGCGAGACGAAGCATGGATGTCTCTGTAACCGGCCTAGCTGCGCCGGAACACCCGCGATCCGACATAGCCCATCAGCCCGGCCAGAAGGACGCAGAGGACGCCATAGGTCCAGGGACGACGGTGGGCGAACTCATAGATGTCGCGCTCGATGCCGACCTTTTCCACCGTCAGGGTCAGGTTGGACACCGACACCGGCCGACCGTCCTGGAACAGCCAGACCTCGGCGAAATACTGACCCGTCGGAGCCACGGCCGGCAGTTCGATCTCGGCCCGGAACAGGCCGCGGTCGACGAAGCTGACCCCGTCCGGATCTGTGTCATAGAGGGCCGTCGCCTCCTTCAGCCGGATCACGGCCCGCCGCCAGTCCAGATAGTCCTCGCCCAGGCGGCTGACCACGACATCGCGCACGCCATAGCGGGTGACGGTGCGTCTTTCCTCCGGCGCGGCGATCCGCAGGTGATCGACCCCGACGCCGAGGCGGCGCAGCTCGCCGAAATTGGCGATGTCCGACAGCGGCCGCGTGGAGGCCGTCATATAGAATCCGGGCGCGCCCTCGAACAGGACCGGGCGGCTGTTCAGCCATATGCCGAAGGTGCGGGTCTTCTGGACCAGACGGATCGGTGCCTCTGGGCCCCGCACCACGACTACAACATCGGCGGGGGTGTCACCGGGGTTGAACACTGCCCCGTAAAGGACGATCGACGCCCCGCTGAAGCTGGAATCGACCCGGACCCTGGCGTCGGTCAGGGCGGCGGCCACGCGGACCTCGTCCTGGGTGCCGACCGAGCGTTCCGGTGGAGGGATTTCGACGGCCGGGGGCGGCGGAGGCGGGATCTGGATCATCCGTCCGCGATCCCCGGCGCGACCTCGAACGGATCGGAGGGTCGCACGAACAGTTCCAGCCCCATCTGGATGCCGACCAGCAGGACGATCAGCCCCAGGGCCGCGCGCATCTCCTCGGCCCGGAACCGGCCCGACAGCCGCGCCCCGTATTGGGCCCCGACCACGCCCCCGACCAGCAGCAGGGTCGACAGCACGACGTCCACCGTCTGGTTCCGTCCGGCCTGGAGCACGGTGGTGATGGCGGTGGTGATGATGATCTGGAACAGGCTGGTCCCGACCACGGCTCCGGCCTTCATCCGCAGGATGTAGAGCATGGCCGGGATCAGAATGAAGCCGCCGCCCACCCCCATGATGGCCGACAGCACCCCGACGAAGGCCCCCAGGGCCAGGGGGGGGATGACACTGATGTACAGGCCCGAGCGCGGAAACCGCATCTTGAACGGCAGGCCGTACAGCCACAGCGGACGGCGACGATCCTTGCGCGGCGGCGGCCGGCCCTGTTTGCGATGCAGGATGGCGGTCAGGCTTTCCTTCAGCATCAGGGTGCCGATGGCCCCCAGGAAGACCAGATAGGAGACCGCCACCACCAGATCGGCCTGACCCAGCAGGCGCAGATAGCGGAACAGCTCGACCCCCGCCAAGGCCCCGACCGCGCCGCCAAGCGCCATGATCCCGCCCAGCCGGAAATCGACTCCGCCCTGGCCGGCATAGCTGATCACGCCGGAGGTGGAGGAGGCGACGACGTGGCTGGCCTGGCTGGCCACGGCCACCGTCGGCGGAATGCCCATGAAGACCAGGATCGGGGCCATCAGAAAGCCCCCGCCGATCCCGAATAGGCCGGACACGAATCCGACCACCGCTCCCAGCAGAACCAGGGACGGCCAATGCACCGAAACCTCGGCGATGGGCAGATAGATATCCAAAGGACGCGCCTTCGGCTGGATACAAAATCAAGGCGCCGAACGGCGACGGGGCGGTCTAGACCCTTAGCGCGCAAGGAGCCATGTCTTGCGCGCGACAGGATAGTCGATCAGGTCAGGCCAGGGGCTCGACCGTAAAGGCTTCGGCCGCTGCGCGCGCAGTCCGCTGGGCGGCGGCGGAGGTCTGGGGCGTCAGGCGCGTCACCGCTTCCTGAGCATCGGGATCGCCGGACCGCGCCGCGATCAGATACCAGCGCAGCGCATCGGCAGGATTGACCGGAATGCCCTCGTCGCCGTTCTCGTACAGGCGGGCGACATTGTACTGGCTGTCGATCAGGCCCAGATTGGCGGCCTTCAAAAGCCAGGTCATGGCCTCGGCCCGGTTGCGGGGCCCCCCGACCCCGTCGAACAGATACATCCCATAGGCGTGCATACCCCTGGCGTCGCCGCTTTCCGCCGCGCGGCGGGCCCAGCGGCGGCTGGCCACGGCATCGACGGGCACGCCGTTCTGCCCGGATTGATACAGCCCGGCCAGATGAAGCTGTGCCGGAACGTGGCCCATCTCAGCGGCCTGCTCCAGGTCGGCCAGACCCGCCGTATTCCCGGCATCCAGCTGTTCCAGCGCCTGGTTGAACAGGTCCTCGGCCTGTCCGGCCGCGACGTCCGATGATGGGGCGTCGGCAATGGCCAGGGCCGCGATCGGCGTGGGCTGGGCCGATCCGGGGGCCGGTTCGTCCAGGCCGGGGAAGGGCAGGCTCTGTCCGGTCAGTTCGGCATAGGCATAGGCGCCGCTGGTCAGGACCGCCGCCACCGCCGAGGCCCCCAGCGCCTTGCGCACGGTCGAGCCTTCCTTCTTGGACTGCCGGTCCAGTCGCTCCTGAAGCTTGGATTTTCCGCCCTTCTTCAGGCCGAAGCCGGAGCGGGGGGCTTCGTCGGCCACGGTGGGCGCCATGGCCGCGCGGGCGGCGTCGATCGTCTGGCGCGTCGAGGCGGCCCGTCCGGCGGCGGCCGCAGCGCGAAGGGCCCGCTGGTCGACGAACTCCGTCTCGGCCGCATAGTCGTCGCCACCGGCATCAAAGGCGTCAGGGCGCGTGGCCTCCAGCGCGTCGGACACATCGGCCCCGCCAAAGCGACCCCGGCTGCCGAAGGGCGGCGGCGGCGTCACAGGCTCGGCATAGTCCGTCGGGTCGAAGGCCGGCGGGGTGAAGGGCGGTGCCTGCACAGTCTGCGGCGGGGGGGCGGCAGCGGCGGCGGTCGGGAAGGCCGTCGGGAACGGGGCCGGCTCCGAAGTGGTCCCAGCCTGCGCCTCCGGCGTCAGGACATCGCCCGACCAGCCGTCATCAAAGGTCTCGTCCGGGAAGGCGGCCGCCCGCCAGTCCGGCTCGACGGCGGCGGCGGGCCTTGTGATCGATGTCCGGGAAACCGGGGCCTGGGGCACGGCCAGGGGGCCGTCCAGCGGAGCCTCGCGCTCGACCGAGGCCTCGGCCCGCCGCTCCAGGCTTTCCTTGGCCTCGGCCAGCAGGCGTGCTGTCCTTTCCTCGGACAGGCGCATCCGTTCGGCCAGTTCGCCCGACGCCCGGTCATAGCGCTGCTCGATCCGCTCGGAGCCTTCGGTCAACTTCTTGCCGATTTCGTCCAGGGCCTGGGCCGACTTGCGCTCGGACTGGGCGATGCGGTCGCTCAACCGGTCCGAGATGCGGGTGATCTCACCGCCCAGTTTCTCGATCGCCAGGGCATGGCGATCGTCGGCCGAGATCAATCGTTGCTCCAGCCCCTGGGCGACGCGCCCCAGGTCGCGATCAATCTTGCCGGACAGCTCGCCCGACAGGCGCGCCATCTGGGTCGCGCCCTCGGCCTCCACCGCCTTCATTCGGCCGTTCAGGTTCTGGGCGATCCGCAGGACCTCGCGGCCCATGGCCTCGACCGCCTGGGCCCCGCGGGTCTCCGACGCCTTGATCTGGTCGCCGATGGACAGCACCGCGCGTTCGATCCGATCGATTCGCCCTTCTGTCTCGGCCGTGTCCAGACGGCGCATCATCTCGGTACGGTTGGCCTCGACCTGGCGGGCCAGGGTTTCGGCCAGTTTCTCGAACCGGGCCGCCTCGCGCACGCCCTCGGGTTCGACCCGGCCTTCGGTCGCGCGCAGCCGCTGGTCCAGTCCGGCAAAGGACCGCTCCAGGCTGCGAAGCGCCTCTGTGGTCTGGGCCTGGGCGGAGTCCAGACGCGCCCCGACCTGGGCCAGGGCCTCCGAGCCGACACCGGGCCCCGGCAGCGCCTTGGCGACGGCCTCGACCGCATCCATGCGCTGGCGCAGCTCGTTGACGCCCGTTCTCTGGCGTTCCTCGATATCATACAGCCGCCCGGCCAGACCCCCCAGGGCCGTCTCGACCTTGCCGAAGGATTCGGTCGTGGCGGGCCCCAACTCCTGTTCGAACCGGCGAAGGCGGCGATGGCCTTCCTTCAGTTCGTCGGAAAGGCTCTCGATCCGGCGCAGCACGACCGAGTCCTGCTTCTCCTGGCCGTCCAGCCGACGCACCAGCCCGCTGACCGCCTGGTCCACCCCCTGGATGGCGACGGTCGAGCGGCGCTCGGCCGCTTCCAGCCGACCGGCGATGGCGTCCACCGAGGCGGCCAGGCGCTGCCACAGCTCCTGATCGTCGCCATAGGCGTCGTCCAGCCGACGCGAGCGACCGCGCCGTTCATAGGTTTCGGCGGCGTGCGAGCGACGCGGCAGGGGCACCACCCCGTCGTCGTCGTCTTCAAGGATCATGGAATTCAGCCAGTCGCCCAGCGTCATGCCCGAACGACGGGCGAGGTCCTTGGCGATCTCGCGAGCCTTGGGGTCTATCCCCTTCACGCTCCACGGCGCGGCTGCGCTCACTGATTCGCCTCCCGACCTTTCGCTGGACGTTACCTGATCCAGATCAAGCGTGTAAACGCGCGCTTAACCGCAATATCTTGCGGTCGGGCCAAGTTCCTGTGGACACCCTGTCCCGGTGCGGGATTTGTCGCGCCGTCATGGTTAACGCGCGGTGAAGATTAAGGTCTCGGCAAGGATTTCCGCTTGCGAAACCACAGCCCCGCGACCACCTGCGGCGAATGACCCTGCCTGTGACCCTGGCCCTGTTCGTCGTCGCCATCGCGCTCGCGTTGTTCGCCGGCTGGCGCGGGTCGCGGCCGCCCGACCTGTTGCGGGGTCCCAGACTGATGCCGTGGCGGTTCATCATGATGATGTCGGTCGCCCTGGCCTTTCTGTTCCTGATCCATCTCGGCACCCTGGCCGGGGCCCCGGTCAGAACGCGCTGAACCGAATGTCTTGACTGGCGTCAGCGCCCGCTGATCTCGCCCGCCCCAGTCGGCTGGCCGGCGAATTCGTCGGCATAGGCCGGGGCCAGCAGGGCGTGGAAGACGGCGTGAGGAATGGCGATCTCATAGGACCCCTCCACATAGGGGCCGACCTGATAGGCTCCGATCAGGAAGGTCAGCCCCCCGGCTTTGCCGCCCACCGAGCCCGGCGTCAGCACGAAGGGGGTGTCGGCCGCGCGCGGACAGGTCCAGTCCCCGCCGCCGTTGAGGCTCAGGGTCCTGGCGTCGGGGACCCGCGCCCGCTTGGCGGCATTGATGGCCGTACAAAGGGCCTGGTCCAGGGGCGACAGGTCGGCCCCCCGGCGGAACAGGTCGCCCGGCCCGATCAGCCGCTTCAGCGCCTTGTCCCACAGAATGCCCGTCGACAGGGTGTTGGGATGGGCCCCGCCCGAATAATCGAAATCGGTGCGCTGCAGACTGAACAGCTTGCCCGTCTCTGCCCCGGGGGCGAAGGTGATCGTCTTCTCATAGGGGGGCAGGCCTTCGTCGCCCCCCGCCTCAGTCCGGTCGGCCTGGGCGCCCTCGACGAACTGGCGAAGCTGGCCGACCTCCTGTCCGTACAGACGCGCGTGCAGGTCCGGATAGGGCTTGATCGCCTCGGGCAGGGTCAGCTTGACCGAGGCATGGGGGGTGGCGTTGGCGAAGGTCAGCGGCGCGGCGGCATCGGCCGGGGTGATCTTCGCCTCCGGCGCGCCGGGCGCGGGCGCGGCGGGACGCTCGGCCTTCTCGGCCTCACGGTTGCAGGCCGACAGGGCCAGGACGGCGGCGGCGGAGATCAGCAGGATGCGCGGGTTCATCATGGGAGGACATTAGGGCGCTACCGCGCTTCGCGCTACTTGGGCGCATCATTCTTGATCGGCAGATTTCGTAAACCTAGCCGAAGGCTCCCAGGCCAATGGCTGCCAGCAGGATCAGCCCCGCCTCCCGGTTGGATTTGAACAGTGTCAGCGCCTGGACGGGGTCGCCGGGCCGCAACCGGACCGTCTGGCGGATCAGATGGGCCCCATAGAGGACCAGGCCCAGCCAGAAGACCGGCCCCAACCCCGCCATCAGCCCGGCCCCGCCCGCGAACATAATGGCCAGGACATAGAAGCCGACCACGCCCGAGCGCACCTGTTGGCCCAGCCGCCGGGCCGAGGACTTCACCCCGACCATGGCGTCGTCCTCGATGTCCTGCAG
>Ga0209066_10001339_pt1 | contig 32809 bp, 32 predicted proteins | sample All_14_2_FD_187198 | JGI IMG/M metagenome (GOLD analysis project Ga0209066, IMG submission 187198) | Freshwater microbial communities in response to fracking from Pennsylvania, USA - Allegheny Zone_MetaG_DW_15 (SPAdes) (version 2) ... | reverse complement strand
GGCGTTCCTCGCGGGGGACGCCTCGCTCGACGCACCCGACGGCTACCTGGCCGCGCGGAACCTCGCGCTCGCGGCGGGCCTCGTCGAGTCCGACATCACGCGCGCGTTTCTCGCCCATCGCGCGCGGATGGCGGCGGGCACCGTGCCGTTTCGGGCCCCCGACGGTGTTCGCGGCCTCCTCGAGGAGGTTCGCGCGACCGCCGTCCGGGTCGCGATCGTCACGAATGCGCCCGTCGACGGCCTCCCCGCCATCGTCGGCGCCCTCGGGCTCGGCGGGGTCGTGGACCGGGTGGTCGGGGATGCCGGCAAGCCGGCGGGCCTTCCGGCCGTCGTCGCCGACCTCGGCGCCGGTCTCGGCGGGCGCGAAGACTTTCGGCACGTCTTCTCGATCGGCGACATCTGGCAGAACGATCTCGCGCCGCTCGTGCCCGGAGGAGCCACGACCGCGCTCATCGACCGGCACCGGACGGGGGTCGGCGCGCCGACCCATCGGGCCGAGACGTTCGACGGCCTCATCCCCGCCGTTCGCGCCTGGGCGGGCCTGAACCCCACGTAAACCCTGTGTAAACATCGGGCTCGACGGGTCCCGTCGCCTGTACTGCTGTCCCCCGCTCGGGTTACGTTTCCCAGGACGCCGCGTGCACACGCGCGGTCGACTGGGGAACCGAGAGAGGCGAGAGACGGATGAGCAGATTCACGAAGACGGTCGTCGCGCTCGCGGCGGGAAGCGCCATCGCGCTGACGCTGGGGGCATGCGCGGGACCGAGCGGAGAGGGGGCGGCGGAGACCGAATGGCCCGACGAGCTGGTGCTCGGACTCGTGCCCTCGCAAGACGTCGACCAGCTGGTCATCGACGCCGACACGCTCGGCGAACTGCTCAGCGAGGAGCTCGGCATCCCGGTCTCCGCGACGGTCACCGACAGCTACAACGCTCTCGTCGTGGCGATGCAGGCCGACCAGGCGCAGATCGGCATGTTCGGACCGATCGCCCTCGTGCAGGCCGTCGATCAGGCCGGCGCGGAAGCCGTCCTGCAGTCGGTGCGGTTCGGCTCGAGCACGTACGTCACGCAGTGGTTCACGAACGACCCCGACCGGTTCTGCCTCGACGAGGTCGTCACCGACGACGAGGGCTTCACCTTCTGCAACGGCACGGACTCGGCTGAAGGCGGGCCCGTCGGCGAGGAGGCCCTCGCCCAGATCGCGCAGGACGAGGTCATCGCGTTCGTCGACGAGGGCTCGGCGTCGGGGTACTACTACCCGGCGACGCAGCTGCAGGAGGCGGGCCTCGATCCGTTCGACCTCTCCGGCGCGTTCTTCGCGGGCGGTCACCCGAACGCCGTCCTCGCGGTCGCCCGCGGCGAGGCCACGGTCGGGACGAGCTTCAACGACGCGCGCGGCAACGTCGTCGAAGAGCTGCCCACGGTCGGCACCGACGTGACGGTCTTCGCGTGGTCGACCAACATCCCGAACGACGGCATCGCGGTCGGCGGCACCCTCCCGGACGACCTCAAGGAGGCCATCACCGCGGCGTTCCTCGCGATCGCCGACTCTGAGGACGGCGCCGCGCTGCTCAACGCGATCTACAACATCGATGGACTCGTTCCGGCCGACCTCGACGCGCTCGACGCGGCGCGCCAGGTCGCGGCCAACTTCGGCGAGTAGCCGCCGAGCACGACCGGCAGATCCGGGGCGGCGCCGCGCGCGTCGCCCCGGATCTTCCCGGATGAGGAAGAGTCTCCCCATGATCCGCTTCACCGACGTCGTCGTGCGGTACCCGAACGGCACCGTGGGCCTCGACGGGATCGACCTGACGATTCGCGACGGCGAGTTCGTCGTCGTCGTCGGGCTCTCGGGTGCGGGCAAGTCGACGCTCGTGCGCACGATCAACGGACTCGTCCCGGTCACGTCGGGAGAGCTGGCTGTCGGCGAATCGCGGGTCGACGGCGCGGGCAAGCGCGCGCTCCGCGACCTGCGCGCCCGCGTCGGCATGATCTTCCAGTCGTTCAACCTCGTCACCCGCACGACGGTCCTCAAGAACGTCCTCGTCGGACGGCTGCACTCCACGCCGACGCTCCTGACCCTTCTCGGCGTCGCCCGCAAGGCGGACGTCGAGATCGCGTTCCAGGCGCTCGAGCGCGTCGGCATCGTCGAGAAGGCCTACACCCGGGCTTCCCAACTCTCCGGAGGTCAGCAGCAGCGCGTCGCGATCGCGCGGGTGCTCGCGCAGCAGCCCGAGGTGATCCTCGCCGACGAGCCCGTCGCCTCGCTCGACCCGCCGACGGCCAATCTCGTGATGCGCGACCTGCAACGCATCAACCGCGAGCTCGGCATCACGACGATCGTCAACCTGCACTTCCTCGACCTCGCCCGCGCGTACGGTCAGCGCATCATCGGCATGCGCGGGGGGCGGATCGTCTTCGACGGCCCGCCCGAGGAGGCCGATGACGCCGTGTTCGCGCAGATCTACGGTCGCTCGCTGACGGCCGACGACATCCTGCCCGACACGCCGGTCGAGCTCGGGCCGACGGCGACGTGACCGCCCCCGTCGCCGTGCGGCCGCCGAAACCGCGGCCCGCTCTGGGCATGTGGTCGCTCCTCGCGGCGTCGGTCGTCATCACGATCGTCGCGGGGAGCGCGATCGACTTCGACCTCCTGCCGCTGTTCAGCGACACGACGCGGGGCTGGTTCATCGTGAGCCAGTTCTTCGCTCCCGACTGGAGCTACCTCGGCCGCACGGTCGCGCCGCTTCTCGACACCCTCGCGATCGCCGTCGTCGCGACCGCGTTCGGGTGCGTTCTGGCGCTCGGGGCGGCGATGCTCGCCTCGCGCATCACGACCCGCAACGGCGCGATCTACCGCACGTCGAAGGCGGTTCTCTCGGTGCTGAGGTCGCTGCCCGACGTCGTGTGGGGCATGCTGTTCGTCGCGTTCGTCGGCGTCGGCGCGCTGGCCGGGATGCTCGCCCTCGTCGCCTTCAACGTCGGCATCATCGCCAAGCTCACCGCCGAGACGATCGACGCCGTCGACCCGGGCCCGCTCGAGGCCGCGGATGCCGCGGGGGCGAACAGCGTGCAGCGCGCGCGCGTCGCGGTGGTGCCGCAGATCCTGCCCAACTTCGCCTCGTACTCGCTCTACGTCTTCGAGCTCAACGTGCGTGCATCGGTCGTGCTGGGCTTCGTCGGTGCGGGGGGCATCGGCACCCAGATCGCGGTCGAACTCGCACGGTTCAACTACGACAACCTGTCGGCGATCATCGTCGTGCTGTTCGTCGTCGTCTTCGCGATCGACCAGATCTCGGGCGTCCTGCGCCGGAGGCTCGCGTCGTGACCGCGCCGAGCCCGGTCGTGCGACCCCGACGCCCCGGGAAGCTGCGCTACGTCGCCCTGCAACTCGCGGTGCTCGCGGTCATCGCCGTCTGCCTGACGAGTCTCGACGCGAACTGGTCGCGATTGCTCGACGCGCCGGCGGCGGCGTGGACCTACGGCACCCTCATGGTGCGGGGCGTCTTGCAGAACCCGTTCGCCGAGCCCCACCTCGACTACTGGCTGACCTCGTTCGAGCTCATGGGCCAATCCATCGCCATGGCGTGGGTCGGCACGGTCATCGCGGCGATCCTCTCCTTCCCGCTCGGCTTCTTGGCGGCCTCCAACACGGCGCCGCGCTGGATCGTGCTCCCGGTGCGGCAACTGCTCAACGCCATCCGCGCGATCCCCGACGTCATCCTCGTCATCGTCGTGATGGTGCCGGTCTTCGGGCTCGGTCCGATGAGTGGGGCGCTCGCGCTCGGCGTCGGCTCGGTGGGCACGCTCGGCAAGCTCGCGAGTGAAGCGATCGAGGGCATCCAGCCGGGGCCCGTGGAGGCCGTGCGCGCGTCGGGGGCGCGTCCCGTGCAGGTCATCCGGTGGGGCGTCATCCCGCAAGTGCTGCCCGAGATCGTCGCGTTCTGGCTCTACCGCTTCGAGGTCAACATCCGGGCCGGAGCGATTCTCGGGGTCGTCGGGGCCGGCGGCATCGGGGCCTACATCGGTCGTGCCTTCGATTCGCGCGATTGGGATCGCATCGGCATCGCGCTGCTCGTCATCGTGGTCGTGACGATGCTCGTCGACGCGATCTCGGGACTCGTCCGCCACCGCATCATCGCGGGTCCGGTCGCGAGGGCGGCGCAGCTCGAACGCGTCGTCGGATGACGTCACATTGCGTTTCGTGACATCGCACTTTGTGCCCCGGAGGCGGCTTCCGTAGCTTCGGTCGGGTGCCCGCATCCGCCGTCGTCTCCGCCCCCGCCCTCCGGGTCGGGCTGCGCGGTGTCGGTCGAACCTTCCCGGCGCCGAACGGGGGAGTGAAGACCGTGCTCCGCGAGGTCGATCTCGACATCCGCCCCGGCGAGATCATCGCGCTGCTCGGTCCGTCCGGATGCGGCAAGTCGACCCTGCTGCGACTCATCGGCGGCCTCGACGCCGCGGATGCCGGAACCGTCACGCTCGACAGCACTCCCGTCGCCGATGTCGACCAGCGGTCGGCGATCGCGTTCCAGGAACCCCGACTGCTGCCGTGGCGCTCGATCGAGCGCAACGTCGCCCTCGGGCTCCCGCGCGGTACGGCCGCCGAGGAGGGTCGCGCGCGCGTCGCCGAGCTCTTGCGGCTCGTGCAGCTCGAGCACGCGACGGCCCTGCGTCCCCGTCAGGTGTCGGGCGGAATGGCGCAGCGCGCGTCGCTCGCCCGCGCCCTCGCGCGGGGTCCGGGAGTGCTCCTGCTCGATGAGCCGTTCGGCGCGCTCGACGCCCTCACCCGGCTCACGATGCAGGACCTGCTGCTCGACATCCATTCGTCCGAGCCCGCGACGATCGTGCTCGTCACGCACGACGTCGACGAGGCGCTGGCTCTCGCCGATCGCATCGTGCTGCTCGGCGACGACCCGGCCCGTCCGGGGGAGGGCTCAAGCATCCGCTCGGTTCTCGAGGTGGGCAAGCCGCGTCCCCGGGACCGCGCGGATGCGGCTCTCGCGCTTCTGCGCGCCGACCTGCTCGAGCGGCTCGGCGTCGACAGCCACCACACCCCGAACTACGTCACGGCGGCCCTGCGCAAGCAGCGTCAGAAGATCGGCGACCGGCCGACCGGCACGACCGACGAGCCCACCCGGCCGCACGCGTTCTGACTCCACCCCACTCACAGCACCCGTCACAGCAAAGGAAACGCACCATGAAGAGAAGTCCCCTCGTCGCCCTCGCGGCGATCGCGACCGCCACGGCACTCGCCCTCACCGGTTGCGTCGCGGGCGAAGACGCCCCGGCCGAGCCGGCAGGCCCCGCGCTCGGCGAAGGCGGCTGGAGCGCCGACGTGCTCAACATCGACTTCGCGACCTACAACCCGCTGAGCCTCATCATCAAGGACCAGGGCTGGCTCGAAGAGGCGACCGAGGGCGAGGTGACGATCAACTGGGTGCAGTCGGCCGGATCCAACAAGGCGAACGAGTTCCTGCGCGCCGGGTCGATCGACGTGGGCTCGACCGCCGGGTCGGCGGCGCTCCTCGCCCGCTCGAACGGCTCGCCGATCCAGGTCATCGACATCTACAGCCAGCCCAACTGGGCCGCGATCGCCGTTCCCGCGGGATCCGACATCGAGTCGGTCGAGGATCTCGTCGGGAAGCGCATCGCCGTCACGAAGGGCACCGACCCCTACTTCTTCCTGCTGCAGGCGCTGGATGAGGCCGGCATCGGGCTCGACGAGGTGACGATCGAGAACCTCCAGCACGCCGACGGCAAGGCGGCCCTCGAGTCGGGCGCCGTCGACGCGTGGTCGGGCCTCGACCCGCTGCTCTCGACGAGCGTCGAGACGGCCGGCACCGAGATCATCTACGACAACATCGATTTCAACAGCTACGGGTTCCTCAACGCGACCGAGTCCTTCCTCGCGACGTCGCCCGATCTGGCCCAGCTCGTCGTCAACGCGTACGAGCACGCCCGGGCCTGGGCCGCCGAGAACCCCGAGGAGACCGCGGCGATCCTCGCCGAGGTCGCGGGCATCGACCCGGCCATCGCGAGCGCCGTCATCATCGACCGCACCAACCTCGCCGTCGACGGCGTCCCCGGTGACGCGCAGGTCGCGGTGCTGGAGATCATCGGCCCGATCTTCGTCGCGAACGGGGACGTGCCCTCGCAGGCCCAGATCGACGACGCGCTCGCCTCCCTGCTCGAGCCGTCCTTCGCGGAAGAAGCCGACCCTGACTTCTTCGAGTAAGAACTCCGTCGAGGCGGTGGACCGGGAGACCGCGTCCGCCGCTTCGGCGCACCAGTTCACGAGCAGTTACGGGTACTCGGCCGCCGGGGCCTCGGTCGACGACCACCCGCGACGGCGGGGCGCCTCCGGTCGGCTGTCGCGGACGTGGGTCATCGTCGGCGGCGCACTCATCCCGGTCGCGATCCTCGCGACGTGGTGGGGAATCTCGGTGAGCGGTGCGGTGCCGGCCTACCGGCTCCCGTCGCCGGAGATGGTGGTCGCGGCCGCCATCGACCTGGCGCAGCGCGGACAGTTGTTCCGCGACGTCGCGATCTCGACCCAGCGGGTACTCACCGGTTTCGTCATCGGTGCCGGGATCGGCCTCGTGCTGGGCTCCCTCGTCGGGCTCTCGAGGCACGCCAGCATCCTGCTCTCGCCGATCATCGGTGCCCTCCGCGCCGTGCCGTCGCTCGCCTGGGTGCCCCTGCTCTTGCTCTACCTCGGCATCGGAGAGGTGCCGAAGGTCACCCTCATCGCGATCGGCGCGGCGTTCCCGGTGTTCACGACGATCTCGATCGCGTTGCGCCATGTCGACCCGCATCTCGTCGAAATGGGGCGGGCGTTCGGCCTCGGGCGGGTTCAGCTGCTCAGCACCGTGCAGTTGCCCGCCGTCATCCCGGCCCTCGTGAGCGGGCTGCGGCTCGCGCTCGCGCAATCGTGGCTCTTCCTCGTCGCGGCGGAACTGCTGTCGTCGTCGATGGGTCTCGGATTCCTGCTGCTCGACTCCGGCCAGAACGGCCGTGTCGACCGCATCTTCCTCGCGATCATCCTGCTCGCGGTGCTCGGCAAGACGACCGACGCGCTCATCGGCGTGTTCGAGAGGTGGCTCAACCGGCGCTGGGGCTAGGCGCCGCGGGGCTCGCCGTCCTGTAGCATCGACTCGAAACAGACCGCCTTTAAGTCCGTCCGGTGAGACGGGGAAGGAGGTCAGGATGACTGCACGCCCCGTGCTGCAGCCGGCTGACATCACGCGTGCGCTCACCCGCATCGCGCACGAGATCCTCGAGTCGAATCGCGGATCCTCCGATCTCGTGCTCCTCGGCATCCCGACTCGCGGCGTGCTGCTCGCGGAACGGCTCGGCGGCATCCTCGAGAAGCTCGAACCCGGCACCGGCCGCGTCGGCGCCCTCGACGTGACGATGTACCGCGATGACCTCAGGTCGCAGCCGACGCGCAGCCCGCACCCGACGCGCATCCCCGACGGCGGCATCGACGGCAAGACCGTCGTGCTCGTCGACGACGTGCTCTACTCGGGCCGCACGATCCGCGCCGCGCTCGACGCCCTCGGCGCCCACGGCCGGCCGCGAGCCGTGCGGCTCGCGGTGCTCGTCGACCGGGGGCATCGTGAGCTGCCGATCCGCGCCGATTTCGTCGGCAAGAACCTCCCCACGTCGACGGCGGAGCGCATCAACGTGCGCCTCGTCGAGACCGACGGCGAAGATCTCGTCGCGATCCAGGGCGACGAGAACCGCGCGGGGGGCGAGTGATGCGCCACCTGCTCTCCACCCGCGACCTCACCCGCGACGAGGCGATCGGCATCCTCGACGTCGCCGAGGACATGGCCGACGTCGCCCGCCGCGCCGTGCCGAAGCTGCCGACGCTGCAGGGCCGCACCGTCGCCAACCTGTTCTTCGAGGACTCGACGCGCACCCGGCTGTCGTTCGAAGCGGCCGCGAAGCGGCTGTCGGCCGACGTCATCACCCTCTCGGCGAAGGGCTCGAGCGTCTCGAAGGGCGAGGGGCTCAAAGACACCGCACAGACGATCGCCGCGATGGGAGTGGATGCCGTCGTCATCCGCCACGGCGCGTCGGGTGCCGCCCGCACCCTCGCCGACGGCGGGTGGATCGACGCCGCGATCGTCAACGCGGGCGACGGCACCCACGAGCATCCGACCCAAGGTCTGCTGGATGCCTACACGATGCGCAAGGCGCGGCACGGCGACGCGTCCCGAGGTCGCGATCTCGACGGGCTCCGCGTGACGATCGTCGGCGACATCCTGCACTCCCGGGTCGCCCGGTCGAACCTGTGGCTCCTGTCGGCCCTCGGCGCCGAGGTGACGCTCGTCGCGCCCGCGACCCTGCTGCCCACGGGTGTCGAGACCTGGCCGGCGACCGTGCGGCACGACCTCGACGACGCGCTCGCCGAGAAGCCCGACGTCGTCATGATGCTGCGCATTCAGGCGGAGCGCATGAACGCGGCGTTCTTCCCGAACGAACGCGAGTACGCGCGCGAGTGGGGCCTCGACGACGCCCGGTTCGCCCGCCTGCCCGCGGATACGATGGTGATGCACCCTGGTCCGATGATCCGCGGACTCGAGATCGCGGCGAGCGCCGCCGACGCGGCGAACTCGCTCGTCCTCGACCAGGTCACGAACGGGGTCTCGATTCGAATGGCGGTTCTCTACCTCGTGCTCAGTTCCGGTCCGAACGCCCGAGGCGGTGCCGCATGACGACGATCCTGATCCAGGGCGCGACGCTTCCCGACGGGTCGCGCACCGACCTCGCCATTCGCGACGGGGTGTTCGTGGCCTCCGGAGACGCGACCGGCGCGACCGTGATCGACGCCGCGGGGCTCCAGGCGCTGCCGGGTCTCGTCGACCTCCACACCCATCTGCGCGAACCGGGCTTCGAGCAGAGCGAGACGGTTCTGACGGGATCACGCGCGGCGGCGGCGGGGGGCTTCACGGCCGTGCACGCGATGGCGAACACGAGCCCCGTCGCCGACACCGCGGGCGTCGTCGAGCAGGTCGCGTCGCTCGGCCACCAGCACGGCTACGTCACGGTGCGGCCGATCGGCGCCGTCACGATCGGTCTCGCGGGGGAGCGTCTCGCCGAGATCGGCGCGATGGCGCGCTCCCGTGCGGCGGTGCGGGTCTTCAGCGACGACGGCAAGTGCGTGCACGACGCGCTGCTCATGCGGCGCGCGCTCGAGTACGTGAAGACCTTCGACGGCGTCGTGGCCCAGCACGCCCAGGAACCCCGGCTCACCGAGGGCGCCCAGATGAACGAGGGCGCGCTCGCGTCCGAGCTCGGGCTCACCGGCTGGCCCGCCGTCGCCGAGGAGTCGATCATCGCGCGCGACGTGCTGCTCGCCGACGCGGTCGGAGCCCGGTTGCACGTGTGCCACGTCTCGACGGCGGGCAGCGTCGACGTCGTGCGGTGGGCGAAGGCGCGGGGAATCGCGGTGACCGCCGAGGTCACGCCCCACCACCTGCTGCTCACCGAGGACACCGCGCGCAGCTACGACGCGCGCTTCAAGGTCAACCCGCCCCTGCGCCGCGACGAGGATGTCGCCGCGCTGCGGGCCGCCCTCGCCGACGGCACGATCGACATCGTCGCGACCGACCATGCGCCGCACCCGGTCGAGTCGAAGGAGAGCGCCTGGGCGGAGGCGTCGTTCGGGATGGTCGGGCTCGAGAGCGCCCTGAGCGTCGTGCAGACCGCGATGGTCGACACGGGGCTGATCGGGTGGAGCGACGTCGCGCGCGTTCTCTCCTCGGCACCCGCGGCGATCGGACGCCTCGAGGGCTACGCCACGCCGTTCGAGCTCGGCGCGCCGGCGCACGTCACGCTCGTCGATCCCGCGGCACGAAGCACCTTCGGCGTCGATCACCTCCGGGGGCGCAGCGTCAACTCGCCCTACCTCGGTCTCGAACTCCCGGGCCGCGTGATCGCGACCGTGCATGCGGGTGTGCCGACGGTGCTCGACGGAGCCCTCCGCGATCCCGAGGAGGTGGCTCGTGGATAGGGTGCTGCCGACGGTCGTCATCCTCGCGATCGTCGCTCTCGTCTTCGTCGGCCTCGCGCTCGGGTGGCGTGCCCGTCGTCGCCGTCAGGCCGACCTTCCCGCGCTCGAGGCGCCCCCCGCGACGCTCGGAGCCCCGGTGCTCGAGAGCGACGGGTTCTACGTCGCGACGACGCTCGCCGACGCCCCGACCGACCGGGTCGCCGTGCACGGGCTCGGGTTCCGCGCCCGTGCCGGTATCACGGTCGTCCCCGAGGGCGTCGTGCTCGCCCTCGCCGGGCGGCCGGATGCCTTCATCCCGCGTGCGTCCATCGCGGGGGTCGGGCGGGCCACCTGGACGATCGACCGCGTCGTCGATCGCGACGGTCTCGTCTTCGTGCGCTGGGCGCTCGGCGCGACCCTCGTCGACTCCTACCTGCGCACCGCCGATCCCGACGCGCTCGTCCGCGCGCTCGCGACGCTCGTCCCCGACCCGAAGGAGGCCGGATGACCACCGCCGACCCCGCCGTTCTCGTTCTCGAAGACGGCACCCGCTTCTCTGGCCGCGCCTACGGCGCGCGCGGTCGCACGCTCGGCGAAGCCGTCTTCGCGACGGGCATGACGGGCTATCAGGAGACCCTCACCGACCCGTCCTACGCGGGTCAGATCGTCGTCATGACGGCGCCGCACATCGGCAACACGGGCATGAACGATGAAGATCTCGAGTCGCGCCGCATCTGGGTCGCCGGGTACGTCGTGCGCGATCCCTCCCGCGTCGTGAGCAACTTCCGCGCCACGCGCTCGCTCGACGACGACCTCGCGGCGAACGGCATCGTGGGCATCTCGGGCATCGACACGCGCGCCGTGACCCGGCGGTTGCGTGACTCGGGGGCGATGCGCGCGGGCGTGTTCTCGGGAGCGGACGCCGACCTCAGCGCCGAGGAGCAGGTCGCGATCGTGCGGGACGCGCCCGCGATGACCGGCCGCAACCTCTCGGCAGAGGTCTCGGTTCCCGAAGCGGTCGTCACGCCCGCGCAGGGGGAGCGGCTCGGCGTGCTCGCGGTGCTCGATCTCGGCATCAAGCAGTCCACGGTCGACAACCTCGCGGCGCGCGGATTCGAGGTGCACGTGCTGCCTCAGAACGTGACGCTCGAGCAGGTGCTCGCGCTCGAGCCGGTCGCGGCGTTCTACAGCAACGGTCCCGGCGACCCCGAGGCCTCCGACGCCCATGTCGCGCTCCTGCGGGAACTGCTCGACCGGGAACTGCCGTTCTTCGGAATCTGCTTCGGCAACCAGCTGCTCGGCCGCGCCCTGGGGTTCGGCACCTACAAGCTGCCGTTCGGTCACCGCGGCATCAACCAGCCCGTGCTCGACAAGTCCACCGGCAAGGTCGAGATCACGGCGCACAACCACGGGTTCGCGGTCGACGCGCCGCTCGACGGTCCCGTCGCGTCGCCGAACGGCTACGGGCAGGTCGAGGTGAGTCACGTCGGGCTCAACGACCAGGTCGTCGAGGGGCTCCGAGCGCTCGACATCCCGGCCTTCTCGGTGCAGTACCACCCCGAGGCGGCCGCCGGTCCGCACGACGCCAACTACCTGTTCGACCGCTTCCGCGACCTCGTCGTGGAGAACCTCGCGAAGAAGAAGAGCGCCTAGTGCCCAAGCGTGAAGACATCCACTCGGTTCTCGTCATCGGATCGGGTCCGATCGTCATCGGCCAGGCGGCCGAGTTCGACTACTCGGGAACGCAGGCCTGCCGCGTGCTGCGGGAGGAGGGCGTGCGCGTCATCCTGGTGAACCCGAACCCGGCGACGATCATGACCGACCCCGACTTCGCGGATGCCACCTACATCGAGCCGATCACCTCCGAGGCGCTCGAGGCGATCATCAAGCACGAGAAGCCGGATGCGATCTTGCCGACCCTCGGCGGGCAGACGGCGCTCAACGCCGCGATCAAGCTCGACGAGGAGGGCATCCTCGCGAAGTACGGCGTCGAGCTGATCGGCGCGAAGGTCGAGGCGATCAAGAAGGGCGAGGATCGCCAGCTCTTCAAGGAGCTCGTGCTCGAGTCCGGCGCCGACGTCGCGCGGTCGTTCATCGTGCACACGCTCGACGAGGCGCTCACGGCCGCCGACGATCTCGGCCTTCCGGTCGTCGTGCGTCCGTCGTTCACGATGGGGGGCCTCGGCTCGGGGTTCGCCTACACGCGCGAGGAGCTCATCCGCATGGTCGGCGACGGCCTGCACCAGTCGCCGACGACCGAGGTGCTGCTCGAGGAGTCGATCCTGGGCTGGAAGGAGTACGAGCTCGAGCTGATGCGCGACACTTCCGACAACACCGTCGTCGTCTGCTCGATCGAGAACGTCGACCCGGTCGGTGTGCACACCGGCGACTCGATCACCGTCGCCCCGGCGCTCACCCTCACCGACCGCGAGTACCAGAACTTGCGGAACATCGGCATCGACATCATCCGCCGCGTCGGCGTCGACACCGGCGGCTGCAACATCCAGTTCGCGGTCGAGCCGAACACGGGCCGCGTGATCGTCATCGAGATGAACCCGCGCGTCTCGCGGTCGTCGGCGCTCGCGTCGAAGGCGACGGGCTTCCCCATCGCGAAGATCGCCGCGAAGCTCGCGATCGGCTACCGGCTCGATGAGATCCCCAACGACATCACGAAGGTCACCCCGGCGTCGTTCGAGCCGACGCTCGACTACATCGTGGTCAAGGTGCCGCGGTTCGCCTTCGAGAAGTTCCCGTCGGCGGATGCCACGCTCACCACGACGATGAAGAGCGTCGGCGAGGCGATGGCGATCGGCCGCAACTACTCGACGGCCCTGCAGAAGGCGTTGCGCTCGCTCGAGAAGCGCGGGAGCAGCTTCCACTGGGGCGCCGAGCCGCGGTCGAAGGCCGAGCTGCTCGAGGTGGCGCGCACGCCGACCGACGGCCGGATCGTCACGCTGCAGCAGGCGCTGCGCAAGGGCGCGACGATCGAGGAGGCGTTCGAGGCGACCAAGATCGACCCCTGGTTCCTCGACCAGATCGTGCTCATCAACGAGGTCGCCGATCGCCTGTCCGGGTCGCTCAAGCTCGATCGCGACTTCTTCGTGCTCGCGAAGGACCACGGCTTCTCCGACGCGCAGATCGCGGAGCTCCGCGGCCTCACCGAGCAGGAGGTGCGCAACCTGCGCTGGCAGCTCGGCGTGCGACCCGTGTTCAAGACCGTCGACACGTGTGCCGGCGAGTTCCCCGCGCTGACGCCGTACCACTACTCCTCGTACGACCTCGAGACCGAGGTCGCCCAGTCGCAGGCTCGCAAGGTCGTCATCCTCGGCTCCGGCCCCAACCGCATCGGGCAGGGCGTCGAGTTCGACTACTCGTGCGTGCACGCCTCGTTCGCCCTCCACGACGCGGGCTTCGAGACGATCATGATCAACTGCAACCCCGAGACGGTCTCGACCGACTACGACACCTCCGACCGGCTCTACTTCGAGCCGCTCACCCTCGAAGACGTGCTCGAGGTCATCCACGCGGAGTCGCAGTCGGGCGAACTCGTCGGCGTCATCGTGCAGCTCGGGGGCCAGACGGCGCTCGGCCTCGCGAAGGGGCTCGAAGCGGCGGGAGTTCCCATCCTCGGCACGAGCCCGTCGGCGATCGACCTCGCCGAAGAACGCGGGCTGTTCTCGGGCATCCTCGACGCCGCCGGTCTGCTGGCGCCGAAGAACGGCACCGCGACCGACGCGCCGTCCGCGGTCGTGGTCGCCGAGGGGATCGGCTACCCGGTGCTCGTGCGGCCCTCCTTCGTGCTCGGCGGGCGCGGCATGGAGATCGTCTACGACACCCCGAGCCTCGAGGACTACTTCGACCGCGTGCGCGAGCAGGCCATCATCGGCCCCGGCTCGCCGCTGCTCGTCGACCGGTTCCTCGACGACGCGCTCGAGATCGACATCGACGCGCTCTACGACGGCACCGAGCTCTACGTCGGCGGCATCATGGAGCACATCGAGGAAGCCGGCGTGCACTCCGGCGACTCGGCGTGCACCCTGCCGCCCGTGACGCTCGGCCGCGACGTGCAGACCCGGGTCGTCGAGGCGACGCGCAAGATCGCCGAAGGCATCGGCGTGCGTGGGCTGCTCAACGTGCAGTTCGCGATCGGGGCGGGCGTGCTCTACGTGCTCGAGGCGAACCCGCGGGCGTCGCGCACCGTGCCGTTCGTCTCGAAGGCGCTCGGCATCCCGCTCGCGAAGGCGGCGTCGCTCGTCATGGTCGGGAAGAGCATCCGCGATCTCGTCGCCTCCGGACTGCTCCCCGCCGCCGACGGCGAGTACGTGCCCCTCGACGCGCCGATCTCGGTCAAGGAAGCAGTGCTGCCGTTCAAGCGCTTCCGCACCCGGGACGGGCAGATCGTCGACTCGGTGCTCGGGCCGGAGATGCGCTCGACGGGCGAAGTCATGGGCATCGACGCGGACTTCCCGCGCGCATTCGCCAAGAGTCAGGATGCCGCCTACGGCGGGTTGCCCGAATCGGGAACCGTCTTCGTCTCTGTCGCAGATCGCGACAAGCGCGCGATCGTGCTGCCGATCCTGCGGCTCACCCAGCTCGGGTTCGACATCGTCGCGACCTCGGGAACGGCCGAAGTGCTCGCGCGCAACGGCATCCCGGCGACCACGGTGCGCAAGTACTTCATGGGGCAGGAGGTCGTCGAAGGTGACCCGTCGATCGTCGAGCTCATCAACGCCGGGCGGGTCGACGTCGTGATCAACACCCCGTCCGGCCGCAGCGCGCGCGCCGACGGCTTCGAGATCCGCACCGCGACGGTCGCGGCCGACAAGCCGCTGTTCACGACGATCGCGCAACTCGCCGCCGCCGTCGCCTCCTTCGAGGTGCACCGCGGCGACATCCGGGTGCGCTCGCTGCAGGACTACGCGAAGGATCGCGCCGCCTCACTCGAACGAGCGGAGTCGGTGGATCGGACGGAGTCGCTCACCCGATGACGTTCGCCGATCGCGTCGTCAGGACGCTCGCCGAGGCGGGTCCGCTGTGCGTGGGCGTCGATCCGCACGACGCGCTGCTCGACCGCTGGGGGCTGCCGAACACTGCGGCAGGTGTGCGCGAGTTCGGGCTGCGCACCGTGGAGGCCGTCGCCGGCCGCGCGGGCATCCTCAAGCCGCAGGTCGCCTTTTTCGAGCGCTTCGGATCGGCGGGGTACGCCGCGCTCGAGGCGACGATCGCGGCGGGGAGGGCGGCGGGACTGCTCGTGATCGCCGACGGCAAGCGCGGCGACATCGGCAGCACCGTGGATGCCTACGGCGCGGCGTGGCTCGAACCGGGGTCGCCGCTCGAAGCCGACGCGATGACCGCGTACGCCTACCAAGGGCTCGGATCGCTCACCGACGTGCTCGCCCGAGCCGCGCGGCACGGCAAGGGTGTCATCGTCGTGACGGCGGCGTCGAATCCGGAGGCCGCCGCGACCCAGGGCGCCGTACGCGCCGACGGTCGCACCGTCGCGGCCGCCCTCGTCGACGACATTCGCGCGCTCCCCGGAACCGGCGGCGTCGTGATGGGCGCGACGGTCGACCTCGCCGCCTACGGGGTGACCGAGGAGTCGCTCGGGGGCGTCCCCATCCTCGCCCCGGGCTTTGGCGCGCAGGGCGCGGTCGCGGCCGACCTGCCGCGGGTCTTCGGCGCGTCGGCGCGTCAGGTGATCGCCAGCTATTCGCGATCGATCCTCGGCGCCGGCCCGTCCGGCATCGCCGACGCCGTCGGCCGCACTCAAGACGAGTTGCGCGAGGCGCTCGCGTGAAGCCGCCCGAGGTCGACCGGGCCGCCGGATCGCGCGCGGCGGTCGCGGCGCGCCGCGCGCGGGCCGAGGTGAAACGCCAGGTGGCCGCGCGCGAGCGGTCGGCGCTCGACGTCGCCGAGACCGCGTGGGCGGGGGAGCCGACCTCGCCCGAAGCGACGCTGCGCGTCTCCGAACTGCTCAAGAGCATTCCGAGCCTGGGCCCGACGCGCACCGAGCGCGTGATGGCCGAGCTGGGGATCGCGGCCGCGAAGCGCGTCGGCGGACTCGGGGTGCGGCAGCGCGAGCACCTGCGCGCGTACCTCGAGCGGCGCGGGGGTGCCCGGAACCGGAGTCGGCTCGTCGTGCTCGCGGGCCCGACCGCGGTCGGCAAGGGGACGGTGTCGCGCTACATCCGCGAGACCTACCCGGAGGTCATGCTGAGCGTCTCGGCGACGACGCGTCCACCTCGGCCGGGAGAGGTCGACGGCGAGCATTACTACTTCCTGAGCGACGCCGAATTCGATGCGATGGTCGAACGCGGCGAGTTCCTCGAGCACGCGACCGTGCACAACGCCTACCAGTACGGCACCCCGCGGCCTCCCGTCGACCGAGCGCTCGCAGAGGGCAAGAGCGTGCTGCTCGAGATCGACATCCAGGGCGCGCGGGCGGTCAAGGCCTCCATGCCGGAGGCGGTTCTCGTCTTCCTCCTGCCACCGAGCGTCGACGAACTCGTGCGACGCCAGCTCGGTCGCGGCACCGAAGGTCCGGAGGAGCAGGCGCGTCGGCTGGAGACGGCGAAGGTCGAGATGGCCGCGCAGGACGAGTTCGATGTGAAAGTCGTGAACCACGAAGTCGGCCAAGCTGCGCGCGAGGTCGTAGAATTGCTGGATGTGCCTGAATCCAGGCGCTGAAGACTTAGGAGATCCCATGGCCGATCGCACCTCCGGCATCATCGACCCGCCCATCGACGAACTGCTCTCGAAGGTGGACTCGAAGTACCAGCTCGTGATCTTCGCCTCCAAGCGCGCGCGTCAGATCAACGACTACTACGCCGACCTGCACGAGGGATCGCTCTTCGACAACGTCGGCCCCCTCGTCGACTCGACGATCGACGACAAGCCGCTCTCGGTCGCGATGCACGAGATCAACGAGGACAAGCTCGTCCTCAAGCCGCTCGCGGAGTAGTCCGCCCGGCATGAGGATAGTCGTCGGCATCACCGGCGGCATCGCGGCCTACAAGGCCGTCGGCGTCGTGCGCGGCTTCGTGCTCGCCGGTCACGACGTGCAGGTCGTCGCGACCGAGAACGCCCTGCGGTTCGTGGGGCGTCCGACGCTCGAAGCGATCAGCCGCAATCTCGTGCACACCGACCTCTACGACGGGGTCGCCGAAGTGCGCCACGTCGCGATCGGGCAGTCCGCCGATCTCGTCGTCGTCGCGCCGGCGACCGCGAACACGCTCGCGAAGATCGCCGCGGGGATGGCCGACGATCTGCTCGGCAACACGATCCTCGCGAGCACCGCGCCCCTCGTCGTCGCGCCGGCGATGCACACCGAGATGTGGCGCAACCCGGCGACGGTCGCGAACATCGAGACGTTGCGCGCCCGCGGCATCCATGTCGTCGGCCCCGCTTCGGGGCAGCTCACGGGCGCCGATTCGGGCCCCGGCCGGATGGTGGAGCCCGACGACCTCGTCGCGGCGGCCCTCGCGGTCGTCGGCCCGCGCGACCTCGTCGGCCGGCGAGTCCTCGTGACGGCGGGCGGCACGCGGGAGCCGCTCGACCCGGTTCGGTTCCTCGGCAACCGCTCGAGCGGTCGCCAGGGGGTGGCCCTCGCGCAGGCCGCCGCGGCTCGCGGCGCCGAGGTCGTGCTCGTCGTCGCGAACATCGACGATCGCGTGCTCGACGCCGAGCCCCTGGGCGTGACCGTGCGGCACGTCTCGACGACGGCCGAGCTGCGCGACGCGACGCTCGCGGAGGCGCTGACCGCGGAGGTCGTCATCATGGCGGCCGCCGTCGCGGACTACCGCCCGGAGACGGTCGCCGAGGGCAAGATCAAGAAGGAGACGCAGGGCGACGTGCTCGACCTGCGGCTCGTGCGCAACCCCGACATCCTGCGCGAGCTCACGGCGGCCCGGACCGCCGGGCAGACGATCGTCGGGTTCGCGGCCGAGACCGAGCCCGACCGGGAGGCACTGCTCGCCCTCGGCCGTGCGAAGGCGGCCCGCAAGGGCGTCGACCTCCTCGTCGTCAACAGGGTCGGCTGGACCGAGGGTTTCGGCGCCGACGACAACGCGGTCGTCGTCGTGACCGGGGCCGGGGATATAGTGACCGAGGCGTCGGGCTCCAAGCGCGCCGTCGCCGATCGCATCCTCGACCTCGTCGCCTGAAATCCCGGGAGCACCCGCTGAGCCTTCGCCTGTTCACCTCCGAGTCGGTCACCGAGGGTCACCCCGACAAGATCTGCGATCAGGTCAGTGACGCGATCCTCGATGCGATGCTCGCCGCCGACCCCGGCGCGCGCGTGGCGGTCGAGACGCTCGTGACGACCGGTCTCGTGCACGTCGCGGGAGAGGTCACGACCTCGAGCTACGTCGACATCCCGGGCATCGTGCGCAAGACGATCACCGACATCGGCTACACCGGGTCCGACGTGTGGTTCGACGGCCGCTCGTGCGGCGTCGAGATCTCGATCGGCGCGCAGTCGCCCGACATCGCGCAAGGCGTCGACCACGCGTACGAATCGCGCGAGGGCACGAGCGCCGACGACCTCGACCGGCAGGGCGCGGGCGACCAGGGCATCATGTTCGGCTACGCGACCAACGAGACCCCCGTGCTCATGCCGCTCCCGATCTGGCTCGCGCACCGCATGTCGGAGCGTCTCGCCGAGGTGCGGCACAGCGGCCTCGTCGACTTCCTGCGCCCCGACGGCAAGACGCAGGTGACGATCGGGTACGACGGCACGAAGCCGGCGACCGTCGAGACCGTCGTCGTCTCGACCCAGCATTCGCCCGACATCTCGACCGCCGATCTGCGCGCCGAGGTGGAGCGGCTCGTGATCCGCCCGGTGCTCGAGCTCGTCGACCTGCCCTCGGCCGAGGCGCGCATCCTCATCAACCCGACGGGGCGCTTCGAGATCGGTGGCCCGCACGGCGACGCCGGCCTCACGGGCCGCAAGATCATCGTCGACACCTACGGCGGCGCCTCCCGGCACGGCGGTGGCGCGTTCAGCGGCAAGGATCCGTCGAAGGTCGATCGTTCGGCCGCCTACGCGTTGCGCTGGGTCGCGAAGAACGCCGTCGCGGCGGGCCTCGCCGACCGGCTCGAGGTGCAGGTTGCCTACGCGATCGGCACCGCGTCGCCCGTCGGGCTGTACGTGGAGAGCTTCGGCACGGCGCACGTGCCGGAGGAGACGATCATCGCGGCGGTCCGCGACGTCTTCGACCTGCGCCCGGCCGCGATCATCCGCGACCTCAAGCTGCTGCGCCCGATCTACGCCGCGACCGCCTCCTACGGTCACTTCGGGCGCGAGTTGCCGGACTTCACCTGGGAAGCCGCGACCCGCGTCGACGATCTGCGCGCGGCCGCCGGACTGTAGGACGCGATGGCGGGGGTCGCCCGGGTTCTGGTCGACTCGGCCCTGCCGCAGCTCGATCGGCTGCTCGACTACCGCATCCCCGTCGGCCTCGAGGGGGTCGCACCGGGGGTGCGCGTCTCGGTGCCGCTCCGCAGCGCGAAGCGAATGGCGACGGCCTACGTCGTCGAACTCGCCGACGGCGCCGACTTCCCCGGGCCCCTGAGTTCCGTCGCGGCCGTCGTGTCGCCCGTCCCGGTGCTGCGTCCCGAGGTGTGGCGGCTCGCGCGCGCGGTCGCCGATCGCGCCGCGGGGTCGGCGAACGACGTGCTGCGCCTCGCGATTCCGCCGCGACAGGTGCGCGTCGAGAAGGCCTGGCTCGCCCGGGATGTCGCCGCGGGGTCGACCCCGGTGGTCGCCCCCGCGGTCGACGGGTTCCCCGGATTGTCGGAGGCGGTCCACGCCGGGGAGCGCCTCGCGTTGCGCGTGCAGCCCGGCGTGACGACGGGAGCGGCGGGAACCCCGGTCGCCCGGTGGGCCCTGACCCTCGCCGAACTCGCGGTCGGCGCGCTCGCGGCGGGGGAGACCGCGATCCTCGTCGCCCCCGACCACCGCGATCAGGACCAGCTCGAACGCGCGCTCACCGATCTGGTGCCCCGGGATGTCGTGCTGCGCTGGGACTCCCGGCAGCCGAACGCCGACCGTTACCGCGCCCTCCTGGTCGCGGGCGACCGGCCGTCGATCGTCGTCGGCAACCGCTCGGCGATCTACGCGCCCGCCGAAAGGCTGGGTCTCGTCGCCGTCTGGAACGACGGGGATCCGTTGCTCGGTGAACCCCTCGCGCCGTACGTGCACGCGCGCGACGCGGCGCTCGTGCGGCACGAGCAGCAGGGCGGGGGGCTCGTCTTCGCCGCGCACACGCGCAGCGTCGAGACGGAGCGTCTCGTCGAGATCGGCTGGATGCGCGACCTCGGCCCGGCGCGACGCACGCGGTTGCGCATCGTGCCGACCGCCGACGGCCCGGGTGACGAGGCCCTCGCGGCACGCGCGCGCATCCCGTCGGTCGCCTGGCGGGAGGCGCGGGCCGGGCTCGACCGCGGACCCGTGCTCGTGCAGGTCGCCCGACCCGGGTACGCCCCGGGTCTGCGGTGCGCGGAGTGCGGCGAGGCGGCGCGCTGTCGCCGGTGCACGGGGCCGTTGCGGCAGCGTTCCGCCGGCGCGGTGCCGACGTGCACCTGGTGCGGCACCCCGGACCGGGTCTGGGCGTGCTTTGCGTGCGGGTCGCGGAAGTACCGCACGTCGGGAGCCGGGAGCGCGCGCACGGCCGACGAGCTCGGCCGGGCGTTTCCGGGCACGCGCGTCATCGTCTCCGATGGCGAGCGCCCCGTGCTCGAGGTCGACGACCGGCCGGCCCTCGTGATCGCCACTCGGGGGGCCGAGCCGTTCGCGCCGCACGGCTATCGCGCCGTGCTGCTGCTCGACGGCGAGCGGATGCTCGCGCGCGAGGGGCTGCGGGTCGGGGAGGACTGCCTGCGCTGGTGGTCGGATGCCGCGGCGCTCGCCTCGGACGACGCCGGCATCGTGCTCGTCGGGGTCGGCGGTGATCTCGGACACGCGCTCGCGGGGTGGAACCAGCCCGCCTATGCGCGTTCGGAGTACGCCGGGCGTCGCGAGCTGCGCTTCCCGCCGGCGGTGCGGATGGCGACCCTCCGCGGCCTGCCGGATGCCCTCGAGGAGACGCTCGCGGTCCTGCCGCCGGGCGCGGAGGCCCTCGGCACGACGATCACCGACGGCACGGCCCGCGCCCTGCTGCGATTCGACTACCGCGACGGTGCCGCGGTCGCGCAGACGGTGCGTGCCGAGATCATCCGGCAGGCGACGCGACGCCGCAAGCCGATTCCCGGAGCGCCGCCCCGCGGCCGGCAGACCCTCCCGTTGCGTGCCCGATTCGACGACCCGGAGCCGTTCGAGGAGTAGCCCCGCGCGGCGGCGGGCGCGGGGCAGGGCAGAATCGAGGGATGCCCCTCCGGATCGTCTTCGCGGGAACCCCGGCCGCGGCGGTGCCGAGTCTGCGGGCCCTCGCGGCCTCCGAGCACGAGATCGTCGCGGTCGTGACACGCGACGATGCCCCGCTCGGCCGCAAGCGCGTGCTCACCCCGACGCCCGTCGCGACGGTCGCCGACGAGCTCGGTCTGCCGGTGCTCAAGGCGAACCGGGTCGCCCCGCTCGAAGCGCGGATCGCGGCCCTGCGCCCCGACCTCGGGGTGATCGTCGCGTACGGCGGGCTCCTGCGCGAACCCCTCCTCTCGACGCCGCGGCTCGGCTGGATCAATCTGCACTTCTCGCTCTTGCCGCGCTGGCGCGGGGCGGCGCCCGTGCAGCGCGCGCTCATCGCGGGCGACCCGGTGACGGGTGCCGCGGTCTTTCAGCTCGTGCCCGAACTCGATGCCGGGCCGGTGTTCGCGCGAGTCGAGCAGCCGATCGGCCGCAACGAGACCGCCGGTCACCTGCTCGAGGTGCTCGCCGAGCGGGGCGCCGAACTGCTTGGTTCCGTCGTCGACGACCTCGCGGCGGGGAGCGCCCGCGCGGAGCCGCAGATGGGCGAGGTCACGCTCGCCCCGAAGCTCGAACTCGAGGACGGGCGCCTCGACTGGTCGCGTCCGGCCGTCGAACTCGATGCGCGCATCCGTGGCACGACTCCCGAGCCGGGCGCGTTCGCGTTCCTCGCCGAGGGCGAGCGGCTCAAAGTGCTCGACGCGGCGATCGCCCACGACGTCGCGAGGCTCGCGCCGGGGGAGTTCGACCTCCGGGCCGGTCGGCTGCTCGTGGGAACGGCGACCGATCCGCTGCACCTCGTCACCGTGCACCCCGCCGGTAAGCGCGCCATGCCGGCCGCCGACTGGTGGCGGGGGCGCGCGCGGTGAACGCCCGCCACGGGGCCGGCACGACGGGCCGGGCGGCTCCCGCGCGACGCGTCGCGGCCGAGGTGCTCGCCGCGGTGCGCGACGACGACGCCTACGCGAACCTCCTGCTGCCCGCACGGATCGTCGCCGCGGGGCTGGGCCCGGTGGATGCCGCCCTCGCGACCGAACTGACCTACGGCACGCTGCGGATGTCGGGTCGCTACGACCGCATCATCGCGATCGCGGCGAAGCGCGATACGACACAGATCGACCCGGTCGTGCTCGATGTGCTGCGCCTCGGCGTGCACCAGTTGCTCGCGACCCGAATTCCGCCCCACGCCGCCGTCGGCGACACGGTCGCGCTCGCGCCCCGTCGGGCGACGGGCTTCGTCAACGGCGTGCTGCGCGCCGTTTCGCGCGCGACGCCCGAGGAGTGGGATGCGCGCGTCACGTCGGGACTCGACGGGGATGCCCGTCTCGCGGCCGAGTTCGCGCATCCGGAGTGGGTGATCGACGCGCTGCGCCGTGCCCTCGAGGCCGACGGCCGGGCGGGCGAACTCGCGGAATTGCTCGCCGCCGACAACGTCGCGCCCGCCGTCTCCCTCGTCGCCCTGCCGGGGCTCGCCGAGGTCGCCGAGGTCGGCGAACCCGGGGAGCTCTCGCCCGTGGCGGCTCGCGCGACGGGTGGCGACCCCGCGAACGTCGTCGCCGTCGCGGCGGGCCGTGCGCGCGTGCAGGACGAGGGATCGCAACTCGCGGCTCTCGTGCTCAGCCGCGCGCGTCCCGTCGTCGCGGGGGAACGCTGGCTCGACCTGTGTGCGGGGCCGGGCGGCAAGGCGGCTCTTCTCGGGGCCGAGGCGGCGCTCGGCGGCGCGACCCTCGTCGCGAACGAACTCGTTCCCGCGCGGGCCGGTCTCGTGCGCAAAGCCCTCGCGGTGCTCGACCCGGCTCCCCAGGTCGTCGAGGGCGATGGCGTGCGGTTCGCGACGACCGAGGCGGGCGGCTTCGACCGCATCCTGCTCGATGCGCCGTGCACGGGACTCGGAGCTCTCCGCCGGCGCCCCGAGGCGCGCTGGCGCAAGCAGCCGGGTGACCTCCCGGGACTCGTCGCGCTGCAGGAACGACTCCTCGACGCCGCGATCGCGGCCCTCGCGCCCGGCGGTCTGCTGGCCTATGTGACGTGCTCGCCGCATCCGGAGGAGACCCGCGATCAGGTGCAGGCGGCGCTCGCCCGGCATCCCGGTCTCGCGGCGCTCGACACGCGCGCGGGCGCGGCGCAGATCGCGACGCGCGACCTCGGCCCCGGCGTCGGGCCCGCGCTGCAGCTGTGGCCGCACCGCCACGGCACCGACGCGATGTTCGTGCAGCTGCTCTCTAAGGTGGACGCGTGAGCGCCCGCATCCAGCCCAGCATCCTCGCGGCCGACTTCGTGAATCTGCAAGCCGACATCGCGCGCATCGCGACCGCGGATGCCGTGCATGTCGACGTCATGGACAACCACTTCGTGCCGAACCTCACGTTCGGCCCGCAGATGGTCGAGCGCATCCAGGACGTGTCGCCGATTCCGCTCGACGTGCATCTCATGATCAGCGACGTCGACCGCTGGGGCCCCGGGTACGCCGAACTCGGTGCCTTCTCGGTGACGTTCCACGCCGAAGCGACGGCCGACCCCGTCGCGCTCGCCCGGCGCCTGCGGCAGATCGGCGCGCGTGCGGGTCTCGCCGTCAAACCGGGAACGGCGATCGAGCCCTACCTCGAACTCCTGCCCGAGTTCGACCAGCTGCTCGTCATGACAGTCGAGCCGGGTTTCGGCGGGCAGAGCTTCATGGCCGACATGATGCCGAAGGTCGCCGCCGCGCGCGCCGCGATCGACGCCTCGGGCATCGACGTCTGGCTGCAGGTCGACGGCGGTATCGCCCTCGACACGATCGGGCAGGCCGCCGAGGCGGGGGCCGACACGTTCGTCGCGGGGTCCGCGGTCTACGGCGCGGCGGATGTCGAGGCCGCGATCGGCGACCTCCGGGCCGCAGCAGCGCGGCACGCGCACTGACCGGATCCTCAGGTGGCCGTCTGATTAGCTGGACGGATGACTGAGAAGACCAAGCCGGAGATCGACTTCCTCGAAGGACCGGCCCCCACCGAACTCGTGAGCACCGACCTCGAGGTCGGTGACGGAGCCGAAGCCACCCCCGGTGCACGCGTGACCGTGCACTACGTCGGTGTCGACTTCGAGACCGGCGAGGAGTTCGACTCCTCGTGGAACCGCGGCGAGTCGATCGAGTTCCCGCTCAACGGCCTCGTGCGCGGCTGGCAGGAGGGCATCCCGGGCATGAAGGTCGGCGGACGCCGCCAGCTGGTGTGCCCGCCGGAGTGGGCCTACGGCCCTGCGGGCGGCGGACACCGGCTCTCGGGCCGCACCCTCGTCTTCGTGATCGACCTGCTCGGCGTCGCCTGAACCGAGCCTCGACCGTCAGAAGCCCCGATGCCCACCGGTGTCGGGGCTTCGGCAGCTCTCGGGGCTCATCCCCACGGCAGGGGCAGCACGTCGGCGTCGCCGACCGGGGGCACGACGAGCACGCCCGTCGCGGCGGCGAGTCCGCGCATCATCGCCGATCCGGTCCACTGCACCTCGCGGTGCCCTGAGCCTGTCGAAGGGTCGAGTCCGGCCCGCACGGGCACGAGCCGCGTCGCGTCGGGATGCCGCAGCACCGACGCCGGCACCGGCACGCGCGCGAGCGGCGGCAGCACGCGACCGGTGAATCCCGCGACGAGCACGTCGCCGAGCGACAGCAGCCCGAGCAGCGCCGCGAGCGGGTTGCCGGGGAGCCCGAGCACGAGCCGCCCGTCGGGCAGGCGCGCGAGCAGCGTCGGACCCCCGGGACGCGACGCGAGCCCCGGCACGAGGTACTCGGCGCCGAGCTCGTCGAGGGCGAGGCGTACGTGGTCGGCGTGCGACCCGCCGGTGCCGCCCGTCGTGACGACGAGGTCGGCCTCCGCGTCGCGGAGCGCGGCGATCGTCGCGGCGCGGTCGTCACCGAGGCGCACACTGCCGAGGTGCTCGGCTCCGAGGGCCGCGAGCACGTGGGGGATCGGGGCGCCGAAGCTGTCGCGCACCTGACCCGCCGCCGGGACGCCGGAGAGCACGACCTCGTCGCCCGTGAAGATCGTCGTGACGCGCGGACGTCGCGCGACCTCGAGCCGATCGGCGGTGGCGGCCGCCGCAAGCGCCACATGGGCCGGGGTCAGGCGAGTTCCGGTCGCCACGAGCTCGTCGCCCGCACGCGCCTCCTCCGCGGTGGGGCGCACGTGCCGCTTGCCGTCGGCGCGATCGAGACGCAGCTCCGCGCCGTCGCGGTGCGCGTTCTCGCTGCGCACGACGGCATCCGCCCCGGGGGGGAGGGCGCCGCCCGTCACGATCCTCATCGCCTCGCCGGTACTGAGCGGCGGTGCCTCCCGCAGGCGCCAGGGTCCGTCGCCCGCGACGGCCCAGCCGTCCATCGCGGCGGACGCGTAGTGCGGGATGTCGATCGCCGCGACGACCGCGCGGCGCAGCACACGACCGACCGCGTCCGCGAGGTCGACCTCCTCGCCGCCGAGCGCGACGGGTGCCGCGGCGGCACGGCGGCGGGCCTCGGCCCACTCGAGTCGACCCGCGTGGCTCACGAGCGGGCGGCGGCGAGCGCTTTCGCGATGCGCGTCGCCTCCTCGGCCGCCGCGACGGCATCCCCCCCGTTCGCGGCGGCGCGGCCCGCGGCGAACCCGACGAGGTAGGTCGTGAGCGGCGCGGCGGGGCGCAGAACGGCGTGCGCGGCGACTCCGGCGAGCCCGAGAACGGAGCGGATGTCGACCTGCTCCTCGATGCCGAGGGCGTCGCGCACCTCGCTGACCCAGGCCTCGAGGACGGAGTCGGATTCGGGGCTGTCGGTCACGGGGTGCTCCTGGCGGGGGTCGGGGGGAGGAGGCCGAATCGTGCGGCGTCGTCCCAGGTGTCGATGTCGTCGGTCGACCCGTCGGGCACGGGAACCTCGCGGAGGCCGAGTTCGGCGAGCAGAGCCCGGACAGGAGCGTCGGCGACGCGCGGCAGGCCGACGAGGGCCGCCGCCAGGGTGTCGGGGGTCACGGCGAACACGAGGTTCTGGCGGCGACCGCGATCCACCGCCACGACGCCGGCGCCGGTGAACCCCGCGAGGAGCGGAGGAAGCGCCTCCGCGACGCGCGGCATGTCGCACGCGAGCACGAGCACGGCGTCGCCGGGTTCGGTGCGGATCGGCCCCCAGCCGGCGGCGATGCCGGCGACGGGACCCGCGTGCGGCGGCTCGTCGGCGATGGTGATGACGCCCTCGTGGGCGAGATCGCCGACCACGACGATCACGCGGCAGCCCGCCTGCCGGGCGGCCCGGATCGTGACCTCGACGAGGGTCGCGCCGTCGATGCGCAGCTTCCGCTTATCGGAATCGCCCAGCCGCGTCGACCTCCCCCCTGCGAGAATGAGAGCGTCGACGATCATGCGCTCCACTTTAGGCCGCTCGAATCGATCACTATCGTGATAGGTGTTGGACATGGGAAGAATCACCGCAAGGACGCGGGTCACCCGGATCACCCTCGGCACCGAGGAGTCGCCTGAGCCGACGGTCTCGCGCCGCGAAGACCTGCTGGCGGTCGAAGAGCCGCTCGAGATCCGCGTCGCCGGCTCGTCGCTCAGCATCACGATGCGCACGCCCGGTCACGACTTCGACCTCGCGACGGGATTCCTCGTCTCCGAGGGGATCGTCGCCCACCCGGGCGAGATCGCCGCGATCCGGTACTGCGCGGGAACCAACGACGACGGCGAGAACACCTTCAACGTGCTCGATGTGACGCTCGCGCGCGGCGTCGCCCTGCCCGACCCGAGCCTCGCCCGCAACTTCTACATGACCTCCTCGTGCGGACTGTGCGGCAAGGCGAGCATCGACGCCGTGCGCACCGCGTCGCATCACGACGTCGCGGTCGACGATCTCGTCGTCGACGCCGCCCTGCTCGCGACGTTCCCCGACCGGCTGCGCGCCGGGCAGGACGTCTTCGACAAGACCGGCGGCCTGCACGCCGCGGCGCTCTTCGACGGGCGTACGGGCGAGATGCTCGTGCTGCGCGAAGACGTCGGACGGCACAACGCGGTCGACAAGGTCATCGGCTGGGCGCACGGCGAGGGGATGCTGCCCCTCCGCGGCCTGGTGCTGCAGGTGTCGGGGCGCGCCAGTTTCGAGCTGACGCAGAAGGCGTCGATGGCCGGCATCCCCGTTCTCGCGGCCGTGTCGGCGCCGTCGTCGCTCGCGATCGAGCTCGCCCGCGAAGCGGGCCTCACGATCGTCGGCTTCCTGCGGGGCCGCTCGATGGTGGTCTACTCCGGCGAGCAGCGCATCGCCGTGCCCCAGCTCGCGACGACCGGACAGGAGACGACTCGATGAGTCCCGAGCAGGTGCGCCGCGGCGCCGAGGTGACCGAGCCGGAAGCCTTCAGCGAGATCTACCCCGACATCGAGATCGGCCACCACGAACCGTGGGCCGTCGGGGTGCCCGCGATCCTCAACTCGATGGAACCCGCGCTGCTCGAGATGGGCGTCGCGCGCACCGCGAAGCTCGCCCTCACGATCAACCAGAAGAAGGGCTTCGACTGCATGAGTTGCGCGTGGCCCGACCCGGGTCACCGCAATGCGCTCGAGTTCTGCGAGAACGGCATGAAGGCCGTCACGTGGGAGGCGACGCCGATCACCGTGCCGACGACGTTCTGGTCGGAGAACTCGCTCACGTCGCTCCTGGACAAAGACGAGTACTGGCTCGGGCAGCAGGGCCGGCTCACCGAACCGGTGTACAAGCCGGCCGACTCCGATCACTACGAGCCGATCTCGTGGGAGCGCGCCTTCGAGCTGATCGGCGAGCGGCTGAACTCGCTCGCGACTCCCGACGAGGCCGCGTTCTACACGAGCGGTCGCACGGCGAACGAGACCGCGTTCCTCTACCAGCTGTTCGTGCGCGCGTTCGGCACGAACAACCTGCCGGACTGCTCCAACATGTGCCACGAGTCGACGGGCACCGCGATGGGCGAGACCGTCGGCATCGGCAAGTCGACCGTGGCGTACGACGACTTCGGCAAGGCCGACCTCATCATCGTTCTCGGCCAGAACCCCGGCACGAACCACCCGCGCATGCTCTCCGCGCTCGAGGAGTGCAAGCGCAACGGGGGACGCATCATCGCGGTGAATCCGCTTCCCGAAGCGGGTCTCATCCGCTACAAGAACCCGCAGAAGGTGCGCGGCATCCTGGGCAAGGGCACCGCGATCGCCGACCAGTTCCTGCAGATCCGCGCGGCGGGCGACATGGCGCTCCTGCAGCGCACCTCGAAGCGCGTGCTCGAGGCCGAGGCCCGCAACCCCGGCACGGTGCTCGACCACGAGTTCCTCGCCGAGCACGTGTCCGACTTCGACGCCTTCGCGGCCCACATCGCCGACGTCGACGAGGCTGCGGTACTCGCCGCGACCGGGCTGACGACCGCCGAGATGGATGCCTTCGCCGACGCCTACCTCGCGGCCGACCGGGTCATCATCACGTGGGCGATGGGGGTCACCCAGCAGAAGAAGGCGGTCGCGACGATCAAGGAGATCGTCAACCTGCTGCTGCTGCGCGGCAACATCGGCAAGCCCGGCGCGGGCGCCTCGCCCATCCGCGGCCACTCCAACGTGCAGGGCGACCGCACGATGGGCATCTTCGAGAAGATGCCGGAGTCGTTCCTCGCCGCGCTCGAGACCGAGTTCGGCTTCCCGGTTCCCCGGGAGCACGGGCACGACGCGCTCAAGGCGGTCACGGGCCTCGCCCGCGGCGACGTCAAGGTCTTCGTCGCGATGGGCGGCAACTTCGTCGGGGCGATCTCCGACACCGCGGTCGCCGAGGCCGCGATGCGCGGGGCCGATCTGACGGTGCAGGTGTCGACGAAGCTCAATCGCTCGCACGTCGTCACCGGCCGCGAAGCGCTCATCCTGCCGACGCTCGGCCGCACCGAGATCGACCTCCAGGCGACGGGTGCGCAGTTCGTCTCCGTCGAAGACAGCGTCTGCGCGGTGCACGCGAGCCACGGCGCCGTGAAGCCCGTCGCGCCGGGCCTGCTCTCCGAGGTGGCGATCGTCGCCGGGATGGCGAAGGCGACGCTCGGTGACGCGCACGGCATCGACTGGGATGCCTTCGTCGCCGACTACGACGTCATCCGCGACCGCATCTCGCGCGTCGTTCCCGGATTCGAGAACTTCAACGCCGACATCCGCAAGGCCGCCGGTTTCGTGCTGCCGAACGGTCCGCGCGACTCGCGCACCTTCAACACCCGCACGGGCAAGGCGATCATGACGGTCAACGAGCTCGAGCATCTCGAACGCCCGGAGGGGCGGTTGATCTTGCAGACCTTCCGCTCGCACGACCAGTTCAACACGACGATCTACTCGCTCAACGACCGGTATCGCGGCATCAAGAAGGGTCGCGACGTCGTGTTCGTCAACCCCGACGACCTCGCCGAACTCGGGCTCGTCGACGGGCAGCGGGTCGACATCTTCACCGAGTGGCACGACGGCCGGGAGCGCGTCGTGCGCAACTACCGCGTCGTCGAGTATCCGACCGCCCGGGGCTGCGCCGCCGCCTACTACCCCGAGACGAACGTGCTCGTGCCCCTCGACAGCGCCGCGGAGGAGAGCAACACTCCCGTGTCGAAGGGCGTGATCGTGCGCCTCGAACCGGCGCGGGCGACCGCCGCGGCCCGGTAGCCTGGACGCGTGAAGACGTTCGACGGGTTGTTCGCGGAGCTCTCCCGCACCGCCGTCGAGCGCCCGGAGGGCTCGGGCACCGTCGCGGCGCTCGACGCCGGCGTGCACGAGATCGGCAAGAAGATCGTCGAAGAGGCCGCCGAGGTCTGGATGGCGGCCGAACACGAGAGCGACGAGCGCACGGCGGAGGAGATCTCCCAGCTGCTGTACCACCTGCAGGTGCTCATGCTCGCGAAGAAGCTGACCCTCGAGGACGTCGGGCGACATCTGTAATCGATCGCCCGCCGCTCACCCTCGACTGAAAGACTTCTCCTGATGTTGCGAATCGCCGTGCCCAACAAGGGCACCCTCTCCGAGACCGCCGTGGACATGCTCCGCGAAGCGGGCTACGCGGTGCGCCGCGACCCCAAGGAACTCATCGTCTCCGACCCGCGCAACGACGTGGAGTTCTTCTACCTCCGCCCGCGCGACATCGCGACCTACGTCGGTTCCGGTGCACTCGACGTCGGCATCACCGGTCGCGACCTGCTGCTCGACTCGCACTCGCCCGCCGTCGAGATCGACGCCTTCGACTTCGGCGTCTCGACCTTCCGGTTCGCCGGACCGGTGGGGGAGTTCGGCAAGCTCTCCGACCTCGCCGGCACGCGTGTCGCGACGAGCTACTCGGCGCTCGTCGGCGACTTCCTCAAGGCCCAGGGGGTCGCCGCCACGGTCGTGCACCTCGACGGCGCGGTCGAGTCCGCCGTGCGCCTCGGGGTCGCGGATGCCGTCGCCGACGTGGTCGAGACCGGGTCGACCCTGCGCAAGCAGGGCCTGGAGATCTTCGGCCCCGTCATCCTCGAGTCCACGGCGGTGCTCATCGCGGCGCGCGACGACGCCGCGGGGCTGGAGACTTTCCGCCGGCGCCTGCAGGGCGTCATGGTCGCCCGCCGTTACGTGCTCATGGACTACGACCTCCCCGCCGAGCTCCTCGAGCAGGCGTCCGCGATCACGCCCGGCTTCGAGTCGCCCACGGTCTCGCCGTTGCGCGACACCGGCTGGGTCGCGGTGCGCGTCATGGTGCCGAGCGCCGAGACGAACGACATCATGGACGCGCTCTACGCCCTCGGCGCGCGCGCGATCCTCGTGTCGAGCATCCACGCCGCGCGGATCTGACGATGAGCGTCGCACTCCGCCTGCTCGAGGTCGCCCCGTGACCGTGGCGGTCCGCGTCATCCCGTGCCTCGACGTCACCGAGGGTCGGGTCGTCAAGGGCGTCAACTTCGAGAACCTGCGCGACATGGGCGACCCCGTCGAGCTCGCGAGGGCGTACTACGAGCAGGGCGCCGACGAGATCACGTTCCTCGACGTCACCGCCACGGTGGATGCGCGCGCGACGATGTACGCGACGGTCACCGCGACCGCGGAGCAGGTGTTCATCCCGCTCACCGTGGGCGGCGGCGTGCGCAGCCCCGACGATGTCGCGCGCCTGCTCGCGAGCGGGGCCGACAAAGTCGGCGTCAACAGCGCGGCGATCGCACGCCCCGAGCTCGTCGGGGAGATCGCGGATCGGTTCGGCGCCCAGGTGCTCGTGCTCTCGCTCGATGTGAAACGCAGCGAGCGGATGCCGAGCGGCTTCGTCGTGACGACCCACGGGGGCCGCACCGAGACCGACGTCGACGCGCTCGCCTGGGCGCGCGAGGCGATCGAACGCGGCGCGGGCGAGCTGCTCGTCAACTCGATCGACGCCGACGGCACCAAACAGGGCTTCGACCTCGAACTCGTCGCCCTCATGCGGGCCGCGAGCACGGTGCCCGTGATCGCCAGCGGGGGAGCGGGCGCCGTCGGCGACTTCGCGCCGGCGGTCGCGGCAGGGGCCGACGCGGTGCTCGCCGCCTCGGTCTTCCACGGCGGAGAGCTCACCGTCGGCGATGTCAAACGCGCCCTGCGGGCGGAAGGGATGGCGGTGCGATGAGCGACGACACGGTTCTCTCGACGCTCGAGCGGGTGCGTTTCGACGAACACGGCCTCGTGCCCGCGATCATCCAGGAGGAGTCGACGAAGCACGTGCTCATGCTCGGCTACATGGATGCCGAGGCTGTGCGCCGAACCCTCGAGTCGGGCCGCGTGACCTTCTGGTCGCGCAGCCGGCAGGAGTATTGGCGCAAGGGCGACACGAGCGGTCACGTGCAGTACGTGCGGGGGGCGGCGCTCGATTGCGACGGCGACGCCCTGCTCGTCACGGTGCACCAGGTCGGTCCCGCGTGCCACACCGGCGCGCACGCGTGTTTCGACGTCGACCCGCTCGAACCCGTGCTCGGCTCGAGCGATGCGATGATCGAGGGGTGAGCACGACGACCACCTCCGCGGGAACCACCTCGCGCGCCGAGTTCGGCGCCGCGATCTCCGCCGGGCACCGCGTCGTCCCGGTGCTGCGCCGCCTGTTCGCCGATGGGGAGACCCCGATCGGCGTCTACCGCAAACTCGCGGTCGGCAAGCCCGGGACGTTCCTGCTGGAGTCCGCCGAGCAGGGCGGGATCTGGTCTCGCTGGTCGTTCATCGGGGTGGGTTCGCTCGGCGTGCTCACCGAGAGCGCGGGTCGGGTGACGTGGCTCGACTACGGCCTGGATGCCGAACGCGCGCTCGGCGCCGACGTGCCGGAGACGTCGCTCGCGGCGCTCGGCCACCTCTTCGACCGCTGGAGCACGCCGCAGGTCGACGGGCATCCTCCCCTCACCGGCGGTCTCGTCGGGTTCATCGGCTGGGAGGCCGTGCGCCAGTTGGAGCGACTCCCGGAGG
>Ga0209066_10001338_pt1 | contig 32833 bp, 26 predicted proteins | sample All_14_2_FD_187198 | JGI IMG/M metagenome (GOLD analysis project Ga0209066, IMG submission 187198) | Freshwater microbial communities in response to fracking from Pennsylvania, USA - Allegheny Zone_MetaG_DW_15 (SPAdes) (version 2) ... | reverse complement strand
CGACCTTGATCGGCTGGTTCACCACCAACTGGTTCATGTCGAGGATACGCGGCCCATATTCCCGATCCCAGGGCACATACCAGAACATGGCGTCATAGCTGCTGAGCATGTTAGACAGGCGATAGCACAGATGCGGCGGCTGATAGGGGCCGCGCCGGTAGCCGACCGGAAGATGATCGTCCAGGTCATCTTCCTCGTCCCGCCAAGTCAGGCGCCTGCCGGTGTCCTTCACCCAGGCCAATTGCTTGGTAATCTGATAGATGTGGTAATCTCGCCCGGTGCGCAGCGAAATCCGCCGTTCGCGCCACCAGATATCGGTGTGGAACTCCTTCGGATAGGTCTCGTCCCACTCAGCCTCCTCCCCAAACAGACGTTTAACCACAGTGTAGTGCTGGGAGGTCAGAGTTCCCGGCAGCCTGCGCCCGGTAAAGGGGCAGAAGGAAAATGCCATCCAGGCGGAGGGCTGCCGCGCCTTGTGCACTTCCTGCACGGCCCGAACGGCGACCCTGCGGAAGCGTGGGCTATAGCTGAGGGCGACATCCTTGCGGCGCGACAGTTTCAGGATCTCCGGATGGGGTTGCCAGATGTCCGGGTCCTGCGATAGCCAGGGCTGCTTCGGGCGCTTGGTTGTGGGTGGCGTCAATTCTTCGGTCCCTCACGCTTGCCTTCGCCATGCTTGATCCATTCCGTTGTCAGCGGGTCAAGAACACCAAGATGTTCGCCTCTCTGAAATACCTCTATCTCGCCGCCATGCCGGTAATCCCATTTGAATGTAAAGTCGCCATAGGTCTTGATGTTGCTACCCTTCTTGGACGGCAGGTTCGGCCAAAGTGCGCCATAGGGGGAGTTCGGGCGGTTGTGCTTCATTGCCCATTCGCGGCGCTCCAGATCGGCTTTGCCTAGCTTGCTCCCAGCATAGTCCCGCGCCTTTTTCCAGATGCCGGTCTTGTCCTTGCCCGACAGGTCATTGGAAGGTTGCGGATAGGTCTCATCCTCTTCATGCGGCTTGATTTCGAGGATGGAGGTATCGGGCAAATCCTCCCGCTCTTCGCCATAGCCACCGGTGCTGGGTGGGGTAGCTTCCCGGGGCACGGGCGTGATCAGCGGGCCGAATGCGCTATCGGCCTTGCCCTGCTCCGGGTCTAGGCCGGGATAGGTCACCGGCCCGCCCTCCTGCGCTTCGGACGGCGGCAGTGGTGGCAGGGGTTCGGCGGGAGCCATGGACTGAAGAATACGGATGCCTTCTGGAGAAAGCCCCAGGATCGACAGAGACCCACCGCTGGTAAAGGGGGCGATCCGCCGCAATCCTTCTTCCATGAGATTGGACAGATGGTCGAGGCCGGCCAGAGGGGCACCAGAACCCTGACCCGGCAGCGGAGCGGGAACCGGGACTCGGGAAAGGTCAGGCATTGGTACCGGCGCCTGTGCCTGGACGATGCCACCTTGATTACCCTGTCCAAGCCCGGCCGGCTGCTGTCGGATCGGCCGGAACACGGCGGGCTGAAGGCCGGCCGGCTTGGCAGCGGGATTGGCCGCTTCCCGCGCCTTGCGCTGGGCGGCGAGCGCCTGGGCCGATTCCAGCAGGTTGCGCGGGGCGTTTCCGTCGGGCGTTCGCAGTTCCGGCAGCTCGGGCTGTTTCAGCAAGGTTGTCGGCGGAACGGTTTTCGCCTGTGTCTTCGCCTCCGCCTGTCTGCGGCGGATGATCTCCAGAATCTGAGCGTTGGTGTCATTGCCTGGGGTGCTGGGCTGGCCTGCCTTGCCGCCACTCCCCGTACCATCCGCCCGGCCCAGCTCCAGCAGGCTCTCGCCCGGGGACCGGTCTTCCATGGTCTTGGTATAGCTATAGGGGTTGGGCTCGCTGAGTGTGCGCACACGCTTGCGATTGCCGCGAACTGGCTTGGCGGCAAATCCGGCTCGCTCGGGCTCGCGCTTGCCGCCCAGGCTGGGACTGACCTGCCCGGCGGCGAAGGCGGCGCCCGGTCCCATCGCGTCATCCCCCGGCAGGGTGGACATGATGAAGGAACGCGGCGCGCCGGTATCGGAGGGGCGCGCGGCTGCCCCCGCCTGCCCGGAGGGTGCTGTGCCATCCCCCTTGGCTTTGGAGAGGGAGGACGGTTCGGTAGCCATATCACCCATAGCGAGGGAACCGTTCAATAGCTGATGTTGATAGCAGGACTGCACCCATGTCGCGAGCAGGATGTGGGCGAAAGTTTTAGAAAGTCAACCAGAAATTATAAAAGGATTAAAATCCTATTACGGCAAAGCATACCGAGTGCCATGCGGATGAAGATCCCGGGTCTCGGTTCACGGAACCTCGCCCGGGATGACGTGGTGGGTGGTTGGCGAAGGGCGAAAACAAGGTCACCCCGGCCGAAGCGGAAGCTAAGAGCCGGGGTCTGCTGTCCGATAGCGGTGGTGGCGGGCCTCGGGGCAGATTCCCCGCAACCCGTGCTGCTTCGCAGCCGCTTGCCGGGAGCCCTCGCCCGGGACGACAGTATCACGAAGGGTGTGGTGCTACCCCGGCCGCTTCGGCCGGCGAACCTTCGCCCGAAATACAGGCCATATGCCGGGGGGAGAAGAGGGGGCGGCTCTATCTATCGCCCGGCGGCGATCAGTTCGGCCACGCGGCGGCGCTGGGCGAAGGCCAGCAGCAGCACCGGGATCAGCAGGGCGGCCCCGATCCACAGGGGCGCATTGGGCGCGATGCCCGCGAAGGCGAAGCCCGCCAGGGCCGGCCCGGCGATGCGCGCCAGACTGGCCAGCGCCTGGGCGCTTCCCATCACCCCGCCGCGCAGATGATCGGGGGCGGAGCGGGAGATCAGGCTCTGTGCCGCCGGGTTGTGCAGCCCCGCCCCGATGGCGACCAGTGCCATGGGGATATAGACCAGCTCCGCCCGGTCGATCAGGCTGAGCGAGAGCAGCCCGGCGGCGAGGGCAAAGGCACCGATCACCATCAGCTTCACCTCGCCCAGCCGCGCGCTCAACCGGCCGATCCCGCCCTGGACCAGCACGGTGACCACACCGGTGAAGCCCAGATACATGCCCACCTCTCGCGCGCCGAGCGACAGGATGCGCTCCACCCAGATCGCGAAGACGCCTTCCATGCCGGTGAAGACGAAGGCGAAGGCGAAATAGAGCAGCAGCAGGCGGGCCAGCAGTGGCTCGCGCAGCACCTCCAGCCGCAGCCGGGGCGCGTCCGCATCGACCTCATGGCGGGCGGGTTCGCGGATCAGGGCAATCGTGACCAGGAAGGACAGGGCCGCCATGCCGGCGGCGATGAAGGCCGGCAGGTGGAAATCCCCGCCATGGCCGACCAGCATCGCCCCGGTGAAGGGGCCGATGGTGAAGCCGACCCCGAAGGCAATGCCCAGCATGGCCATGCCCTTGGCGCGGGCTTCCTTGCCCGTGACATCGGCGACATAGGCCTGGGAGGTGGCAAGCCATCCCGCCGTCGCGCCGGAAAAGGCGCGGGCCGCAAACACCTGCCAGACCTGTTCGGCCAGCCCCAGCCAGGCATAGGACAGGACGGAGGCAGAGATGGCGAGGATCAGCACCGGCCGTCGCCCGATCCGATCCGACAGCCTGCCCCAGAGCGGCGCGGTGATGAAGGCCATGGCGGAATAGGTGGTGAAGATCAGCGGCGTCATCGCCTCGCTGGCGCCCAGCGCGCGCAGCTGGAAGGGCAGGACGGGAATGACGATACCCAGCGCGATGATCGAAATACAGGTCGCCAACCCCAAGGGCCACAGCCTGCCGCGCGCCTGCGATCCATCCATTATGTCGAAAACCCGTCTCTAACCCGTTACGCAAAGGCTCTATAGCCCCGAAGCGTCGCCTGGGTAAATGCCGCTGCGTCACAACGTGCTTGGTGGAGGCGGAGCCGTCTACGATTGCTGGCCGATCAACCCAGCACCAGCTGGAAGAAGATGGTATCGACCACCATCCGAGGGAAGGTCGAGGGCAAATCCTGCACGGCGATGCGGCTGAAGCCGTGCTTTTCGTAAAAGCGATGGGCAGCCAGAAACTGGTCGGTGGTGCCCAGATAGATGGTGTGCAACTGGGCCGCCTTGCCATGGGCCAGCAGGCAATGCAGCAGGCTGGCAGCCACGCCCGTGGGCCCGCCGCGCCAATCGCGGTGCACGAACATCTTGCGCAGGGCCGCATCGCCCCCACTGATATCTATCAGGGCTATGGTACCGACGATTGCACCTGCGGCCTCCGCCACCCAGAACTCACCCTTGCCGCGGCGATAGAAGGAGGGGATGTCGTGCAGGTCGGTCTGCTCTTCCCAGGTGATGGGAATGGCGAATTCCTGGCGCTGGATCGGCGGAATCAGGATGCGGATGCCGTCCAGGTCGCGGGCTTCGTAGGGTCGGATTGCAATATCGCCGTGCGGATATGCCATGGCTTCACGCTCTCTATCGCCGTCCGAACAGTTTCTCGATATCGGCTAGCTTCAGCTCGACATGGAGTCTGTCGGGGTTAGTTGGAATCAGCTTGGTCTTTTCCCCAGTCCTTCGAGGCTCGCTAGCGCTCGCACCTCAGATTGATTCAGAACTTTTACCTGCTGTCACGCACTCCTTCACCCGATTGCCGTGCCCTGCCCTGCCCTGCCCTGCTCAGGGGATGTACTTCACCGGCTGATGCATCTAATACTATCTTGGGCGCATTTGTACGGGGGCGTGCCGAGTGAAGGTTTACCGACTGGCGGCCATGGCCTTGGCCGTGACTGGAATGGCGTGGGCTCTTGCCCCCGCCTGGGGTGAGGACGCGCCGAAATGGGGGGCGCATCTCGATCTGGAAGGCAAACTGGGGACGAAGCGCCATCTGGGGGAAGTGGATTTGTTCCTGCCCGTATTGCAGGACGGGCGCAATCTGCTGTTCGCCAATATCCGCACCCGCATGGATGATGAGGGCAGCCGCGAGGGCAATTTCGGCTTGGGTCTACGCCATATGCTGGAATCCGGCTGGAACCTGGGCGGCTATGGCTATTTCGACCGTCGCCGCAGCGAAATGGACAATTACTTCAATCAGGTGGCCTTGGGCGCCGATGCGCTGTCGCTGGATTGGGATGTGCGCGGCAACGTCTATCTGCCGATGGGGCGGACCACGCGCAACGCAGACAGCCTGAACACCGCCGAGATTTCGGGGGCCAGCGTCATCTTCCGGGGTGGCGAGGAACGCGCGCTGGGTGGTTTCGACGCCGAGATCGGCTGGCGGGTACCGTTGTTTGAGGTCGAGGCCGGCCAGCAATTGCGTTTCTATGCCGGCGGCTACCGCTTCGCCGACGAGGGCGTGCCCATGGTTGCCGGTCCACGTGGCCGTGCCGAACTGGTGTTTGACGAGGTGCCGGGCCTGTGGGAGGGTTCGCGCCTGTCGTTTGGTGCCGAATGGCAGCATGACGAGCCGCGCGGCAGCCAAGGCTTCCTGACCGCCCGCCTGCGTATTCCGCTGCAATCGGAAACACGGACGTCGTCGCTGACGGCGATGGAGCGGCGCATGGCCGATCCCATCGTGCGCGACGTGGACATCGTCAGCCAAGCCGGCACATTCGGTGCGACGGAAACGGCGACGGCCACCAATGGCGGCGCGATCACGGTGATCAACAGCAGCACCGTATCGGGTGCGGATCTGAAAGCGGCGCTTGCCAGTGCCGGGGCCGGCAACACCGTGGTGCTGTCGGGCACCTTCAATACCACCTATGCCGCTGTCACTGACACTGTGGAAGTCGCGCTGAACCAGACGGTGATGGGGGCGGGCGATCTTGTGGTGCGCAGCTCCTCGGGCCGTACGGCAACCTTGTCCAACTCGACGGGCGCCACCATCAACGCGACCATAAGCGGCGCAAACAACGCCGCGCTGATCATGAGAGACGGCAGCACGTTGACCGGCATGACCATCACGGCCATACGCGGCGGCAATGTGATTAACGTCTATGGTGTAAACGTGGGTGATATCTCTCCCGCCGGCGGTGGCGCCAATGGCGTGACCATCGCCAACAACGTCATTACGGTGAGCAGCGATACCCTCAATGTCGCCGCCGTGCGGATTACCAACGCGTCCCAGAATGTCACCGTCACGGGCAATACCATCTCCGCGACCAGGAGCGGTGCGGCCAGCGTCAACAGTGCGATCGGATTATTGATCGACGATAATTCCACCGCGACCATTGCGAACAATTCGTTCGCGGCCTATGGCAACAACACTCTGATGGCCGTGTATCGCAGCGATTCAACGGCGCTGGCGGGTTCGACCGGCAACGTCTTCGTGTCGGGGACTTGTTTTATCGGCAACCCCAATACGGGTTCTGTCGGTTATACCGACGCGGGCGGAGCCAGCGGGACTTGCCCCTGAGGGCGGGGAGCGGCAGCTTTTGCCGCGGGACTATGCTCTTCGTGCTTCATAGCGTTCCACGGCGGCGTGTCCGTCCGTAACCAAACCTTCCGCCTGTTGACCTTGGCAGGTGGGGCGTTCTCGGCAAAGATGACGGCAGATCCGCAACCACGCCGCCGGTCATGCCCCATCGCTGCCGAATCTGGCCCGGTTCACCGTATTCCCTGGGGGCCACCTGGGACGGTTACGGTGTCAACTTCGCCCCGTTCTCCGCACATGCCACCAAGGTGGAATTGTGCTTGTTTGACCATCACGGCCATCGCTTCAATCCCCACACGCTGCTGATCGATCCCTAGCCAAGGCGCTGTCGGGCAACCTGATCTGGTCGGACACCCATTTCGGCTTCAAGCTGGGGTCGTCCAAGCAGGATCTGGTCATGGACAAGCGCCACAACGTGCGCTCCTGGCTCAGCAGAGCCTGCAGCATCATGCCGCCATCGCGCGGAAAATCCACCTGTCCCAGCTGTTAAAATCGCCCGAGCCACTTCTACCGCGCGACAGGGCCGGATCGTCATGCGCTTGCCTACCGTCGCCCGAACAGCTTCTCGATATCGGCAAGCTTCAACTCGACATAAGTCGGGCGACCGTGATTGCACTGGCCGGAATGGGGGGTGGCTTCCATCTGGCGCAACAGCGCGTTCATCTCCTCTGCCCCCAGCCTGCGGCCGGCCCGCACGGAGCCATGGCAGGCCATGGTGCCGCAGACCTGTTCCAGTTTTTCCTTCAAGGAGAAAGCATCGCCCAGGGCGCGCAACTCGTCCGCCAGATCACGCACCATGCCCTGGATATTCATCTCGCCAAGAAGCGCCGGGGTTTCGCGCACCACCACCGCGCCGGGGCCGAAACCTTCCAGCACCAGGCCAAGCTCGGCCAGTTCGCCGGCACGGGCAACCAGCCGTTCGGCGTCGTCCTCGTCCAGTTCCACGATCTCGGGGATCAGCAGGCCCTGGCGTGCCACGCCATTGGCGGCCATGGCCGTCTTCATCCGCTCATAGACCAGCCGTTCATGCGCGGCATGCTGGTCAACGATGACAATGCCGTCGGCGGTCTGGGCCAGGATATAGGTTTCGTGCAGTTGGGCACGCGCCGCGCCCAGCGGATGATCTGGCGTTGGTTCTCCCTGCGCGTCCGTCACCGCCGGCGCGTCCTCCGTCCGTGCCGAGGGGGGCAGGGGGGATTGGAAGGCGAGCGCCTGACCCGCAAGCCCGCGCGATGGCAGGGACGGGCCATGATGAGACGGCAGCCAGGCGGGCTGCTGCCCGGAATGGGATTGGACATAGGACCCGCCGGGCAGCCCCAGCCCCGGTCCCGTGGCGGGCCTTGCCACCCCCAGGGCTTGCAGCGATACGGTGGTGGAGGCGCGATGGCCCGCCTCCGCCAGGGCATGGCGCAGCGCGCCCACGATCAGCCCGCGCACCAGGCCCGGATCGCGGAAGCGCACCTCCGTCTTTGCCGGATGAACGTTCACATCCACCGCGTCCGGCACGATGTCCAGGAACAGGGCCAGGAGTGGATGGCGGTCGCGCGCCAGAAAATCCTGATAGGCGCCGCGCACCGCCCCCAGCATCTGACGGTCGCGCACCGGTCGTCCGCCGACGAACAGGAATTGCATGTCCGCCACGCCGCGATTGAGCGTGGGCAGACCGATATGGCCGGTCAGGCGCACGCCTTCCCGCTCAGCGGAGATGGCCAGCGCATTGTCGCGGAAGTCCCGGCCCATAATGGCACCCAGCCGCGCGGCGCGGGCCTCCACCGCATCGCCGCCCTCCGCCATCAGGTTCAGCCGCTCCCGCGCGCCGTCATGCAGGCGGAAGGCGATGGATGGATGGGCCATGGCAAGCCGCTTGACCGCATCCAGCGCTGCTTCCGTCTCCGACCGGTCGGCCCGCAGGAATTTCAGCCGGGCCGGGGTGGCGTAGAACAGGTCGCGCACCTCCACCCTGGTGCCCTTCGGGCCGGAGGCGGGTTCGGGCCTGGCTGCCAGGCCGCCTTCGATCTGGATGGTCCAGGCATCCTGCGCCCCCGCCGCGCGCGAGGTGATCGCCATCCGGCTGACCGAGGCGATGGAGGGCAGCGCCTCGCCCCGGAAACCCAGCGTGCGGATATGGACGAGGTCATCGTCGGGGAGTTTGGAGGTGGCGTGGCGTTCGATTGCCAGTTCCAACTCCTCCGGTGTCATACCCCTGCCGTCATCGGCGATGATGATGGAAGTCTTACCGCCATCCCTGAGCGCGATATCGACGCGGCCCGCCCCCGCGTCGAGCGCGTTTTCCACCAACTCCTTGACGGCGGAGGCCGGACGCTCCACCACCTCGCCCGCCGCGATGCGGTTGACCAGTGTTTCAGGCAGGCGGCGGATGGTTGCCATCGTCCGGCTCAGTCGTCCTTCCATTCGGCCAGCAGCTTGCGCGCCAGTTTCTTGCCATGTTCCACCGCTGGCTGGTCGAAGGGATCGACCCCCAGCAGATCGGCAGCCAGGATGGTTTCCAGCATGAAATGCATCATCAGGGCGCCGATCGAATTTTCATCGATTCGCTCCAGCGTGATCAACCGGGTCGGCTTGCCATGCTCGACCAGGGTGGCCGCGGTCGCACGGCGCATCGTTTCCATCATCTCGCCAAGCGAGCGCCCGGCGAGATAGGCCAGATCCGGATCATTGGCGAGATCGGGATCGATTCGCTGGTTGGTCGGCGGGACCGGGCCGGACAGCACGGTGAACATCTTGTCCGGCGGGCCGTCGAGCCAGAGCTGCAGCTGGGAATGCTGATCGACCGGCCCGGTACCATAGATCGGCGTCGTGCCCTGGCCCTGCTTGCCCAGGCTTTCCGCCCATAGCTGGCGATACCAGCGTGCCAGCGATCCCAGCCTATCGGAATAGGCCAGCATCACGGTGGCACTGGCGCGATGATAGCGGTTCAGTCCGACCGCGATGGCGGCACCGGCGGCCGCCGGAACATTCGACGGGTCAGTGGCAGAGAGCGCCTCCTCCAGGGTTTCGCGGGCACCCTGGCGCACCAGCACCGGGTCCAGCCCGGCGATCATGGCGGGCAGCATGCCGACCAGCGTCAGCACCGAATAACGCCCGCCGACCTTCTGGTCATGGTCCAGCACGGGGATGTTGAACCGTTCGGCCAGACGCCGCAGCGGATTCGATCCAGGCTCGGTGATTGCCAGCACGCGGTCGCGCAGGAAACGGTCCGGAAACAGCTCGCGCATGCGCGGCAGGATGCTGAGCAGTTGCATCAGCGTTTCGGCCGTGCCGCCGGATTTGGAAATCGCGATCACGCCGGTACGCGACAGATCCAGGCGCCCCAGCAGGGATTCGAAGGAGAAGGGGTCGATATTGGTGACGATATGCATGCGCGGAATGCCCGCGCGGCGACCTTCGAAATCCGAATGCGCCATTTCATATAAAGCCTGCCCACCCAGGCTGGAGCCGCCGGTACCCAGGATGATGACATGGTCGAAGGTCCGAAACCGCGCGGCCACGCTTTCCAGCGCGTCCAGATCATCGCGACGGAACGGTATCTGAAACAGAGGCAATTCACCAGTTTCGCGCCAGCCTGCAATCTTGGCCAACCCCTTACGGGTTTCGGCAAGCAGGGGGGTGAACTCCTCCAGCTTCAAACCCGCCGAGCCGACCTTGTCGGCGAAACAGGCGGTTATGTCTTGCGTATACATCTTACTCTCCAACAGGGGAAAGATGGGGTTGTTGCCCCGAAAAGCCTCAGGAACCGCGCGCCGCGACGGTTACCAGCTCGGCGAACTCGGTCAGGAAAACGCTTCCCTTGACGGTTCGGTTCACCAGAATCGAACGGCGGTCCGTCTCATCCGGCTTGCGCCGGACCAAGCCCAGCTCCGACAGCCGGTCAAGCGCCCGGGTAATCGCCGGCTTCGAAACATTCAGCGTTTCGGCTAGGCCACGGACCGTATGAGGTGGGGGGCGCAGATAGACCGTGAGCAGCACCGCCATCTGTCGCGAAGACAAATCGGGCGAATCCGCCCGCACGCTGGCCACGGTGGCACCACGCCAGAGTTCAAGCGCCTGCGTCGGGCTCAGTGCCACGATTGCATCCTGTTTCATCGACCGGCCGATCGTTTCGGTTCCGTAGCGACCTTAGCCGCGTCGGTCTGTCGCTTCAACCCCGGCGATAGCGTGATTCGAGATAATGGAACACACCTCGAATCGCCTGACCCTCGCCGCCCTCGGGCCGGCCGGGCTTGGTCGACAGGTTCCAGGCCATGCAGTCGAAATGCGCCCATTCCACCCCGTCTTCCACAAAGGCTTCCAGGAACAGGGCAGCGGTAATCGCCCCGGCATAGGGGGCATCGGGTGCATTCGACAGGTCGGCGATCTTCGGTTCGATCATGGAGCGGTAGGGCTTATGCAGTGGCAGTCGCCATGTCGGGTCCTGCGTTGCGCGTCCGGCCGCCACCAGCCCGTCGGCCACTGCATCGGCATTGCAGAACAGGGCGGGCAGGTCGGTTCCCAGCGCCACGCGGGCGGCGCCCGTCAGGGTCGCAAAATCGATCATCAGATCGGGCTTCGCCTTTTCCTGGGCATAGGTGATGGCGTCGGCCAGCACCAGCCGGCCTTCGGCATCGGTATTGCCGACTTCCACCGTCAGCCCCTTGCGGGAAGTAAGAATGTCGAGTGGCCGGAAAGCGTTGCCGGATACGGAATTCTCCACCGCCGGGATGAAGAGCTTCAGACGCACCGGCAACCCCGCCGCCATGATCATGGCGGCCAGACCCAGCGACAGCGCAGCCCCGCCCATGTCCTTCTTCATCATCTTCATATAGGAGGAGGCCTTGAGATCCAGCCCGCCCGTATCGAAGCAGACGCCCTTGCCGACCAGGGCAAGATAGGGGTCTTTTTCCTCGCCCCACTCAATCACGATCAGCCGGGGCGCGCGGTTGGAGGCACGACCGACCGCGTGGATCATCGGGAAATTCTTGTCGAGCAGCTTGTCGCCTTCGATCACCTTGACCTTGGCGCCATGTTTTTCGGCCAGGGCGATGGCGGCCTCGGCCAGTTCCGCCGGCCCCAGATCGCTGGCGGGCGTGGTGATCAGGTCGCGGGCCAGCAACACGCCATCCAGTTGGATCTTGGCCAGCCGGCGCGCTTCCTTGTCGCCCACCACCAGCTTGCGGATGGTGTCGGAACCTTTCTTGTAGCGTTCGAACCGCCAGGAGCCGAGCCCCCAGCCGAGCGCCGCCAGCACGCGCTGATCGCGCGTCATCTCCTGCGGCAGAACATAGCTGCCCTTGGGCAGCGCGGTGGCGGCGCCGCCCCAGCTCCACAGATCGTCCGGCCCGGACAGCACCAGCACCGCCTCCTTCGGCTGAGCGCCGCCGGGTGAGGGCAGAAGTGCAGAGGCGCCGGCCTTGCCTTCGAAGCCGATGGCGGACAGCCATGCACGCTGGGTGTCGCCGCGTCCGGCCAGCCAGTCGTCATAGCCATCAGCCTGCACCGGCAGGATGGTCACGGTTTGGGTGCCGGCGCGATCGGCAAAACAGGCGGACATGCGTAGAGGTTCCTTCCAGGGGTATCAGCAGTCGGGTTCCGGCAGGGCCTTGATTTCGGATAGGTCGGCCTTCAGTGGAATGGAGTCGATATTGAAGGACCAGCGCGCGGTTACGCCGGCGGCATTGATATCGGCGCGCTGGACGGAGCGGGGCTCGCTATCGGTGGTGCCGGGATCGATATAGCTGGACAAGATGCGCAGAAAGGGCCCCTGCGCCAGGGCGGCATCCCCCTTCGGCGCGATTTCCAGGGCCGGCGCCTCTCCCAGCAGCAGGTCGCTGATCCGGATCGGTCCGCTTTGGTCGGACCCGTCGAAAACAAGCTGTTCCACCACGCGCTCGCCCTGCAGCAGGCGCCCCATCGATATGGCGAAGGCCCGAACCGGCAGCACGGTATCGGGTGGCAGGGTTTTCAACTCCTCCTCCGGCTCCTGAAAGAAGGCCTGGCCCGGCTTTCCTGCCGGGTCCAGCCGGGCATTGCCCTTGCTGCGTTCCACCGTGTCGCCATTGATCTCCAGCGTCGAGGCGAAATCCAACCGGGTTCCGTCGGCACCTTCGTCAAAGGCAATCTGGGACACCATTTGCAGCGGGTCCTGGCCGGCGATGGCCAGTGCGACCTCCAGTCTGTGCATGACGCGCCAGCCTTTGCAGGTCTTTTCCGCGCGCATGGTGACCTCACCGGCGGCCCGGACATCAACCTCGGACGGGGGCCCGACCGAAACCTCATAAATGGCCTGATGCGGGACAAGATCTGCCAATGGCTGCGCCGTCGACGTAGTAGCGGGCAGAAACGTGGCGGCGGCAACCGCCAGCGCTGCCTCTATCTGCCTATGCGCCCGCATGTCCATGTCTCCTTGATAGCCGGAAGTCGGGCGGAACCAAACCCTGGAGCATAACTCGGATTGCGCCCGCGCCTTGTCAAGGCCGGTTCAATCGGTATGGACGCCGATATAATTCTGGTTGATGGCATGGCGCAGCGCCGATACGCCTTCCAGCGCTTCTTCGAAGGCCAGACGCTTCTGGGTCAGGGCCTGCAGCGCCTCCCGGTCGCCATGACCATCCTCAAGCCGCGCCAGTTCAACAACCGCTTTCAGATATTCGGCCCGCAGCGCGGCAACCCAGACAATGGCGCGTTTCAAATCCGCACGGGTAACTTCCCCCATGATTTCGGGAAGGACCTGGCAATTTGCTTCTTTCACGTAGGCTTCAAGCTCCTGCTTCAGGTGCAGATCGTTCAGGCCATGGAATTCGTCCTGCGCGGGCATATTTGATCATCCGGTTCTGCCGACGATTTACCCGGCCAGCATAGCAGCAAGCGCGCGGCTGCAAAGGGTTATCGGTTTAAGCAGGAGGCCGCGCAGGGACGGATCAGCCGGTATGGCGCGCGCGCATGGATTGCAGATGCAGATAGCCCTTGCGCGACAGGGCCAGCCTGCCCCAGGCGGTGCGCCAGCAATACCCGCCACTCAGCAGCAGGCGTTCCTGCTCGCGCGTCAGCGGTTCGGCCTGTGCCGCCGCCTCCAGGGCAATGTCCAGATCCGAGTCCAAATCCGTTCCTTCATGACCGCAAAGGATAAGGTTTCATCCCTATCTGATGGCAGGCTGCCCGCTTTGCCAGCCCCATTCTTTACCTTGGTTAACGCAGCATGATGCCTATGATGTGCCGGGTCAATGGCGGACAAGAATATCTACCTAGGCACGTGTAACTCTTGGTATGGACCATAATCATGGTGGTGGTTTGCGCTGCGGAGCCGCCCTGGGCGCGGTCGCGCAGCGCACTTCGCAGCAGGATGGGCACCTATCGCCAGTATCCTGTCCGGGGGATTGGGAACGTTGTGGAGCATGGGTGACGCGCGCAACCGGAGTGTAACCCATCTCTCCGGTACATTCCGGTACCGATGTCTCGAGAATGGATATTCGCCGGGTGGGGTGGCTGAAGGGACTTGAACCCTCGACCCCCTGGACCACAACCAGGTGCTCTAACCAACTGAGCTACAGCCACCACGACGCCCCGCGCTTCGGGCCTGTCGGCGCCGAATGCGCCCCGTGATTATAGCGACACGTTGGCGGTGTCAAGCGAGGCTGTGAACCTTCCTGACATCCGCGATTGTCCTTGTGGCTTATAGAATATAAAGATATGGTTATGTAAATTCGACAAGGGATCGGCTATGGAAGATGTGTTGGCAGGGTTGCGGGCAGCGGCGGAACTGACCCGGTTGCGCATTCTTGGGCTATGTGCCCATGCCGATCTGACCGTTTCGGATTTATGCAAGATATTGGGGCAAAGCCAGCCGCGCGTTTCGCGCCATCTGAAAATCCTGGTTGACGCCAAATTGCTGGATCGCACGCGCGAAGGCAACTGGGTCTATTACCGGCTGGCTGAACGGGGCGCGGGGGGCAAGCTGGCCCAGACCATCGTCGATCTGATCCCGGATGGGGATAGCGATCTGTCGCTTGATCTGGGGCGGCTGGATGGCGTGCGGGAAGAACGGGCCGAGCGGGCGGAGCATTATTTCCAGTCGATCGCCGATTGGGAACATCTGCGCAGCCTGTTTGCACCGTCTGAACAGATCGAGGCGGCGCTGGTCAATTTCCTGCCCGCGTCGCGCGTGGCGGATCTCTTGGATGTGGGGACCGGCACCGGGCGCATCCTGAAGGCCGTGGCCGCGCATGCCGATCGGGTCATGGGCATAGACGCGTCCACCGCCATGCTGACGGTCGCGCGTTCGGCCGTGGAACGCATGGGGCTGCGCCATGTGCAGTTGAAGCCGGCCGATATGTATGCCCTGCCTTTCCCATCGGATAGTTTCGATGCGGTCACTGTGCATATGGTGCTGCATTATGCCGATGATCCGGCCGCAGTGCTGCGGGAAGGCGCGCGCGTGCTGAAGCCGGGTGGGCGGCTGATCGTGGTGGATTTCGCGCCGCATGAATCCGCCTTCCTGACCACCGATCACGGCCATCGCCATCTGGGCTTCGAGGATGAGGCGATGCGCCAGATGCTGACGGGGGTGGGGTTGACCGCGCTTGATCCCGCCGTGCTGAAGGGCGATCCGCTTACCGTCTATGTCTGGGCCGGCGAACGCCCGGCCTGACCCTTACGGATATTGATTAGAAACGGAGGAAATACGACCATGACCAAAGGACCAGGCTTCGAGACGCTCGCATTGCATGCGGGCCAGGCGCCAGACCCGACCACCGGCGCGCGCGCGTTGCCCATTCATCAATCCACCTCCTTCGTGTTCGACAGCGCCGACCATGCGGCGGCCCTGTTCAACCTGCAGGCCGTGGGCTTCATCTATTCGCGCCTGACCAACCCGACCGTCTCGGCGCTGGAAGAGCGCTGCGCCGCGCTGGAAGGCGGCAAGGGGGCGACCGCAACCGCTTCGGGCCATGCCGCCCAGATCCTCGGCCTGTTCCCGCTGATGTCGCCGGGTATGGAGATCGTGGCATCCAAGAAGCTCTATGGCGGCTCCATCAATCAGATGAGCCATGCCTATAAGAAGTTCGGCTGGAATGTGAAATTCGCTGATCCCGACGATCCGAAGAGCTTCCAGGACGCCATCACCGACAAGACCCGCGCGGTCTTCGTGGAATGCCTGGCCAATCCGGGCGGCGTCGTGGTCGATCTGGAAGCTATTGCCGCCATTGCCCACAAGGCGGGCGTGCCGCTGATGGTCGACAACACACTGGCCAGCCCCTATCTCTGCCGCCCCTTCGAATGGGGCGCGGATGTGGTGGTGCATTCGACCACGAAATACATGTCCGGTCATGGCGCCTCGTTGGGCGGTGTGGTGATCGATTCCGGCAATTTCGACTGGACCGCTTCGGACAAGTTCCCCAGCCTGTCCAAGCCCGCGCCGGAATATCACGGTCTGGTCTTTGCCGAGACCTTCGGCGACATGGCCTATACCATCTACAACCACGCCATCGGCCTGCGCGATCTGGGGCCGACCCAGCAGCCGATGAACGCTTTCCTGACCATGCTGGGCCTGGAAACGCTGGCGCTGCGCATGCAGCGTCATTGCGACAATGCCCAGGCGGTGGCGGAATTCCTGGAAGCCCATCCGGCAGTGGCCTGGGTGTCCTATGCCGGGCTGAAATCGTCCAAATATTACGATCTCGGCAAGAAATACCTGCCCAAGGGCGCGGGCGGGGTATTCACCTTCGGCCTGAAGGGCGGATATGACGAAGGCGTGAAGCTGGTCGATTCGGTGGAGCTGTTCAGCCATCTGGCCAATGTGGGCGACAGCCGCTCGCTGATCATCCACCCGGCCTCCACCACCCATAACCAGCTTTCGCCGGAAGGCAAGGTCGCGGCGGGCGCGGGTCCGGATGTGATCCGCCTGTCCATCGGTCTGGAATCGGTCGACGACATCATCGCCGATCTGGATCAGGCCCTGGCGGCTGCGGTGGGTTGATTATCCGTCTTTTGCGTCGTGGTCGGGCTCGACCCGACCACCTTTCGCCCATGTGGGGGAGGTCCTCGGGTCGGGGCCCGAGGACGACGTGACAAGCCAAAACAAAGCCCGCATCCCCAGGATGCGGGCTTTACTTATCGCAACGTCGTCCTTACTCGGATGTCATCCCGGACCGAGCCAAAGGTGAGGAGCCGAGATCTTCGTCCGCATCGGGAACAGGCCCCGGGTCGCGCATCGCGGATGCTCGCCCGGGGAGACAATTCCGGTGTGCTTACTGGATGCCGCCGAAGCTGTAGTATTTGATCTCCATCCATTCCTCGATGCCGTAATGGGAGCCTTCGCGGCCGAGCCCCGATTCCTTGACGCCGCCGAAGGGGGCGACTTCGGTGGAGATCAGCCCGTTATTGATGCCGACCATGCCGCTTTCCAGCTTTTCCGCGACCCGGAAGCAGCGGCCGATATCCTGGCTGAAGAAATAGGCGGCCAGCCCATAGGGCGTGTCATTGGCAATGCGCAGCGCATCGTCTTCCGATTTGAAGCGCATCAGGGCGGCGACCGGGCCGAAGGTCTCTTCCTGCGTCATATCCATATCGGTATTGATGCCGGTCATCACGGTGGGCTGGAAGAAGCTGCCGCCCAGATTATGGGCATGGCCGCCGACCATCACCTTGGCCCCCGCGCCGGTAGCCTGATCGATATGGCGCTGCACCTTGTCGAAGCCGCGCTCATTGATCAGCGGGCCGAGTGTCACGCCGTCTTCAAGTCCATTGCCGACTTTGAGCTGCTGCACGCGGGCGGCCAGCCTGTCGAGATAGCGGTCGAAGACGCCGTCCTGCACCAGGATGCGGTTCGGCGCGACGCAGACCTGGCCGGCATTGCGGAACTTGCCCGCCATGGTGCCGTTCACCGCCAGATCGATATCGGCATCGTCGAACACGATCAGCGGCGCGTTGCCGCCCAATTCCAGGCTGATCTTCTTGACCGTGGCGGAGGCGTTGCGCATCAGAATCTTGCCGACGGGGGTCGAGCCGGTGAAGCCGATCTTGCGCACGATGGGATTGGTCGATAGCTCCTCCCCGATCTCGGCGGCATCCTCGCGCGCGCCGGTGACGATGGAAAAGACGCCGGCGGGAATGCCAGCGCGCTCGGCGATTTCCGCCAAGGCCAGGGCTGAAAGCGGCGTGTCTTCCGACGGCTTCACGACCATCGGGCAGCCGGCGGCCAAAGCCGGCATCGCCTTGCGCGTGATCATGGAGGAGGGGAAGTTCCAGGGCGTGATGCCCGCCGTCACCCCGATCGGTTCCTTGCGCACCATCAGCCGCGCATCGCCGCGATGTTCCGGGATGGTGTCGCCATAGACGCGCTTGGCCTCCTCCCCGAACCACTCAACGAAGCTGGCGCCATAGACGATCTCGCCCATGGATTCGGCCAACGGCTTGCCCTGTTCCACCGTCATGATGGTGGCCAGATCCTTCTGGTTCGCCATCATCAGATCGAAGAAGCGGCGCAGAATGACCGCGCGTTCCTTGGCGAGCTTGGACTTCCAACCGGCCCAGGCCTTGTCGGCGGCTTCGATGGCGCGGCGGGTTTCGGCCCGGCCCAGGCGCGGTACATCGGCGATCTTCTCGCCCGTGGCCGGGTTGTAGACCGGGAAGGTCTTGCCCGAATCGGCATCGATCCATTGCCCATTCACATAGGCCTTGGTCTTCAGAAGGCTGGGGTCCTGCAGCGGAATGGACATCGGATCAAACTCCCTTACGCATGGCTGATATTCCGGAATTATGGTCCGGTCGCTGCTAGGGGTACTCCCTGGCCCCCGGAGCTGACAAGGGCAGGCAGGGCAAAACTGCTGGCCAGATAGTCACAGATGGGGGACGGGAGCGATCTTCTATCCAGGCAGCCGGGCAGCGATGGTACGGCTTCGTGGTGATCCGGGCCGGGATTGTTCAGGCAGGCAGCGCATCGGCTATTCCGCCGCGTGCAGCAGGCGCAGGCTGGGGCGGATATCCGCCGGACGGGTAATCGGCTTGACGCTGTCCGGGTCGGTTGCGGCGGCCAGGATCAGGTGCAGCTCCTCACGCAGATGCTCCACCGTCTGCGATATCTGGCCGGCGCTTTGCGTCATGCGGTCGGACATGGCGGTGGTGGACGACGTACCGGTCACCACCGCGCCACTGTCGCGCGCCACGCTTTCGGCAACTTTTGCCGCCTGATCCAGCCGCGCCACGATGCGGTTGGCAACGCCGGCCATATGGTCGACGGAGGCTTCCACATTGCCCATGGACTGGTCCACCTCTCGTACGCGGTCCCGCATTACGGCCACCCGGCGGGCGGCCTGCCCCGTGGCGGACTGCACCTGGCCGATCCGGTCGCGAATGCGCCGGGTGGTGCCAGTGGTTTCGACCGCAAGCCGTTTCACCTCTTCCGCCACGATGGCAAAGCCCTTGCCCGCCGCGCCGGCATGGCTGGCTTCGATGGTGGCGTTTAGGGCAAGAAGCGTGGTGCGACCGGCAATGTCGTCGATGATCTGCACGATTTCGTCGATCTGTCTGGCGGTACTGGTCAACTCCTCCATCAAGCCGGCTGCATCCTGGGCCTCGTCCGCCACGGCGGCGGTCAACTGCCGCTGGCGATGCATGCCGCCCGCGATATCGCGGCTTGCTTCGCGCAGGGTGGCCGCTTCCGCCACCGTTTCGCGCGCTTCCACAGCGCCATCACCGGCCCGGGAGGCAGCCCCATCGGCCAGCCTTGCCGCGCTGGCGACGAGCGTGTGCAACTCACCCGCCGCTTCCGACAGATGGGCAATGCCGGTGCCCAGTTCGGCCACGGAAGAATTCATGCCCGCTTCCAGCCGGCTTGCCACATCGCTCAACCGTTCCGCCAACATGGCCTGGCTGTGGCGGCGCTCCTCCTCCTGCTGGGTACGCAGGACCGCGGTTTCTTCCAGGCTCGCCTGGAAGCCGGCAAGGCCGCGCGCCAGGGCGCCGATCTCGTCGGGTCGGTCCACATCGCGCAGCGTCACCTCTTCCTCGCGGGAGATGGATTTCAAGGCCAAGGCCAGTCGGGCCAGCGGCTTGGTTACCAGGAGCCGAACCACGATAAGGACGGTCAGCAATGCCAGCAGGACGACCGCGCCACCCAGAATCACCGTCAAGGTGCGGGTCTGGGCCACCAGGGCATCGACCTCGTCCCCCTTTGTGGTAATCGCCGCGATGGCATTCACGATGGCATTGCGGGTATTGTCCGCCGCGATGGCCTCATCAATCATCGTGTTCTTCAGCGCAGCCACCCGATTGGCCAGCGCTTCGGGGCCGGAGGCGGCTTCGACCAGCTTCGTCACCTCCGCCTCCAGGGTAGCCTTATCCGCCCCTGGAAAGATCCATTCGCGGACCCGGTCCTGGAACTGCTCGCCGTCAAACAGACCATGGGCAATCGACACGCCATCATCCGTGGTCGAGACGACGAAGCGGCCGGGACGTTGCAGGTCACGCCGTTCGGTGCGTCCGGTGAACCGAGCCGTAAAGGCCTCGCGGCCTTCATGGATCACCTCTCGCGCCTGGCGCTCATTGGCTAGGGTATCCACCGCGCGGACAGGGTCGGTCGCCAGCCGGTCGCCGATCAGCAGATATTTTGCCTGCAGATCGAAGACGGTGGCGCGCAGATTGTCACGGATTTCGTTTTGCATGGCGCGGCGCTCGCCCTCGGCCACGATGATGCGATCCAGATTGGCCTGATAGGCCATGATCAGTCCGCCAAGCACGATGCCCAGCACGACCGCCAGGGCTAGGCCCAGCTTGTAGTCGATGCGGGCGCGCAGCCCGGACATGATCCTTAGCATGGTCAGCCTTTCACGATGATCCCCACCGATCATGCTGGCAGACAGATGTGACAATGCCCGGACAGAAATGTTGCAATGCAACAGACCGGAGGCCGGGGCAGGGGCTTTCCCGGCAGGAATTTCCTGATATTCTCGGCCCCGAAAGTCTTATACAAGACTCGGAATAATCATACCTAGGGAGGTTCCGGTGATGATGGATCTGGATGGCGGGATGCATGCGGGCGAGCCGCTGGGGCAGGGCGGGGCCAATGCCAGCGGCGTCCTGGGCCAGCCGATCAGGCCGGAGGAGCTGGGCCATGTGGCCCTGGAACCCGTCGGCGATTTCGAGGCGGGGTCCTTCCAATCCTTCACCCTGGTCTACACCGCCGGAAAATACGGCATCGATGATTCGGGTTCGCTGCGGGTGTGCTGGCGTTTCGCCTCCGACCAGATGCATCCGCAGTTCGACGATCCTTCCAGGCCGAATTTCACCACGATCACCGCATCCAACAGGGCCGTGCTGCAATATCGCTATGACCCCAAGGGGAATGTCCGCCCCTGGGATCGTTGTCTTGCCATCAAGGTGGTGCATGGCTTCCTGAAGGAAGGCGACACGATCACCATTCGCTTCGGCGTGCGCGACCAGGGTTCGCCCGGCATGCGCGTCCAGACCTTCTGCGAGGACAGCTTCGAGTTCCGCGTGCTGGTCGATCCCATTGCGACCTTCAATTTCCAGACCCTGCCGAGCCAGCCGGTGATTCGCATCGTGCCGGGCGCGCCGGATCGTTATCTGGCGGTCATTCCCAGCGAGCGGCGGGTGGGCCAGCCTTTCCGGCTGTCCCTGAAGGGGGAAGATGCCTGGGGCAATCCGTCGGACACATGCGCGATCCGCCTGTTTCCAAAGCCCGACAGGCCGGTGGCCGGGCTGCCGGACCATATCGATCTGCATCCCGGCCCTCGCGCCTTTCATATCGACGGACTTTCGATCGCCGAGCCGGGCGTGACGCGCATCCGCTTCGAGAACCAGAATGGTGAGGCGGTCTGTGAGGCCGGGCCGATCCGCATCCTGCGCGAGGCGGAATTACAGCCCTATTGGGTGGATCTGCATGGCCAGTCGGAAGAAACCATCGGCACCGGCAGCGCGCGGCAGTTCTTTCAGTTCGCCCGCGATCTGGCTTTCGTCGATGCCGTCGGCCATCAAGGCAATGATTTCCAGATCACGCGGGAATTCTGGAACCATCTGGATGGCCTTGCGGCGGAGTTCGACGAGGCGGGCCGCTTCCTGGCCATTCCCGGCTATGAATGGTCGGGCAATACCGGGCTGGGCGGCGACCGCAACATCTTCTTTCCCAATGAAGGGCGGGTGCTGCGCCGCTCATCCCATGCGCTGGTGGAGGACCGTTCGGATATCGATACCGATTGCAACACCGCACAGCAGTTGTTCGATGCGCTGGCGGCGAATCAGGAATGGGATGCCGTCTGCTATGCCCATTGCGGCGGGCGCTATGCCGATATCGCCATCGCCCATGATGGCCGGTTCGAGAAATCCATGGAGATCCACTCCTCCTGGGGTACATTCGAATGGCTGATGCAGGATGCGTTCCGCCTGGGCCATCGGGTGGGGATCGTCGCCAACTCCGACGGGCACAAGGGCCGGCCGGGGGCGAGCTATCCCGGCGCATCCCTGTTCGGGGCGATTGGCGGGCTGACCTGCCTGATGCTGCCGGAGTTGAGCCGCGACGCCCTGTTCGACTGCATTCGCAAGCGGCGCCACTATGCCACCACCGGGGGCCCTGGCGGGCGGCCCGTCGTGCAGGTAACGGCCGCGCTGGACCGGCCGGGCGCGCTGTTCCATGACGATCCGAAGTTGGGGCCGGCCGCATCCTACCCCTCCGACAAAGCGATGATGGGCGATATCCTGCAGACCGACGCGGCGCAGGTGACATTCACCGCCACCATCCATGCCGCGGTGCCCATTGAGCGGGTGGATATTTTCGACGGGTTGGACCTGATTGAAACGCTGCGGCCCTATCGGCAGGAGGAGCTTGGCGCCCGCATCCGCGTGATGTGGGAAGGGGCCGAATATCGCGGCCGGTTCCGCCAGGTGATCTGGGACGGTACGGCCCATGTCACGGACAACAGCATCGCACGGACCGAAGGCTTCAATTTCTTCAACCCCGACCGCACCCTGACCCAGGACAGTGCGCAATCGGTCAATTGGCGGGGCCTTACGACCGGCAATATCGGCGGTTTCGACCTCTGGCTGGCTGATGCCTATGCGGGGACCCTGAAGATCGAAACCCCGTTGGTGAAGGCAGGCGTGCCGATCGAGGAGATCGGCTTCGAGGATGAGGTATTCGACCGCTCCGGCGATCTGCCGCGCTATCTGAAGCTGTTCCGCCTGCCCGATACCAATCCGCATCGCGATTTCAGCTTCACTCGACACATCCCCCTGCGCCAGGCGGAAGATACGCGGCTGTTCATCCGGGTGACGCTGGAAGATGGGACCCTGGTCTGGACCAGCCCGATTTACCTGATCCGGTAATACCAAACCATGATGAGCGGAACCCGCACCTGATCGGTCGCAGACCGAGCAGGTTGGTACAAGCCGGAAGGCTGGCGCGGTTCTTGCTTTTCGTCTCCCCGATGGAACGTCACGCGGGGGATGTATCAGCATGCAATTCGATGCCTCGACCTTTTCCGATCCGGCCATGCGGCCGCAGCTGGAACAGTATTACGAAGCCAAGAAGGCGGCCCTGATCGCCAGCCTGGAGGAACGCGGCGATACGCAGCCGCAGCAGTTGACCTTCAAGCTGCCGGATGGGACGGAACAAACGGCCACGGCCATTCCGATGAATGCAGAGTTTGTCGAGAAGGCTCTGGTCAGCTTCGACAAATGGCTGGAATTCCAGGCGGAATCCTTCGAGATGTTTGGGCCGGACAGCCTTGGCATGGCCGAGCAGCAGATGGACAGGATGCAGGCGAACCATCCTGACAGTTCGTCGGGTGTGCGCTCCACCTTTTCCAGTGATGGTAAATTGTTGGCCTATGTCACCGCCGATGGCGGCCTGGCCACCTCGAATGGCGCGGATTACCTCCAGACCCTGGCGCAGAAGGCGAATGAGTTGGGCCTGGGCGGGCAGGAACGCATTGATTTTCTGAACACGGAAATCGAGAAGGCCCTGTCGAGCAAACATCCGGACCTCGACATTGCGACCTATGACGGGAGCAATATGCCGAGCAAACGGGAGTTTGCCGCGATGTGGCAACCTGGGTTCAATGTCGATCAGCACTATGCCGAAGGGCTTGCGGAGGCCGAGGCCCAGATGGAAAGTGCCATGTCCTGGCATCGGAACTGGGAGCGGAATATGGGCGAAATCCGCTCTTTCCTGCTCAGCATGCAGGAAGCGGCCTGACCTATGCTACGGGCGTAAGAGGCAGGCTTTGATGCCCGGTCAGTTTCCGCTGGGCGCAGGCGCGGTCAAATCCGATAGCGGGTCGCGTGGCTGCAGATTCTGACCATTGCCCGAAGGGGCCATCAGATCCGACAGCGGGTCCTTGGCCTGCGGGGCGGGGGATGGCGAGGGGGCTGAACCGCCGAAATCCGCCAGCGGGTCCTTGGATGGCCCCATGCCGGCCCCGCCATTCCCGCTGCTGGAGGAGTTCATATCCCCGAACGGGTCGCGCATCTGCAGATTACCGCCGCCATTGCCGTTTCCGCCGCCGGTGCCAAGCATGTCGTCCAGCGTGTTGCCACTACCATTCTGTGGCTGGGCGCCCCCGCCCGTGCCCAGCATGTCGTCCAGGGCACTAGGCCGCGCCTGTCCCGGAATTGCCTGGGTGGCGGCGGGTGCGGTTGATCCATACACCCGTTCCGGCAGCCAGGTGGCCAACCGCGGGAACTCATACACAATAACCAGCGCCAGAAGCTGCAGCGCCACGAAGGGAACCACCCCGCGATAGATTGATGCGGTGGTGACCGACTGCGGCGCCACGCCGCGCAGATAGAACAGCGCGAAACCGAAGGGCGGGGTCAGGAAGCTGGTCTGCAGATTGACCGCGATCAGGATCGACAGCAGAACCGGATCGATGCCGAGCTTGATCAGCGCGGGAGCGGTGATCGGGATCATGATGAAGATGATCTCGAACGTATCCAGGAAGAAGCCCAGGATGAACATCACCGCCATCACGGCGACCAGCGCGCCGATCAGGCCGCCCGGCAGGCTGCTGAGCACGTCTTCTACCAGATGCTCGCCACCCAGCCCGCGGAAGACGAGGCTGAAGACCGAGGCGCCCAGCAGGATGACGAAGACCAGCGAGGAAATGGTCATCGTGGTGCGCATCACCTCGGTCAGAATCTTCAGGCTGAACTGACGCTTGGCTACCGCAAGAAGAATGGCGCCGATCGCCCCAACGGAAGCCGCTTCAGTCGGGGTGGCGATACCGGCCAGGATCGAACCCAGCACCGCGACGATCAGGGCCAAGGGCGGCAGCAGGGCGCGCAGGACCTGTCCGAAGAGGTCGGCCTTGTCGGCCGCCGTCATCACCAAGGGCGGGCAGCTTTTCGGGCGCACCACCGCCATGAACAGAACCCAGACGATATACAGCACCACCAGCAGCAGGCCCGGGAGGAAGGCGCCGGCGAAAAGCTGGCCTACCGACAGGGGCGTGGGTGCCAGATTGCCCTGGGCCAGCTGCGCCTGCTGGTTGGCGACCTGCATCATGTCGCCCATGAAGATCAGCACGGTGGATGGCGGAATGATCTGGCCCAGCGTGCCGGCCGCGCAGATAACGCCGCAGGCAAGCTTCGGGTCATAGCCGGCCCGGATCATGGCCGGCAGGGACAACAGCCCCATCGTGACCACGGTGGCCCCCACGATGCCGGTCGAGGCGGCCAGAAGCCCGCCGACCAGGACCACGGAAATGCCCAGCCCGCCGCGCATCGATCCGAACAACTGCCCCATGGTGGTCAGCAGATCCTCGGCGATCTTGGAGCGTTCGAGCATCATGCCCATGAAGACGAAGAGCGGTACGGCGACCAGCACCTCATTCGTCATCGTGCCGTAATAGCGCGAGGCCAGGGCCGTCAGATAGGCGAAGTCGAATATGCCAAGGAAATGACCCAGCGTGGCGAAGCCAAGCGCCGTTCCAGCCAGGGTGAAGGCCACCGGAAAGCCAAGAAGGATCATGGCAATGGCGCCAAGAAACATCGCGACCGAGATGATTTCGCCCAACAGCCGGGGATCGATTTCGCCCATCACAGGACCTTTTCAGCCAGGAATGGACCGGCCCGCTCTGGACCGGCCAATCGGATTCGTGAAGGGCTCAATGCCCGCCATAGGGTGTGTTGAATTCCATCCGCCCGCGCAGCACCATGATGCAGCGCAGCGCCACCGATGCGGCGTGCAACACCACCAGCAGCACCGTCAGCGGGATCACGGTCTTCAGCAGGAAGACGCCATCCAGCCCGTTGGGTTGGGGCGAGGGTTCATAAATCGACCAGGCGCGGATCACGAAGGGATAGGAAGACCAGAGCACCGCATAGGCCCAGGGCAGAATGAAGAAGAGCACCCCGAATAGATCAACCCGGGCCCGTGCGCGCGGGGACATGGTGCCGTAAAACAGATCGACCCGAACATGACCGCCGGTCAGATAGGTATATCCAGCCCCCAGCATGAAGACCAAGGCATGCAGCCAGACATATAAATCTTGCATCCAGATATGGCTGATCGAGAAGCCATATCGCAAAACCACCACCGCAAAGCAGACCAGAACGCAACCGAGCGTAAGCCAGGCAGTCGCCTTACCCACGATCGAATTGGTGCCCTCCGCAAACCGGATGAAGCGAGCAACCATGATTTGGGAATCCTGCACCGTCCCTGAAGGCGCCATCTCATCCGAAAGCGGTATGAGGATGGCTTTTATTGCCTTCTAAGCACCACGGCTGGGCTTCGAATTCAAGAGCTAATTGACGACCTCATTACCGGAAACTGTGTGATCCTCATTTACCTCCACCCAGTTGCCGCGCTCAAATGCCTCTAGGGGGTGATAGCGGCGCTTGTAATCCATCTTGCGCGAGCTGGGGACCCAGAAGCCCAGATAGACATGCTCCAGCCCTTCCTTCAGGGTGAGCTCGATCAGGCGCAGGATGATCAGGCTGCCCAGGCTGCGCTTCTCCTCCTCCGGCTCGAAGAAGCTGTAGACGGCGGAATAGCCATCGACCAGACGATCGCACAGGCAGGCCGCGATCAGCTTTCCATCCGGATTGCGCAGTTCCATGACCGTGGTGTCGACCGGACTGGACATCACCAGATTGGCATAGTCGCGCGCGGTCATGCCCGCCATGTCGCCATCGCCATGGCGCGATCGGACATAGCGGGAAAACAGCTCGTACTGCTCCGCCGTGGCCCGCCGCCCCGCATCGCGCAGGACAAGGTCGGTATTGCGCGAAAGGGTACGCCGGAAGCCGCGCGACCATTGAAAGCGGGCGGAGGGGATTCGCACGGGGATGCAGGATTGGCAGCCCTTGCAGACGGGGCGGTAGGCAATATGGTGCGACCGGCGAAAGCCCGACAGCGATAACCGGTCGAAGATATGCTGCGCGTCGGGGCCAACCAGTTCGACGAACAGCTGCTGCTCCACCCGGTTGGGCAGATAGGGACAGGTCATCGGCCCCGTGCGATGAAAGGTAAGCAACGCGGGGCGACGCTGGTTGGACATGGGTACGATCCGTTCACACTACCAGCGGCGTGTCCTGATCCACACCGAAGAAGGCGCGTTGTATGCCGTCCGTCACCCCGATCAGCTGGCCCTGCACGAAATCCAGGCTTTCATGCAGGCCGCGGTTGACGACGCTGTCTACCGTCCAGCTGTCAAGCGCGGCACGGAGTTCATCCAGCCGTTCCATTGCCTTGTGGCCGCTGCGCAGATTGTAGCGCGTGCACAGCTCCGTCAGCTGGGAATCGACCTGGCGCACACAGGTAACCACCGAGCGCGGGAATAGCGGATTGAAGATCAGGAAGCCGCTGACCGATTTCGGTGACATGCCGCGCGGATGCACCCTGCGATAGGCGTGATAGCCGGCCGCCGAGCGCAGCACCGCATTCCACTGGCTGATGTCGATATCGGTTCCGACATCGCTGAGCGACGGCAGAAGCGCGTGGTATTTGATATCGACCAGACGGGTGGTCTGGTCCGCCCGTTCGATTGCCTTACCGATCTGATAGAAATACCAGCCCTGGTCGCGATAGAAGGTTCCTTCGGTGATGCCTGTATGGGCCTGGGCCGCCTGCTTGATCTTGGAGCAGAACTTGGACACCGCGCCCATGGCCAGCGGTTGGGCCCGCATGGCGTTCAGGTCGTTGTAGAAGACGTTCAGATGCGACCACATCTCCGTCGATATCAGCGGACGCAGCGCCCTTGCATTCTCCCGCGCGGCCCGCACGCAGGAAAAGATCGAGGTCGGGTTGTTGGCGTCCAGGCAATAGAAATGGATCACCAGTTCCGGCGCGAAGCGTTCGCCATGGCGTTCGATATAGCGTTCACGGTCGGAATTCAGCGCGATAACGGCATCCCAGTTGTGGCTGCCGCGCCGATCATGGCTGAAGACCTCGTTCACGTCGATCAGGCGGGCCAGATTCTCCGCGCGTTCGACATAGCGGGCCATCCAGAAGATGCATTCGGCGTAACGGGCAAGAAGAGGCGCGCTCATGCCAATACCCAGGTATCTTTCGACCCGCCCCCTTGGCTGGAATTGACGACCAGCGATCCTTCGCGCAGGGCCACGCGGGTAAGCCCGCCCGGCAGCACCCAGGTATTCTTGCCGGTGATGGCGAAGGGCCTGAGGTCGACATGGCGCGGTACGATCTTGCTGTCCAGCAGCGTCGGGCAGACGGACAGATCGATCATCGGCTGGCTGATGAAATTGGACGGGTCGGCGATTACCTCCGCCCGGGTCTTCTCGATTTCCGCCTTGCTGGCGCGCGGCCCGATCAGGATGCCATAGCCGCCGGATTCGCCTACCGGCTTGACCACCAGGTTCTCGATGTTGTCGAGCGTGTATTTCAGCCCTTCCGCCTCGCGGCAGATATAAGTCTCCACATTCGGAAGGATCGCGTCCTGGTCCAGGTAATAGCGGATGATGCGCGGCATATAGGCATAGACCGCCTTGTCGTCCGCAACCCCGGTGCCGATCGCGTTCGCCAGCCCGATATTGCCTTTGCGATAGGCTTCGAACAAGCCCGGCACGCCCAGAAGCGAATCGGGGCGGAAGGTCCTGGGGTCCAGGAAATCATCATCAATGCGCCGATAGATTGCGTGCAGGGGGGCAAGCCCCGCCGTCGTACGCATATAGACCCGGTCATTCTCTACCACCAGATCGCGACCTTCGACCAAGGCGGTGCCCATTTCGCGCGACAGGAAGATATGCTCGAAATAGGCGGAGTTGAACACGCCGGGCGAGAGCAGGGCGCATTGCGGATCGTCCACCCCGGCCGGGGCGATATCGGTCAGGGCCTGATGCAGCCGGCGTCCGTAATCGCCGACATCGCGGATCGCAAGGCCTTCGGCCAGATCCGGGAAGGCACGCATCATCATCTGACGGTTCTCGATGACATAGGACACACCCGAAGGGGTGCGGGCATTGTCTTCCAGAACCCGGTAGACGCCATCGCCACCGCGCACCAGGTCGATGCCGCAGACATGGCTGTAGACCTTCTGTGGCGGGTCGAAGCCGATCATCTGCTTGCGGTAATTCTTGTTGCCCAGCACCAGATCGGCCGGAACCACGCCGTCCTTCAGGATATGCTGGTCGTGATAGACATCCCACAGGAAAGCGTTGATGGCCGCCACGCGCTGGCTGACACCTGCTTCCAGAAGGGCCCATTCCGCAGCGGGAATAACGCGCGGAATCACGTCAAAGGGTAATATGCGGTCGATCGCGTCGCGTTCGGTATAGACCGTGAAGGTGATGCCCAGATTGTAAAGCTCCTGCTCGGCATCGCGCGCCCTGGCGGTCAGTTCCGCGGGATCGATACCGCTCAGCCGGTCGAAGACAGGGCCGGCATGCGGCGCGCAGGAGGTTTGGCGATGGCCCAGAAATTCGCAGAAATACGCGCCGGGATCATACCCTGCCAATCTGGGTCGTGCGGTGGGATTCTGTGGACCTGTAGAAATGGTAACACCCCCGTTCGCGGACTTTGCCGGCATCCCCTGCCGGGATGCTCTTGTTCGGCAGTATTGCAAAGCCCGCGGGAAAAAGAAAAGGGCCTATCGGTAGTCACCCCCCGCAAATCCGTCGCGAACCATGCGCGTGCCCGACAGAATGTCGTGCAGACAGCGGCCGCGGTCGTCGAACAGTGCCCAGACCAGGATCAGGCCGCTGGTCAGCAGCAGGCCGGCATAGAACAGCAGAACGGTGACCATCGCCTGGACCCAGCCCGGCCCATCCTGCTCGGTGACGGAGACGGCGCGCAGTCCCATCAGGGCCTGGCCGGGTGTGGCATGGCGCGGGGAGGCGAGGAAGATCGTATGATAGGCCAGCGGCAGCAGCGGCAGAAGCGCGAAAAGCGGACCCCAGAGCAGGCCCAGTGTCATGATACCCAGAATGGCGGCCGCAGCCGTGCCCAAGCCGTAGAGTATCAGAAGGATCACCCAGTCGACCACGAAGGCCGCGATCCGTGTTCCGGGGGAAGCGCCTGCGGTTTCCGGGATTTCCCGACGTCCCTGGCCAGCCCCATCCGGTCCGTGATGGCCGGCCCCGCTGCCTTGGGCACCGGAATAGACGAGGCTGGCATGCAACCCACCATTTGGACGTTCGGGCATGTCGGCGCTCATCGTCAATACTCCTCTCCGCAGGGCGATACTACGGTTCCATTCCCAGCGCATGTGGGAGCGATTGCGGCCGGGTACAAGTCCAGGCGTGACGGAATGTGTGGTTTCCGGCACTGCTCTGGCATCACCGGACCCTATTCGATAGCGGGGGGTGTCGGATTCCCGCCGCTGCTATCGGTTGCTCCCTCCGGACGCGCGATGGAGGGTGGCTCGCCTTCCTGACCAACACTGGGCGCATCCGGCGCAAGGCGCAGCAGCACGATGGACAGCCGGTCATTCTGCGGCGCGGCCGGGTTGTCCTTCAGGCGCGGTTCGGAATCGCCCTTGCCGATGATGGTCTGGAAGCGCTGCTCTGCCGTCCCGCGGGCAATCAACTCGCGGCGGGCGACATTGGCGCGGGCGACCGACAGGCCCCAGCCTGCACGATTCGTCACCTCTTCCGGGCTGCGTGCGGTATGGCCGGTGACCGAAATCCGGTTCGGCAAGCGCTCCAGATGGGCCGCGACCAGCCGCATTGCCAGTTTCGTCCGCTCGGTCAACTCGATGGAGCCGGGCAGAAAATTGGGCTCACCCTCGTCTGACAGGATTTCGATCCGCAGGCCTTCTTCGGTAATCTCGATCACGATGGAGCGCTGGAGATTTTCCAACTCCTTGGGCAGTTGATCAAGCTGCTGTTCCAGAAGCCGTTTGTAGGAATTGAACAGGGCTTCTTCCTGCTCGCGATTGACCGTCCCGACGGAGCCGGTGGTTTGCTGGTCCTTGCCGGTGCCTTCGGGCGCGGCGTCAAGCTGGCCCGTGCTCGGCGTCTCGCGCTGTGTCGCATCCGGGGCACCAGGCTGTATGATGATCCCGTCGACCGACGCGGAAATGCCGCCGAACAACCCCCCGGCCCCCGATCCGCCCTCGGCGCCGACCGACGGGCGGAAATAGTTGGAAATACCTTCCTTCTGCTCATCGGTGGTGGAACTGAGCAGCCACAGCAGCAGGAAAAAGGCCATCATGGCCGTCACGAAATCGGCATAGGCAACCTTCCAGGCGCCGCCGTGATGGCCGTCCTCCGCCTTCTTGACGGTCTTGAACAGGATGGGTGCGCCGGGTTTGGCCATTATCTGCGTGTTTCCGTCAGTTCATTGCGGCAAGGGCGATGGCAGATCGGCGGTTTGCCGGGCGAGCAGGATAGAAACCCGTCGGTTTCGTGGGTTCTCCGGCTCCTGGCGGATCAGAAGATCCTGATCGCCGCGCCCGGCCAAGGTGGCGATGCGGGCGGGCGCAAGCCCCGCATCCACCAGCCAGTCGCGGGTGGAAACGGCGCGTGCCCCGGAAAGCGCCCATTTGTCCATCGGGGCATTGGCGGGTTGGGGGCCGCCATCCGTATGGCCGGAAATGGAAATGGTGTTGGGCAGGGTGACGACAACGGAGGCGACCAGCGCGATCAGCCGGCGCGCCCGGCGGGTCAGTACCGCGCTGTCGCCTTCGAACATGCCGTTCTCCTCGGTATCCAGAATCTGGATACGCAGGCCTTCCGGCGTCATTTCGAACTGCAGATTGTTTTCCAGATCCTTCAGTTCCGGCTGCTCGCGGATCATCTGCAGAATGGCGGCGGCCGCGCGGTCCAGCCGTTCTTCCTCTTCCTGCACCTCCTGGGCCATGGCCTGGCGGGCCAGATCCTCCTGCGTGCTTTCCCGTTCCGTACCTTCGCCACCCGTCCCGACCTCGCCGCCATAGGCGGGGATGGGGATCGTTACCTGTGGTGGAGAGGAGGCGGAACGCAAGGCGCCCTGATCCGAGGTCGGCGCCAGACCGGCCAGAATGTCACCAAGACCCGACTGCCCGCTTGCGGAGACGGATGGGTCGAAATAGCGCGAGATGCCGGCGCGCTGATCTTCGGTGGCGACGCTCAACAGCCATAACAGCAGGAAAAAGGCCATCATTGCCGTCACGAAATCGGCATAGGCAACCTTCCAGGCGCCGCCATGGGCCCCGGCCGGTATCTTCTTCACCTTCGTCAGGATGATCGGCTTCTGCGCACCATCCTCCAGGCTGTCAGCCATGGCCTCCTGCTATCCGGGGTCCCCCTGGCGGGGGACCGCCCTGCGCATTCGCCCCGACCGATCAGGCCGGCGGCATGTTGGAAACCGCCTCTTCCACCTCGATGAAGGTGGGGCGGACATGATGGGGAATGCCCTTGCGGGCGAATTCCGTGGATACGGCGGGGGCGTAGCCCTGAAGATGGGCGACCAGCCCGGCCTTCATGCACATGAAATATGCATGCTCCTCCTCCTGGATCGCCTTCAGGCAGGCCGCGATCGGGCCGAAGATGCCATAGCAGAGGAAGATGCCGAGGAAGGTGCCGACCAGGGCCGAGGCGATCAGGCCGCCCAGAATCTCCGGTGGCTCGCTGATATGCCCCATGGTTTTGATGATGCCGAGCACGGCCGCCACGATGCCGATACCGGGGAAGCTTTCCGCCATGCCCTGCAGCGCATGGCTGGATGCATGTTCTTCATGGTGGTGCTTTTCCAGCTCCGCATCCATCAGGCCCTCGACCTCGTGCGGATTGTCGGTACCCAGCGTCATCAGGCGCAGATAATCGCAGAAGAATTCCAGCGCGTGGTGATCGTGATGGAATTTCGGGAAATTCCCGAACAGCGTGCTGTCATGCGCATTTTCGACATGCTGCTCGAGCGCAAGCGCGCCCTTCTGCTTCATCAGCTTATAAACCTGATACTGCATCGACAGCAGTTCCAGGTAATCCTGCTTCTTGTATTTCGCGCCCTTGAAGGTTTTGCCAATGCCTTTCAGCGCGCCGATGAAGGCGCGCTTCGGGTTGGCGATCATCATCGCCG
>Ga0209066_10001337_pt1 | contig 32905 bp, 18 predicted proteins | sample All_14_2_FD_187198 | JGI IMG/M metagenome (GOLD analysis project Ga0209066, IMG submission 187198) | Freshwater microbial communities in response to fracking from Pennsylvania, USA - Allegheny Zone_MetaG_DW_15 (SPAdes) (version 2) ... | reverse complement strand
CCTAACCACTCCTCCCACCCTCCCTATGAAACGCCTGCCCCTGCTCGCCGCCGCACTCCTGACCGGCTCCGTCCACGCCGAGCCGGCCCACCTCTATCCGCAAACAGACGCCTTCCGCAGTCAGCTGGCCGGCGCCCAGGCCCGCGGCCTGGTCCTCACCGACTACCACATCCACATCCGCGGCGGCATGACGCCCGCCAAGGCCGCGGAGCGCCAGGAGCAGAGCGGCATCCGCAGCGCCGTGCTGGAGAACCTCGGCCGCGAGTGGCCCCTCTCGAACAACGTGGCCCTGGCCGCGTTCATCGACAGCGCCTCACAGGCCCGCGCCAACGGCCAGCCGCTCCCCGTCGGCGTCCAGGTCAACGACCGCGACTGGGCCCAGCAGATCGACCCCGCCCTCCTCAAACGGCTCGATTTCGTGCTCGCCGACACCATGATCATGGGCGTCACCGCCGAAGGCCGGCCGCGCCGCCTCTGGCTGCCCGACGTCGTCATCGACGACCCCGAAAGCTGGATGCGGGAGTACCTGGCCCACACCCTCCGCATCCTCGACGAGCCGGTCTCGATCCTCGCGAACCCCACCTACCTGCCGCCCTGCATCTCCAACCGCTACGACCAGCTCTGGACCGAGCCCCGCATGCGCCAGGTCATCGCCAAGGCCGTCGAGAAGGGCGTCGCCCTCGAGATCCAGGCCGGCTCCGCCTACCCCAAACCCGCCTTCCTCAAGCTCGCCCAGAGCATGGGCGCCAAATTTTCCTTCGGTTCCAACAACTTCGACGACAAAACCAAGGACCTCGCGCGCTGGTTCGAGGCCATCGAGCTGCTCGACCTGCGCCCCGCCGACCTCGCCGCGCCGAAGAACCCCTGACCCGCCCCTTCCTCTTAACTCCCAACCTCCCAAAGGATCCCATGGCCATTCCCGGACTCACGATCATCGGCGAAAGCATCAACGACTCGGTCCCCTCCACCCACGCGCTGTTCGAGGCCAACGACCTCGCCGGCATCGTCCAGCTCGCCAAGAGCCAGGCCGAGCTCGGCGCCGCCTACGTCGACGTCAACGTCGGCCTGCGCGCACCGGCCTTCATGGCCGAGATGGTCCGCGCCATCCAGCGCGTCACCGACAAGCCGCTCTCCATCGACTCGCCCGACGCCGCGCTCGCGCGCGCCGGCCTCGAGGCCTGCGACCCCGGCCGCGGCACGCCGCTGCTCAACTCCATCTCGCCGCTGCGTCTGGAGATGTTCGACCTGCTCGCGGTCCGCCCCTTCCGGCCGGTCCTGCTCGCGACCGAGAACGTCAAAGACGGCGTCGAAGCGCCCTGCACCACCCCCGAAGAGACCTACGAAGCCGCCAAGCTCCTGCTCCAGACTGCCCGCAGCCGCGGCCTCGCCAACGCCGACTGCATCATCGACCCCGGCATCAGCCCCCTCGCCGCGGACACCGAGGGCCACCTGCGCCGCCTCATGGGCGCCCTGCACCTCATCCACGACGACCCCGGCTTTGCCGGCGTCCACCTCTCGGTCGGCCTCAGCAACTTCACCGTCATGCTGCCGGCCAAGCGCGCCGACGGCTCGCCCGTCAAAGCCCCGCTGGCCAGCGCCTTCCTCACCCGCGCCATGCCGCTCGGGCTCGACACCGTGATCGGCTCGGTCAAATCGCCCTACGCCCTGCTGCCCGAAGGCCACCCGGCGCTCCAGTGCTTCGACGAGTGCCTCGCCGCGGAAGGCTTCGACGTCCTGATGCGCGTCCAAGAATTCTACTCCTGACGCGCCTTTCCCGCGCCTTTCCCCTTGCGTCGGTGACAAAAATCGATAAACTGTCATTCTCACATTTCCTAAAGAAAGGTTTTTGACGATGAGCGACACCCCTCAGACCATGAAAATGCTCCCCGGCGACGAGATTCGCCAGATCATGTGGCGCTACGCCGACCGGTACGACATTCAGATGGCCGTGATGGGGGCCCGCTCCGTAGCCCGCGGTCTGGTCGCCCGCCTGGTCGCCAACGGCGAGCGCAACACGCACGAGTGGACCGAGGGCAAGAACGAGCTCTACAAGGCCTTTGACGAGTCCGGCATCACCGCGGCAGGCCTGGACATGGAGTTCGGCGGCATCATCGAAGGGCCCCGCAACCACGCGCTCGGCCTGGCGGCCTACGAGCTCTCGTGGGTCGACGGCGGCGCCACCACCACCAGCCTGATCAACAACCTCGCCCTCGGCCCGATCGTCGAGAAGGGCACGCCCGAGCAGCGCGAGAAGTACATGCGCGGCTGCGCCCCGCTCCAGCCCGGCGAGAACCGCAAGGTGCTGCGCGGCGCCTTCGCCCTCACCGAGCCCCTGCCCTATGTCGGCGTCGACACGGGCGTCGTCAGCGGCCGCGTCACCGTGGCCGAGTGGGAAGAGGGCAAAGAGCCCATGCTCCGCGTCGAGAAGCGCGGCCGCTTCCTCACCAACATGGCCGTCGCCAACTTCGTCACCGCCGCCGTCGAGTCCGGCGACCCGCGCATCAAGTCCTCCTGCATGGTCATCCTCGAGGAGACCGACGAGGGCATTTTCGACCGCGGCGCGCCGACCCTCAAGCTCGTGCACCAGCTCTCCAACACGCACGACCCGATCTTCAACCTCAAGGTCCCGGCCAGCCGCATCGTCGGCGGCTACACGATCAAGGACGGCGTGATCGTCCCGAACCTGACCCACAGCGACATCATCGAGGCCGTCTTCGCCCGCACCCGCGTCACGGTCGGCCTGATGACCGCCGCCAAGCTGGTCTCGGCCGTCGAGCCGGTCATCCGCTACCAGCGCGGCCGTTTCCGCGGCGCCGCCGGCATCGAGCCGGGCTCGCCCCGCTACGACCTCGGCCTGCAGATGAAGGAGGACGCCCTCCAGCGCTTGGCCGACGTCTGGGCCACCGGCGAGGCCGCCTCCTCGATCGGCTTCGAGACCACCCGCCTCTTCGACGCCTTCACCCCGGTGGAGACGCAAGCCCTGCACACCTTCGAGCAGCAGGGCATCTCCGGCCGCGCGCTGATGAAGGCCCTGCGCAAGCCGCAGGCCGACGCCATCGAGCTGCTCGGCCTGCTCAAGCAGCCCGAAGCCACGCGCGACAACGCCCGCGTCGCCGCCCTCCAGGCCGACCCGATGGTGCAGTACGTCTGGCAGAGCGCCCTCTGCAACGTGCTCTGCCCCGCCACCAAGCTCTGGGACACCGGCTACGGCGCCAACATCCTCCGCGAGGCGGTCAGCCTCATGGGCGGCTACGGCATCACCGAGGACTGCCCCGGCTTCCTCTTCCAGAAGTGGACCGACGCCCAGCTCGAAGCCACCTACGAAGGCCCCGAAGTGGTCCAGCGCCGCCAGATCAGCGTGACCATGAACAACGAGGTCTTCCTGGCCCAGCTCGACACCTGGATCGCCGAGCTCAACGCCCTCGCCGCCGCCCAACCCCAGACCGGCGCGGCCGCGCTCTCCGCCGGCTTCGAGCTGTGGCGCTGGATGCGCAGCTACATCGAATCCGCCAAGGACGCCAACGGCCGGCCGCTCTCGCAGAACACCCGCCACGGCGTGCTCTTCCCGATGGCCGACGCGATCTCGTGGCTGCTCGCCGCCCGCTCGCTGCTCGCCGACGTGCAGGAGCTCGCCGCCAAAGGCCCCGAGCACCCGGTCGTCGGCCCCGAGATCGAGGGCTACGTCAACACCTTCACGGACCTCGCCAACATGCAGGCCGGACGCGCCGCCGCCGAAGTCGGCCGCATCTGCGCCGAGCTCTTCTACGGCTACGTGGCCTCGGCCGACCAGACCGGCGAGGCCGGCGCGGCCTTCCAGCAGCGGCGCGCCGCCCTCGACGCCTCGCTCGCCGGCACCCGCCTGGCCAAGGACCGCGTCGCCAAGGCGCTCTCCACGGTCATGATTCCGGAAGCGCTCGACTACCCGCAGTGATGCCGGAGGTCAGAAGTCCGAGGTCAGAGGTCAGAGGTCGGCGGCAGAATCCGCCCTTCTGACCTCTTTTTTATGTGCGCGTCAGGGATTGGCGGGTAACCCGTCCCGGGGGGCAGACCAGACAGGTGCACGACGTCTTCCGCGGCGCCATGAGGGCTCTGCGGGAGCAGACGGGCGGCATAAAACGGGCCGCAGAAGCGCGAGCGGCTGCGAGCCGCACCGCGCCTGAAAAGGCCTTCCGTTCCCTGGCGCCCCTCCTCGCCGGCCGCCGCTTGCGCCGCCCGTTCCGCTCTTCGTGGTGCGCGACTTCCGCGCCTTTCGGGGCTGCGGCGCCCCTGCGCTCGGCTGCTGCTGCCCGCGCGTCGCCGCGAAGAGTGAGGGCGCAACAACCCCCTTCTCCTGCCCGGGGCGCGGCTTTTGCCCGTCCTGCGGCGGACGTCGGAAAAATGCGGCTTGCAGGTCCTTTCCGCTGTCTGCATCACGCTGGAAATCAGGCTGGCGCACCAAAATGGCCTATTTGGAGCCATGGAGGCTGATGGCCAGCCTGTTTTGGGTTCTATGAGAGGCTGAACAAGATCATCAAAACACATGTTTATTATAATTATGCTTGACTTTGAAGTGGAATCTGGCCACGATGATGTTGCTTGGTTCGGAATGTGTAAATTTTTAACCGAATCCTTCCTCGACCAAGGGGACGGCAAAAACCAGCACGCATGATCTAGCATCTCTCCTGACCAAGGGTTTTCAGTGCGAGAGTCAGCTGCATAGTCCCGGGCCCCCGGACGGGGACTTCGAACGGGTCGCCGAGCCCCGCCCACAAGTTGCGGCAGGCCGGCAGGTTGAAGCGAAGCGTGTCGTCCAGTCGACCCCTCCAGTCACAGGCTGAGCACCCGATCACCGTGGAGTCAAGCACCCGCAGCGGGCTTTTGAAGGGCAAGGCCGCCGCCGCTTATTCGCATCAAGCCGCCAGAAAACGTGGCCTGAAAGGTGGTGTGATATGAGCATCATATCCCTGTTTGCTCTCGTTCTTCTTCATTTATCGGTTGGAACCAGTTACGGCGTAACGGCCTATGGCGTATCTGACACCGATCGGCGTTTGTATCGTATAGACTTGAATACCGGAGAAACAATCGCCATTGGCGAGGCAGACGAAAAAACGCACGATATAGAGGGGCTTGATTTTGACCCTGTTAGCGGGGATCTTTTTGCTGCAGACGATAATGTCTCTAAGCTTTTTCGGATGGACACAACGAATGGGCGTACAACCCTTATTGGTCATTTTTCCACGAATGGCGTAGACATGAAAGTGCATTCTGTCGGTTTGACTTTTTCTGATGATGGCACCCTTTACATGGCCGAGGAACTTACCCGAACGCTTTATGTCGTTGATCCCGAAGATGCCTCTGCCACAGCCATAGGCTCCTTTGCGCCGAGAGATATAAGCGCCTTGGCTTTTTATGGTGGAACGTTGTACGGTGTCGTTAAGAACCATGGTGATTACCCGCACGACTTGCAGCTCGTGACCCTTCATCCGGCAAATGCCCAAGTTACAGTCATTGGCGATACCGGATTGCCAGTCTGGAGTTCAGATTTTGGAATGTCGTTTGATCGTGAAGGCAATCTGTGGTTGGCACAGGAAATTACTTCAGGTGGCGGTGGTTTCGCTGCCCGGCTGGATACGAATACCGCCGCGGTTATCGAGTCTCATCCTTTTGCGGACGCGAGCCTTGAATTTGAAAATCTTGCTATCGATACCCGTCCCGAGACAAGGACCGTTTTAAACCTGGACTTCCACTGGGTGGATCCCAATACCGCGTCCCTGACGCTGAGCAGCGTTTCAGCCGACTACAACTATGCGGTGCTGTCAAAGTCATTGCTCAACGAAAACGAGTGGACGGTACTGTTTGAGATCCCAGGCCGATTAGACAATGGTTCCATTACGACAAATGTGCAACCGAATGGGTCGTCGGGATTTTTCAAAGTCAGGGGCGCCTATTCAACGCCCGCCAGCCAGTAGTCAGTGCTGCACGGGCCACTGGCAGGCGGGTGCTGTTAGAAATGCGAGGGCATTATGAATACAGGCACACCGCGCATCTTGAAGTCAACCACCCTGGTCAGGGCCGTCTTCCTGATTGCCGTCGGGCTTTTCTTTGCCGCAGATCTGCACGGGCAGTCGCTGGTTATCAGCGAGATCCACTATCATCCACTGGCCGCCGCTGTGCCTCCGGGCAGTGTCAACATCGTGGATGGCGATGAGTTTGAGTTTCTGGAGATACGCAATGACGGCGCAAGCGCTTTCGAGCTGAACGGCTGCTCGCTCTCCGGCGGCATCACCTTCACCTTCATCGGATCGCTGATTCTCGCTCCGGGGGAATCGACGGTGATTGTGGAGAACCCGGTCTACTTCGGCTACCGCTATCCGTGGGTGACCCGTGTAGCCGGCCAATATGGAGGCAAGCTGAGCAACGGGGGCGAGTCGCTGGTCCTGCGCAACTCTTCGGGGACGCCGATCTTCAGTGTCACCTATGCTGATGAGGGCGGCTGGCCGGAGGGTGCCGATGGTGCCGGCCGCTCGCTGATGCTTTCAAATCCGGCGGGAGATCCCAACGATCCTGCCAACTGGTGTGAGAGCGCGGAGCTGCATGGCTCGCCCACAGCGGCGGGAACAGGCAACTTCCGCGATGTCGTGGTGAATGAGATACTGGCGCACTCCGATCCTCCGTTTGAGGATGCGATTGAGCTTTACAATACGAGCGGCGCTGCGGTTGACCTGAACGGATGGTATCTGAGTGACGATTTGATCAATCCGAAAAAGTATCAGATCACAAACACGGTTGTCGGCGCGGATGGCTATACGGTGTTCTATGAGTATCAGTTCAATGCCGGAAGCAACGCTTTTGCATTCAGCTCGCTGGGCGACGAGCTGATTCTTACCGCACCGTTCCCTGACGAGAACCGGCTGCGGCTGGTGGACCGGCTGAATTTCGGGGCTACCGCCACCGATGTTTCGCTGGGACGTTTTCCGAATGGGAGCGGCGGGTTTACGGCTCTTAAATCGCCGACGTTCGGAATAACAAACCCCTCCACGGTTGAGGCCTTCAGAACGGGAGAAGGAGCGTTTAACAGCACCCCTAAGACAGGCCCGGTTGTGATCAACGAGATCATGTATCACACGCATCGCGAGGATACGTCGTATGAGTATATTGAACTGCTCAATGTGAGCGGTGAAACCTGGGATATCTCCGGATGGGTGATCAACGGGGTGAACTACACGAATCCGCCGGGAACCTTCATGGCGCCGGGCGCGTTTCTGGTTGTCTGTGCGGATCATGTGGCCCTTTCAAACGCCTACGGAATTGCGAATGTGGCGGGCGACTGGCCGGGTGAACTGCAGAATGGCGGGGAGCGGATCGAGCTTTTGACCGATGAGGGGGCTGTGATTGACAGTGTGCTCTATAACGACAAAGAGCCGTGGCCGGTGGGCGCGGACGGCTACGGTCCATCGCTGGAAAGGTTGCGCCCGGCTGAGGATGGCGACACCTACATCAATTGGGGCGCATCGTCGATGGGAACCGGCTGGCAGCATGTTGTGGTTACGCAGAGCGTGACCGGCGCCGGGACGGATGCGCTGAAGTTCTGGCTGGATCATGAGGGCAAGTGCACGATCGACGATGTTTCGCTTCAGCCGCTGGGCGGCGGCAGCGAGCTGATTACGAACGGCCATTTTGAACTTGGCGGGGCGGGCTGGACCCCTGTGGGAAACCACAATTCTTCGCGTGCGGAACCGGGTGCCGGAAGAAGCGGAAGTGCCGGGATGGTGATTGTGGGCAACTTTACGCGTATTCTGGAAGAAAATGCGGAAGCCTTTGTTTATTACGGAGACGCTCTCAACAATCATGTGGCCTCGGACCCGTACGCTCTGGCGACTGGAAACTATGTCCTTTCGTATTGGATCCGGCGCGGTCCCCAGGGAATGAACCTCGATTATAGCGTTGGCGGCGTGGCGCATACTCTTGGGCTGGGGCGCTACGGGACCCCGGGGATGTCCAACAGTGTGGCGACGGGGCTGGCCCCTCTCGGCATCGAGGATGTGTATGCTGTGAGCAAGGTTGTTGCCCCGGCCGATTCAAATATCATACGTGCCCGGATTGAAGGTGCTCCTGCAGGGGCCTCCGTTAAGCTCTGTTACAGGACGGTTACAACCAACACCTATCAGTACACCGATGTGAATTATAGCGAACTGACGATGAGTGATAACGGGGTGTCGCCGGATCTCACGCCGGGCGACGGGGAGTATGCCGCAACGGTTCCGGCGGTCGGGGCCGGGCGGACCATCGTCCGTTATCATGTGGAGGCGACTGCGACCAACGGCGTTGTGTCCCGGAGTCCGGGCGTGAGCAATCCCTCGGAGGACTATGGCTACTGGGTGCAGAATGATCCGGTTCAGACGGTTATTCCCAACTGGCAGATAATCTCTGATGGTTCACCGGTCGTCTATTCCAACTCCTTCCGCTGCTGCGCTGTTTCACCGGAGGGGGATGTGTTCACTGATGTCCGTGTGCGGCACCGTGGCAATCCGCCGTCCGCTGATGAGGCTAAGTTCATGGGGTTGGCCTTGCGCATGAACCAGGGGAATCCTGTTGATACATTCTTTGCGAAGAATCAGGAAGGGATAAACTTCCGACACCGCATTAATGACAGCACGTTCTGGTACTGCCGGGTTGTGAACGAATATCTGGCCTATCATCTTCAGGAGCAACTCGGCATTGTGACTGCGCATCACCGCCATGCCTGCCTCTGGATGAATGGCGCCCCATTTATCACGATTGAGCTTGAATCACCTGAAACCGGTTTTCTTGAACAGCACGCTCTGGACAATACTGACTATGTGTCGCGTGCAGGGAATGCAGGCCGCCAGTTTGTTGATGGGGATGAACGCCTGGATAATTTTGATGCCCTCATGCAGCTCCTTGGAAATGTCTCTGACACGGCCAAAAACGAAAGCATACGAACAAATCTGTGGTATGAGAATATACGCTACAGTTTGGCCCAGATGTCCGTCATCTCAAGTGTAAGTCAGTATTTTAACGGGAACATGTTTCAGCACAGGAGGGCATCTGACCGCCGCTGGACGCAATATCCATGGGACAGCGACAAGACCTTTGTAAGCGAATTCAATGCGCAGGACATGACAGCGCTCCACCCCTATTATTCAACACCGGATCATCCGGGCGTCTGGGATGCTGACGCATCCGAACTTCTTTCTAACGTCTTGTTTTATCCTGAAAATTCGATATATACCCTGCCATACCGGTATCGCCACCAGATGACGCTCTGGCGCCTCTGCCATACTTTGTTCACCACGAATTACATCTATTCGCTTCTGGATGGCATTAAGACCGAGCTGAGCCCGGCCTATGTCCAAATCGGAGTCGATCTAAAATATCTGAACGCCTCGGTTGACCGGGCGAAGGTCTTTACGCAAAACCGCAGAAGCTTTCTTATGAATGGCAGCTGGTCGGATAAAGATGCAACAATCTGGGGTGCCGGCGTGTATGATCCAAGCACCGTGGTTATCAGCGAGATCATGTATGATCCAGGAGCGGGAGGGGAGTATCTGGAACTCTATAACAAAGGGAGCAATACGGTTGATCTGAGCTGGTGGCTGATGCGTGTAGGCGATGAGAGCTATCGGCTGCCACACGGAACCATGCTGGCGCCGCACTCCGAGCTGGCGATAGTTGACACCTTCAGCGTGCTTACTAACAGCTATCCTGAGCTGAACAGCGGCAATACGATCCAGCGTTATCCGGGCATGCGGATCTGGGATTGGCCGATGGTCTTTCTTTCAGCGAATGAGTACAGCACGCGCGTTGTGGATATTCCCAGTCTGACCCTGCCCAATGACGGTGCGGCAATAGAGATCTATGATATCTGCAGCAACCTTGTGGATGCCGTGACCTACAGCGCGGTCGCGCCATGGCCACAGACCCGGGGAGCGGCTCTTGAACTCGTGGGCGCGGACCTGGACAATGCCCTGCCCTCTTCATGGCGGCGCAGCTTTGTCGGAGGAACGCCGGCAGCGCTCAACACAGCAGATCAGGATCTGGATGGCGATGGCCTGATCGATTCGTGGGAGATACAGATCAATGCCGACATTGGACAGGTTGCGCCTGACGGAGATGGTGATGGCGACATGCTTACAAATGAAGGTGAGTTTGTGCTTGGAACCGATCCAACAGTTGATGATGCCGGACTGGCATTGATTGCTATCTGGATTGAGAACGGCGAGGTGGTTGTCGGGTTCAACACCCTTCCCGTGTCCGGGACAGGTTACGATTTCTACAGCAGCCGGCTGTACACGCTGGAACAGAGCGAAAGCCTTGATCCTGCGGCATGGTCGAATGTGACCGGTCATGTGGAGCTGCCCGGCACCGGCGATCCGGTGGTCTATACGAACGTCGTGCCGGCGGAGAGGATGTTCTACCGGTATAAGGTGAGGCTGGAGTGAGGCGCCGGCCCTCGCGCGGCCTCACGCGAACAGGGGAGCCACGACGCTGACAGTCTCAGCCACGGCTGGTCGGCCAACATCAAGCACATGGACGTCATCCCCGCGTTCATGACGGCGAGCAAATGCGATGAGGGCTACTGGCTCGACGATCGCGGCGCTTACGGCAAGCTCGATCTCGACAACGGTTCCTACGAGAACGATCGCTCCCGCTGGATGCCGCTCTTCGGCATGAAGAAGGGCAACTCCATGTGGCATGGCCAGGCCATGAACAGTGGCCGTGCGACAGCCTTGCGCGCACGTTCACAACGCGGGCGGGGGCGCCCGCGCTCCTGCGCTTCGCACACGACACGCTCTAAATTCGCACCCCCTGGCCACCAACCGATTTCCCCGGTGGGCATCCCGGCTCGTTGACAGGCGGATGGGGGCCTTGTATGATGAAAATCCTAAACGAAAAAGGAACTTCATGACGCCAGAACGCCAGACCATGGATGCGGACATCGTCTGCGTGGGCTTCGGCCCCGCGACGGCCGGTTTTCTCACCACGCTGACGCGCGCGCTGATGAACCCCGACGGCACGCCCGCCCTCGAGAGCAAGGTCATGCCCGGCATGCCCCTGCAGATCATGTGCTACGAACGCGCCGACGACATCGGCTTCGGCGTCTCCGGCATCGTCACCAAGGGACGCGCGATCAAGGCCTCCTTCCCGGACCTCGACCTCGCCAAGGAGATCCCCAACGCCGCCGAAGTCGGCCACGAGACCGTCGCCTACCTCTTCGACCCCACCGGCGCCAGCCGCCGCGACGCGGGCACGAAGTTCATGGACGGCGCCTTCAAGGCCGGCCGCTTCGCGATGGGTAAAGGCCCCGAAGCCGCCGAACTGCCGTGGATCCCGCCCTTCCTGCGCAAGGAGCCGGGACTCGTGATGTCGATGGGATCGTTCATGTCGTGGGCCGGCACCCAGCTCATGGGCTCAGGCCTCGTGCAGATCTGGCCCGGCACGCCGGTCAGCGCCCCCGTCATGGAGGGCGACAAGGTGGTCGGCGTGCGCCTCGCGGACCAGGGCGTGGACAAGAAGGGCAACCCCGAGGGCGCCTACATGCCCGGCATGGACATCCGCGCGCGCCTCACGGTCGTGGGCGACGGCCCGGTCGGCGCGGTCGGCCGCAAGCTCGACCGCCACTTCGGCCTGCCCGCCGGCAACCACCAGCACGACTGGGCCGTGGGCATGAAGGCCGTGGTCGAGCTGCCCGCCTCGTGCGACCTCCAGCCCGGCACCGTGATCCACACGCTCGGCTTCCCCGAGCCCGAGATTTTCGGCTTCCTGTACGTCTACCCCGACCGCACCGCCTCGCTGGGCATCTTCGTGCCGTCGTGGATGGACACCCCCATCCGCACCTCCTACCGCTACCTCCAGCACTGGATGCAGCACCCGTACCTCTGGCGCTACCTGCAGGGCGGTACGCTCCGCTCCTGGGGCGCCAAGTCGCTGCAGGAGTCCGGCGTGCGCGGCGAGCCCTACCTGGTCGGCGACGGCTTCGCGCGCATCGGCGAAGGCTCGGGCACAACCAACGTGCTCACCAACTCCGGCGTGGACGAGGCCTGGCGCAGCGGCGTGCTGCTCGCCGAGGGCGTGATCGAAATTTTGAAGAACGGCGGGGAGTTCACCAAAGGCACGCTCACCGCGGCCTACGAGAACCGCCGCCGCGCGGACGCGCTCAACCAAGAGCTGCAGACCGCCAAGAAGGCGCGCGACGGCTTCGGCAAGGGCTTCATGCCCGGCCTGATGGGCACCGGCATGACCGGCATGACCGGCGGCGCGCTGAACCTCTCCTTCGCCTCCGTGCCCCCGTCGCAGCGCATCCAGAAGCTCGAGACGGTCTACGCGGACCGCATCCCGGCCGAGAAGCGCAAGGCGACGATCGAGGAGTGCGCCAAGGCCAAGCAGCCCCTGCACGACGCGCTGATGACCCTCGCCGGCTGGCCCGAGATCCCCTTCGACGGCACGCTGCTCATGTCGCACCAGGACGCCCTCTTCAAGGGCGGCAAGGTGCAGGCCGCGGGCGGCTTCGCCGACCACGTGACCTTCGCCGACCCCAAGCTCTGCGCCACCTGCACCGAGCGCACCTGCATCGAGATCTGCTCCGCGCAGGCCCTGATGCCCGGCGAGGAGGGCGGCACGCCCGACTTCGACCGCGAAAAGTGCGTCCACTGCGGCGCCTGCATCTGGAGCTGCTCCAAGGCCCTGCCCGGCAGCCCCGAGCGCGCCAACATCGAGTTCGGCGCCGGCTCCGGCGGCCTGCACTCGAATGAGAACTAGGTTTTCGGCGACAGGCTGAAGACTGTAGGCTGAGAGGGACGCGCGGTTCGCGCGTCCCTCTTTTTTAACGCCGAACGGCCAACTCTCAACTTCGAAGTTGGGCGTTCGGCGTTTAACGTTCGACGTTTCTGTCCGCGACCGACTTGCGGGAGGACGCGCCTACGCCCCTGCCGCCGTGGCTGCAGCGGGGCCGCCGCCTAACGCCAGCGGTCACACCTTCAGTCTCTGCCACATAATTGACATGGACATATGTTTATTGTACTGTTCAGTCACTTGTTAGGACGACAATCGGACATGCGGCCGGTTATAACAAATTGCGTTCATTAATCGCCCATCACCGCCGGCGATACGCGAGGACAGGAGAGGATGGCACTTTCAAAGCTGCCCTGAACCTCCGTTATCTCGTAACCCTGAATTTTGAACACCCAACCGGCACAAGGAGTACGGTATGTTGATGAAGCATGTTTCCAACGCCCTTCTTGCCACTCTCATCACATCGTGGACTGTCGCCGAGCAAGTTCCGACCTTATCATTCGACAACGCCGTTCGCGAGTCCATTGAGACAGAGGGACAACACTCTCATGTTGTCATTACCGTTGACACGAACTCCGCAATGGCCATCGCAAAACGGTCAGTGAAAATCGATGGGCTAAAAGCCATCCTTTCCGTCACCGGACTCACAGAGACCCCTCCTGCCATTCTAATTCGAGCCCACAATAAGGCGCCAAACCAAGCTTCAAGAGACCTGATCGATGGTCTGACGAAGGCCGGCATGTGGCGGATTTCTTTTGAAGAGGTAAGCGGCGATCTTCTATATAGCAAAAAGTTGCCGAGCGAGCCCCGCCCTAACATCCAATCCGCACAACGCACAGACGGAACGAACGACGCTTCTTCACCATTTGCTGAAGCCGTGCGTGCGTCTTTCAAATCGACAGCAAAGGAAACACCCCACGTAGTTGTCATGATTGACAAAGATGGAGCCGTATCCATAGCGGGACTCCCCGTAAGGCTCAGCCAACTTAAGAATATTCGATCGGTCTCTGGCCTTTCGGAATATCCGCCCTTCATACTTGTCCAGGTACACGATCAATCTAAGGACCCTGCGGCACATGAAGCGGTGTGCGACAGATTGACGGCTGCGGGAATGACACAGATTGCCTGTTTCTCAATAAGCGCCTCAGAATGGGACAAACGAATGACGCAATATACCAGCGGCGCCCCCGCCTTCCTGCGAGATGCCCGTTCTTATGATACCGATGAGCCACGCCAGGCACCCGCCTGCCGACCGAATCCAAACGGCGATTGGAGCGCCAACATTCCTGACGTCGGAAAAGTAGCCATAAGATTCCGGCCATCGAATCCTGATCGATGCGAACTGTTCTGGGTTTTCAGGTGCGTTTCTGTACCCCTTCGACAGGAGGGCGAGCGATTGATTTTGGGCTCTCCAAGCAATGAGATCCCGAACCTGCGACTGTCGATTGGTGAAGATGACTTGCTGCACTTTCACGCAGGAGGCCTAATCGATGAAAACCGCTGGGATGCGTATCGAAACATTGTCTTCCATCCATTGCCACCCGGCGGATATGAAAATATCGCTGATTTTAGGCGCGCAGGCAGTGAGTATCAAAAATACAATGATCATGGGGACCTGCAGCCGTTACCGCCGGAATTGCCAGGCTGGATCATGAACGTAGCGGCCTATCTTTTCGCGGACGACAACCGGACTCTGCCGGCACTTTTACGACATCGCTCGCTCGAACCAGCCACGCTTGCCTTCCTAGCCGACTTTATCTCCAAGAAACAAAATGTCGTGCAACAACTCTCCCTTATCGCAGCCCACCCCAACACACCGGTCAACACGTTGGAGAAACTCTTTGAATACCCGGAAGCGCCTCTCGTGTGGCACTCTGTAGCGCAAAATCCCCGCATGAAAGCCGGTTATTACGAACGTTACCTGTCGAAAGTGAAACGAAGCGACACCAAAGTGCTCTGGCAAGTCGCCAGGGATCCTGACTGCCCCCCAGAACTACTTGTATGGGTTTTTGAGCAAACGAAAGACAGCTTTCTCAAAAACGAGATCATCCGCCACCACAACACGCCTGCGATCAAGTTGAGAGCTATTTTCGCCGAACAACCGTTCGACCAGACCCGCCAGTCTCTGGCCGCCAACAGATCTCTGCCAGACGACCTGATGTTGAGCGTAATTCAGACTAACGACAAGCATACTCTTTGGGCGGCGCAGAAGAACCCTAACATTAGCACACAGGCACTCGATCAGGTGCTCCACAGGTTGGCAACCCATCCGGATTTCGGCACACACGACTCCGTCCTTTCCGATTGTCGCATCACACCCGCCGTCGTCGCCATTCTGATGACAGAGCTCGACCAGAGAAGCCGAATGCTTCTTGCGCGAAACACAGCCCTTGCCCTTGAGGACCTAATCACACTGGCAAAAGATCCTTATCGCGTGGTCAGCCTAGAGGCCAGAGAACAGCTGAAGAACCGATTCCCGCAGCAAGCCAAACACATTCTCCCAGGCCTCAAAGATCCGTTGCTACTCAATCCTTCCCGAGACAAGGCAGAGGAGTTGAGTTTAGCCATCACAAATAAGGACCTCCCGTCCATCAACACATGTTGCTCCTATTTCGCCCATAACTGCACAACACAGCCGGGTTACTCGCAGACATTTGGGCCAGCGCTTCGTACGAGGGACGTGGCTGTCATGGCCACTCTTCTTCAGCACTTTCCTTCTTTCCCCGCTGCTCAAGCCGTCAAGGATGATGCCATGGACCGCCACTGGCTCGACTTTCTCCACGGCTGCGGCATCCTTGAGAAGGATCCATTGGGCTTCTTAGAAGCCAGTATCCGCTATGCGAAGCCCGAGTTATGTGAGTACCTTCTTGATAAAGGTCTGGACGTCAATGTTCAGGATGACAATGGGCGCACATTACTTATTCACGCGCTCAAGTTCAGGAACCTTCAAACCGTTGAGTCTCTTTTGGCTCACGGGGCAAACCCCGATATCCCAGACAAGGAAGGCTTGCTAGCCGTAGATTATGCAGCGAGAGCTTACCTTATTTCCATTGTTAGACGGCTTGACTCGGCTAACAAATATGAAAAGTTCTTAGCCGATTTCGGCCGTCGATTTCCGCCGCAAACCAACTCGCCAATCCTCGGAACCTGGAGCAATCAGAAAGATGGATTTCACTACGCGTGCTTTGCGTTCTATAACGACGGCACGGGGTTGATTTCCACAAGTGTTATGACCATCATGGCCGCATGGCGCAGTCCGCGCCCCGGAGAGATTGAACTGCAACCGATTGAAGCGAATGGCCCCAGTCCAAAACAACAAATGTCTTTCCGATACCGTGTTTCCGAAAACACGCTAACCATGAGCGACGGAAAAACACCTGAAGCCGCTGAATACCATCGCATCCCGAACAATACTCAACCGAAATGAAGGTAAAACATTGATCTTTGAACGTTCGACGTCTCTCTCCCCAACGCCCCTTTGATCGCCCGTCCGCCAACCGACTTGCGGGAAGACGCGCCGACGCCCCTGCCGCCGTGGCTGCAGCCCGCAGCCGCCTCATGCCCGTTTGGGGAGTTGACTGTTTTTTCTCTCCTCTTCATAATTCACCCTATTGGCAATCGGTTGTGACCGGTCAATCCTGCGGGCTACCGGAGATCAAGGGAGGAGCACATACGATGTTTACGCGACAGAAAGAGCTCGGCGTTCTCTTGGCGGCGTTGTGTTTCTCGGCGGCGTTCGCGGCCACGCCCGAACTGCCCCCGCCGGTAGGCGGCGTCGTCACGCTCACGGGCGAGTACACGCTCACCGAGGCGGATGCCGGGGCGGTCTCAAACGTGACGCAGTTCACGCTTTCCGGCACCTCGACAAAAATCATCTTCGACCTTCCCGAGGGCGCGTCGCTCCGTGTTCCCGGGCTCATCGGCGGCGCCGGCAAAATCGTCAAGCGCGGCAAGGGCGCGCTCTATCTCGACCACACGAACAGCGCCGCCTACAAGGTGACGAGCGGGCTTCTCATCGAAGACGGCGACCTGCACCTGCCCGAAATGCTGGCGAACAACCGGACGAGCAACCACGTCGCCATCGAGGTGAATGATCCCGGTGTGCTCTTCCTGACGGGGAGCGCCTCCTTCAACTCGTGCCGCACAGTCGTAAACAGCCTCTCCGGCAACGGCATGATCACGAACGGCTGGGCCATGAACCAGACGATCCAGACCGATCCGGGCACATCCGACTTCTACGGCCGAATCCGCGGCAGTCTGAGCGCCATCTACGTCTATCCGAGCAGCACGCTCAATCTGCGGGGCACGAATTCGACCTTCACGACCGCGCTGCTGAGTTTCGGCACGATCGGCCTCGTGAAGGTGGGGTACGACGCTTCGTCCCCCTCGTCCATGGGCTGCAACGGCACCTTGTCGCTCATCCCGAACGGCGGCACCGACTACGGTCGCTTCGTCTACCTCGGCGGAGGCGAGACGACCGTGAAAACGCTGGCTTTCAACAAGTGGAACAGCGCGAACGCGATGACGGCGGACGGCGGCGTGACAGGCGGACTCGTGTGGAACGGCCCGATCACGGTTTCGGAGAACAACGGCGTCATGAACAGCCTCTTCTTCACGGGCGAGCACACGAACGCCTGCGAGGTGGGCGGCAGCTGGACGGAGCCTGCGGGCGGCGCCGCGTACGTCACGAAGAAAGGGTCGGGCACGTGGCTTTTCCGCCACCACGCGAGCCGCGCGATGAAGGGCGTCGTCGACGTGAAGGAAGGGAAGCTCCAGTTCGAGTCGCTCGCGGAAAAGGGCACGGCCTGCTCGCTCGGCCTGTCCACGCTCACCTGCCAGAATATTCTGGGCGGCGCCTTCAGCGAGGCGTATCGGGTTCCCTACGCGTTCGTCCTGGGCGGCGGGGCCAAGGGAGAGGCGACGCTGGAGTGCATCGGGCGCGCCTCTGTCACGAACGTGGACGCGGCGACCGAGCGGCCGCTCGTCCTCGCGGGAGCCGGCCGCCTCAAGACGAGCGGCCGCTGGCCTTTCTCACTAAAAGGCGTCTCCTCGATCGCCGCATCGCCCTGCACGCTCACCCTCGACGGCACGAATGCGTTCAGCGTGCTCACCACGATCACGAACGGCACCTCGGCGCTTTCCGTCGTCAAAGAGGGAACGGGCCAATGGACGCTGCGGGGCGCGCTCGGCTTCTCGGGCGCTCTCGCGGTCAAGACGGGCACACTCGTCATCGAGGCTACGGACACGCCGTATTCCTTTTTCCGGATCTCGATCAACTATATCAATTCGAATTTCAACGGCAGCGGCGACACGTGCATCGGCGGCACCGAGTTCGCGCTCTACGACGCGGACGGCCTTCGCCGCAACGTGGGGCTTTCCGTGCCGGCCGCCACCGTCGCCCCGGCGGTCACGCTTCTGCCCGGCGAAGCTTCCATCGACGAGCCGCTTTCGAAGATCGCCTCCGGTTCGATCCCCTGGTTCACGAATTCCGCCCTGTGGCTCCGCAACTTCTTCGACGAAAACGGCAGCAGCACGTTCTACACCGCCACCACCTACGGCGCGCCGAGCTATGCAAATACGTCTTCCTGGGTGACCGTGTCGATGCGGCTCCCCGCGGATTCGCCCGCCATCACCTCGTACGACCTCATGTGCCTGGCCGGCACCACGCGCCGCGTCTGGGGCTATGAGGTGCGCGGCAGCACGGATGGACTCACGTGGGACCTTCTGGACGAAAAAGGGACGAACTTCTGCAAGCAGGTGACGGGACAGGTCTGGTATTCGGATGGCTCCTCCACGGTGACGGGTACGCGCCAAGGCTTCGCGGTCGCGTCGGCTCCCGCATACGACGCGAGCGCCGCCCAACTGGCGAACGTCTCGGGCTTGAGCGTCGCCGCGGGAGCGACGCTCAAGGCGAAGGGCACGGTGACACTGCCCGCGCTCACGCTGGACTGCGCGAACGGCAACGGCACGCTGGACGGCTTCGCGTTCGCGGATACGGGCGTCGTCAATCTCGTGAACTTCACGCCGGGAACAGGCCGCCTGCTGGTCCCGATCACCTTCGTGAACATGGACGCGGCGACGCTCGCCACGGTCAACAGCCGCACCTGGACCGTGAAAGTGGACGGCGTTGCCGCCCCCTCGCAACGGGTGAGCCTGAGCGCCGACCATGCGACGATCTCCACCGCCGGCACGATGGTCCTCTGCCTGTGAGACGAGGCGAATGATGCTTCGCCCCAACAGCGCCCCTGCGGGCGCGCCTCACGGCTTCTTTGCCTAGAGACCCGCAGGAGGCCCAAAACCGTGGCGCGGACATCGTCCCCGTGAACCCCGGACCATCGTTTATTTGCCCTTGTCGCCCCAAAAAGTCCTGTGCTAATTTGTACAGGAATTGGATTCGTCCGTCGCAAGGCAAGACACGTAAGGGGAGAGACACATGCAACGCAGGATCGGCACGAAACGGCTGGGGGACTTCTTTTTTCTGTTGGCGGCCTCGGGCGCGGCGCTGTCAGCCTATGCCGCCGACGGCGTGTGGACCAACACCGCGTCGGGCAACTGGAGCGACACGTCCAAATGGGTCGGCGGCGCGGTCGCCGGGAGCGGCGGCACTGCGACCTTCAAGGCGGTCGCCGGCAAGGTCGAGGTCACCAACGACCTCGGCACGGTTACGCTCGCGGGTCTGAGCGCCAACACGGACTCGGCGGACGGCGGCACCGCGGCCGACTGGGTCATCATCGGCGGCACCCACGAGCTGGTCTCCCCGGCTCTCATCCAGACGCGCGCCAACAGCCTTTCGCTCCGGCCGACGACGCTCGCCGGCAGCGCGGACCTGCTGATCACGGGCCTCGGCCGCCTTTTCCTCGGCGACGACAACCTCTATACGGGGCGCACCATCATCTCGAACGGCAACGTGCGCGTGGCCCGCGACAGCGGCTTCGGCCCCGTGCCGGCCACCCTGCAGGCGGACGCCATCATCCTCGACAACGGCGGCCTGGAGAACGACGAGAACACTTTCGTGCTGACCAACGCGGCCACGCGCGGCATCACCGTGACGGCGCGCGGCGGCTTCCTCGGCTGCGGCTACACGTCCGCCGGATTCCTCGTCAACGCCCCGGTCACCGGCCCCGGGCTGCTCGGCATCAACTTCGAGAACTGCCCCGTGACGCTGAACAATCCGGCGAACGACTATGCCGGCGACACGGTGGTCGGCACGAACGGTCCGGGCGCGAACACCGCCTGTTCGCCGACGCTCAAGCTCGGGCAGAGCGAGGTCCTCCCGCACGGCGCGGGCAAGGGCGGGCTCCGGATCGGGACGGACAGCAGCTTCAACAACACGCTGCCGACCTCGACGCTCGATTTGAACGGCCAGACGGAGACCGTCAACACGCTGGCCTCAGGGCCGCGCGCGCGCATCACGAGCTCGGTCGCGAACCAGGGCCGGCTCTCCGTGGGCGCGACGGGCGGGGACAGCGACTTCCGCGGCACGCTTGACGGCGGCGCGACGATCGAGAAGCAGGGCGTCGGCACGCTGCGCGTGACCGGCGCGACGGTCACCGGCGGCACGCTCGACATCCGGGCGGGCACCGTAGCCGCTGGCGGGCCGAACCTCACCTCCGGCGCCAGCGTCCTGTTCGACGGCGGCGACCTGCTCCTGACGGCGCCCTCGGGGCTCTACGAGTATTACGGCTCGGGCGGAGCCACGCTCGACCCCGGCACCGCGCTCACCTTCAGCGGCTGGCGGCTCTGGCCCGAAAAAGGCTCCGAGACGGTGGCCGCGACCTTCGTCAACGGCCGGCAGTACGTCTACCGCGGCAAGTGGCACCTGCCGGAGGCGGGCGTCTACAGCTTCGCGAAAGGCTTCGACGACAGCGGCTCTCTGGCGATCGACGGCACGCTGATCCTGTCCAACACGGTGACGGCCGCGCGCGCGGTCGTGAACGACGTGGCGCTGGCCGCCGGCTGGCACACGGTCGAACTGCGCGTGGGCGACGCCAGCAGCGGCGTCGGTCCCCAGTTCGGCTTCCGCAACGCGATCCTGTTCGACCCTCAGAACGGCGGCTTCACCAACGGCGCCGAAGTCGCGCGCGCCCGGGTCTTCACGGACGACGGCGGCACGAACCTGGTCGCCTACGCGCGCGACTGCGTGCTGTCCGCGAAGCTGCTGCTGTCGCAAGATGCGACGCTGACGGTCGGCGAGGAGGCCGGACGCCTCGTGTTCGGCGGCGTGCTCACGACCAACCGGGTGGCCGACCCCGAACCGGTGCTGACGGTCGAGAACGGCGGCGCGCCGCTGATCTTCGGTTCGGACAGCGGAACCGCGGCGGTGCTGGACGCGGCCGTGAGCAGCGCGGGCGGCACGATCCTGACCAACCGCGTGTGGCTGCGCCGTGTGCCGAGCGGCACCTATTCCATCGCCGCGGGCGCGGATGTGGCGCTCGACGGCGCCGCCCTGCTGGGCGGCCCCTTGACGCTGAGCGGCTATTCGGTGCGCGTGGTGGGCGACAGCTCGGTGGGCGGCGACGGCTCGGTGACGGCCAACGCGGGAACCGCCGTCTGGTTCGACACGACGCGCTATGCGAACCGCGCGCTGGCGGACAGCCCCGCGACGTCCGCAACCTACGCCAACGCCGTGGCGCTGAACGGCGGAACCGCGCGCTTCACCGGCGCAGGCACGATCACCTACAGCGGCGCGCTGACCGGCACCGGCAACGCGGTCAAAAGCGGGGCGGGCGACCTGCTGCTGACGGGAAGCGGCTCCTCCTTGAACGGCGAGATCCAAGTCACCGCGGGCCGCCTCCTGCCCGCGAACGAAGCGGCCTTGGGCGGCGCGACCGTGCGCGTCAACGGCGGCCGCCTGTCGCCCCCCTCCGGCGCGGACCTGACGCTCTCGGCAACGCCGGTCGTCGTTTCTTCCGGCGGGTTCGAGGTGCCCGCCGGGCGGACGCTCACGCTCGACGGCCAAGTCAGGGGCGAAGGGAACGTCTCCAAATGGGGCGACGGCCTGCTCGTGCTGGGCGGCACGGCGATCAACACCAACTTCGACCTGCACGTGCGCGGCGGCCTCGTCGAGCTGAACAAAAGCGGCGCGGCGACCGACTATGCGGTCCGCCACCTGATCGGCATCGCCACCAATCTGACGGTCAAGCTGACCGGCTCCAACGGCAACCAGATCGGAGGCGGCGTGACGCTGGACGGCGGGCTCCTCGACCTGAACGGACGCGGCGAAAGCATCGGCGTGCTGACTAACACGCCCGCCGGCGGCACGGTGACGAACAGCGCAGCCTCCCCCGCCACGCTGACGGTCGGCGAAGGGGGCGTGTCGTCGTCTTTCGACGGCTTGCTGACCGACGGCGCAGGCTCCCTGGCGCTGGCCAAAGTCGGGACGGGCGCGCTGACCCTCCCGGTCACGGCGCCGCTGCGGTACAGCGGCGGCACCACGGTCGAGGGTGGCACGCTGCGGCTGACCTTCAGCCAACCGGTGGCAAACGGCCTCGTGTACCGCCTCGACGCCAGCGACACGGCCAAGCTGACGCTCAGCGGCTCCAACGTGACGGCGTGGGCGGATTCGACCACGAACGGCTATCTCTTCTCCCAGAGCGAGACGAACCAGCAGCCTGTCTATGTGCCCGGCGCGTTCAACGGCCTGCCGGCGCTCCGCTTCGGCTCGGGCGGCAGCACCCGCCTGATCGCGAACAAAGCCGCCTCGGCGCGGACCGTTTTCATCGTCAGCTCCATGGCGAGCTATCAGAACCTGGCCGGCGTATGGGGCCAGGCGGGCTTTGACAGGGGCATCCGCCACGCCAACAGCACGAGCTGGCGGCACACCGGGAACTCCGCCGACGCCAACGACTTCTCCTTCAACGGCGCCATGTTCATCAATGGCCTTTCCGGCTTCTCGTGGGGCAGCGCGCCGGCGCACGTGTTGACCGCGGTCAGCACGGCGAACCAGGCCTGGACCACGGCCATCGGCAACTACTGGGGCCCCAACGACGCCAACGGCAAGTCGCGCTATCTCAACGGATACCTCGCCGAGATTCTGGTCTACAACCGCGTGCTGACCACCGGCGAGCAGCAGACGGTCGAAACCTACCTGAAGCACAAGTGGTTCGGCGGCGCGACGATGCCGGCGGCGCAGCCCTTCGCGGTCGCGCGCGGCGCGACGCTGGCGGTCAGTTCGGGGAACCTCACCTTTGCGGCGCTGTCGGGCGCGGGCACGGTGGCGCCCGAAACCGGCAACACCGTCACGCTCGCGGACTGCAACAGCTTCACCGGAGCGGTGGCCGGAACGGGAACGGTGGCGCTCCGCGTCACGGGCGGCACCGACGTCCAGGTCGCGCCCCAGAGCTTCGGCGTGACGCTCCGCAACGACAGTCCGCAGGCGCTGACGGTGCGCGTCGGCACCGCGGCCGAGAGCGTGTTCATCGGCTCGGTGCAGAACGGATCAAACGCCATGGGCATCGTGCATTCAGGCCCCGGCACGACGTTCTTCGGTGGCACCAACAGCACCTATACGGGGGCGACGGTGATCGAGCAGGGAACCGCCGTCGTCGGAGGCGCGCTGTCGGCCCGGTACGTCCGCTTCGCCCCCGAGGCGACGCGGACGAGCGGCAACTTCGTCAACACTGGATACCAGCTGTCGGAGTTCCGCCTGCTGCTGAACGGCGGCACGGTCGCCTATCCGCCCGGCACGCAGGCGAGCTGTCCGGGAGGCTCGGGCTGGTCCGTCAACGAAGCTCCGGCGCGGCTCATCGACGGCGACGTGAACACCAAGTTCTACATCGGCACGGCAAGCCCGCTCTACCCGGTGGTCATCTCCCTGCCTGAGCCCGTCTCGTTCGACGGCTACAGCTGGTATACGGCCAACGATGCGACGGGACGCGACCCGGTGGCCTGGAGCGTCGACATCAGCAACGACGGCGCGAACTGGACGCCGGTCAGCCACCTGAGTTTCCTCGACAACCAGAGCGCCGTGACGGAGGCACGGAATGCGCGCGTCGGCGCGTGGCTCCTCAACAGCTATCTCGCGATGAACGTCTTCTCCGACGCCTCGCCCATGACGGTCGAGGCCGCCGGCACGCTGGCCGTCTCTTCGACGAGCGAGACCGTCGGCCGGCTGAGCGGCGGCGGCAACATCGTGCTGTTCAGCGGGGCGACGCTGGGCCTCAACGCCTTCTCCAACGCGGTCTTCACGGGCGGCATCACGGGGACGGGCACGGTGGTGAAAACCGGCGCAGCGAAGCAGACGCTTTCCGGCGCGCTGTCGTTCACCGGCGAGATCGTCGTCGACGAAGGCGTGCTGGACCTGACCGGCGCGACGCTGACGGGCGTGACGAACATCGTCGTCCGCTCCGGCGGGGAGCTGACCGGCGTGGCGACCGTGTCCGGCGACCTCACGGTGAGCTTCGAGGGCGGCGTCTACAGCGCCTCGCTGGCGCTCTCGGGCGCTCTGACGGTGAGCGGCGCGGTCACACTCGGCGTGGCGGAAGGCGCGACCTATCCCTACACCGGCACGCTCTTCACCTACGCCTCGGCCGACCCGGCCACGCAGAGCGCGCTGCTCGGCGCGGCCACGCCCTCGCCCGTTCCCGCCGGCCACGCCGCCTTCGTGCGCGTGACCGACACCTCGGCGCGGCTGATCATCTCGCCGGTCGGAACCCTGCTGACGGTCCAATAGCGGATGCCGGCAGGCGAAGCCGCGTGCGGTTGGTGGCCGGGAAGCCACGGGCCCACACCGCGGAAGAGAGGGCGCGCAGACAAACGCGTCATGAAGGAAAGGTTTTGCCGTGATCAGAAAAATCGAAGCGCCCACCGTGCTCCGTGCGGCAGGCGACCCGCCCAAGGAGATCCAAGAGTTCTTCGGCCGCGTCAACAGCGGCACGCAAGAGGTGAGCGTGGCACGCATGGTCAGCCCGCCCGGCTGGAGCGAGCCCGGCCAGACGCCCGCTTTCAACGAGTACACCGTCGTTCTCAAAGGGACGCTCGTACTGCAATCGGCCGAGGGCGAGGTGCACGTCGAAGCGGGGCAAGCGGTGATCGTCGAGGCCGGCACCTGGGTGCGTTACGCCACGCCCGGCGGGGCCGAGTACTTCGCGGTCTGCGTGCCCGCTTTCTCGCCGCAGCACGTGCACCGCGACGCGCCTCCCGATTCACAGGCCTGAGGCCGCATGAATCGGCGGGTGCTCGGCATGCGCGCTTGCTTATCCTCTGCCGGATGAGGGGACACGGGCAGCACGCCCGTGCCACGGTTTCTGCCCCAGGGGCAGTCCCCCGCAATGCCGCATGCGCTTCCCCGCCGAAAAGCCTCTGGTCTCCCGCGCTTGACTTGCCGCCGTCTGTCTGCCAACCTGTTCGCCATGAATACTGCTTTGATCAGCCGCAGGTCCTTTCTTCAGAACACGCTCGCCGCCGGCGCGGCGGTGGCGCTGAGCGCGCGTGCCGCGGACGCGAAAAACCCGCTCCGGCTCGGCGCGCCGTGCTTCGCGAAAACGGAGGACCCCGCCGAGCTGGCGCGCTGGCACCGGGCTCAGGGCTACCGTGCGGCGTACTGCCCCAAGGTGGACCTCAAGGACGGCGACCGCATCAAGGCCGTCGAAAAGGCGTTCGCGGAGGCCGACGTCGTGATCGCCGAGGTCGGGCGCTGGTGCAACCTGACCGACCCCGACCCCGAGAAGCGCAAAAAGAACCTGGCCACGGTGACCGAGGGTCTGGCGCTCGCCGACGCCGTGGGCGCCCGCTGCTGCGTGGACATCGCGGGCTCGTTCAACCCCGAGGTCTGGTACGGCCCGCACCCGGACAACTTCACCCCGAAATTCTTCGACGCCGCCGTGGAGAACGCGCGCACAATCCTCGACGCGGTCAAGCCGACGCGCGCGAAGCTCTGCTACGAGATGATGGGCTGGACCATGCCGGACACCGCCGAGCGCTACCTCGCGATGATCAAGGCGGTCGACCGCCCCGGCTTCGCCGTGCATCTCGACCCGTGCAACCTGATCAACTCGCCCGACACCTTCTACCGCAACACGGACGTGCTGAACGAGTGCTTCGACAAGCTCGGCCGCTGGATCGTGAGCTGCCACGCGAAAGATCTGGCGTGGGAGGTCGAGATGAACGTCCACTTCCGGGAAGTGCGTCCCGGTCTCGGCAAACTCGACTACGCCACCTTCCTCAAGCGCCTCGCGGCGATGCCCGAGCCGCCGCCGCTGATGATCGAACACCTCAAAGGCGCCGAAGAGTATACCGCCGCTGCCAAGCACATCACCGACACCGGCGCGTCGCTCGGCTTGCGATTCGAATGAGGTCTTACAGCTGGTGTGGAGGGCGCGCCGAAGGACCGGCGCGCCACTTATACTGCGGGTGACTAAAACGTGGCTTCGCCGCATCATGGCGGCAGGATCAAGCGGGGAGGACAATATGCGTTTGGGAACGACGGCACGACGCTTTCTGGTGGGGCTCTTGGCCTGCTGCGCGGCACTCGCCGGACAGGCGGCCGACGTGCCGCTGGACCCGAACCGCGTGGCGCTCTTTGCGGATCTGCATGCGACTACGGACAAGAACAACCCGCACCAGCGCGCAGGCCTCGCCACGTGCATCCGCGATGTCCTCGCCCTGAATCCCCGGCCTGCGAACGTGCTCTTCTACGGCGACCTCTCGTTCAACCACGGCGACACCAACGACTACCGCCTGCTGAAGGAGCTGGTCAAGCCGTTGGAGGACGGCGGCATCCGCTGGTCCGCCTGCTTCGGCAACCATGACCGGCGCGAGCCGTTCTTCGCAGTCTTTCCCGAGCGCCGTCCGGACACGGCCGTGCCGGGGCGGCTGGTCTCGCGGATCGAGACCCCCCACGCCGACTTCATCCTGCTCGACTCATGCCTCGAAGGCCCGGTCAACGGCGGCCTCGACGAGGCGCAGCGCGCATGGCTGCAGCAGACGCTGAACGCGCGCAAGAAGCCGGTCTTCATCGGCGCGCACCACCCGGTCGCCGAGACCGGCGTGGCCGAGCTGCTGGCCGGGGCTCCCGGCTACGCCGGCTACCTCTACGGCCACAACCACCGCTGGCTTTACCAGAACACGCAGGGCGTGGACACGCTCTGCCTGCCCTCGACCGGCCACTGGGGCGACATCGGCTTCGTCCTGGTCGAACTGGACGCCGCGGGCGCGACCTTCACCCTGCACCAGCGCGACTGCTACGCGCCGCGTCCGGCCGCCAGGCCCGAAGACGCGAAGCCCGAGTGGGCCGAGCGCGTCAAGCTGAACGACGGCAGCCAGTGGCGCGCCTCGTTCAAGCCCGAAGAGCGCGGCTGGTACGCGCTCTTCAACGGCCGCGACCTCACGGGCTGGGTGCCCTGCAACGTCGCGCCGGAAACCTTTTCGGCGAGCAACGGCCTGATCGTCACCACCGGGTTCCCCATCGGCACGCTGCGCACCGCGAAGATGTTCGAGAACTTCGAGATGGAGTTCGAATGGCAGCACATGAAGTCCGGCGGCAACTCCGGCCTCTTCATCTGGGCGGACGGCCTGCCTGTGACCGGCTCACCTTTCTCGCGCGGCATCGAGGTGCAGATCCTCGACCCCGGCTTCGACGTCAAGGGCAAGAACGAGTGGTACAGCACGCACGGCGACATCTTCGCGGTCAACGGCGCCAAGCTGACGGTCGCGGGGCGCATCTCGCCGAACGGCCAGCGCAGCTTCCCCTCCGAAGAGCGCACCCGCCCCTCCCCCGAGTGGAACCGTTACCGCGTGGTCGCCAACAACGGCGACATCAGCCTCAGCGTGAATGGCAAGGAGGTCACGGTCGCCCAAGCCGCCTGCCCGCGCAAGGGCTACCTCATGCTGGAGTCCGAAGGCTCGGAGTGCCGCTTCCGCAACCTCCGCATCAAAGAGTTCCCCTCGACACAGCCGAAGCCCGAAGAGACCGCGCGCGCGGCTGACGGCTTCGTGCCGCTCTTCACCGGACTCGACCTGCGCGGCTGGAAGGTGCCGGCGGACGACAACGGTCACTGGAAAGTCGTGAAAGAGGTCATCGACTACGACGCGCGCAGCGAGGCCAAAGGCGACAAGAACCTCTGGAGCGAAAAGGCCTACAAGGATTTCCAGCTGGTCGTGGACTGGCGCATCAAGGAGACGCCCTACGCCAACCCTCACGCCCGCAAGCTGCTGCCGGACGGCTCCGAGGAAAAAGGCCCCGACGGCAAGCCGCTGGACCTTGCGATTCCCGACTCCGATTCCGGCATCTTCCTCCGCGGCCAGGGCAAGTATCAGGTGAACATCTGGTGCTGGCCGGCCGGCTCGGGCGAGATGTACGGCGTGCGGCGCGACCCCGCGATGCCGCCCGAGGTACGCGCGGGCGCGACGCCGAAGCTCAAGGCGGACCATCCGGTGGGGCAGTGGAACCGCTTCGAGATCACGGTGCGCGGCTGCACGGTGAGCGTGGCGCTCAACGGGCAGCCCGTCCTGCCCGGCGTCACGATCCCGGGACTTCCCGAGAGCGGACCGCTCGCACTCCAGCACCACGGCGCCCAGAAGGACGGCGCCTGGAACAGCCCGCCCTCGCTCGTGCAGTTCCGCAACCTCTTCATCCGCGAGCTCAAGCCCGAGAAGAAATAGGAGCTCCGTCATGAGCCTGGCCAAACGACTCTGCCTGTGGATCGCGCTGTTGCTGTTTCTGCCGCTGTTCGCCCTGATGCTTCTCGTGGCTCAGCCCACCCTCTCCGCAACGCGCCGGACCACCGGCGAGGCCGACCCCGTGAGGCTCCGGCGGCACGTCGAGGTGCTGTCGCGTGACTTCACACCCCGCACCTACGCCGACACGCAGAACATGGCGCGTTGCCGGAGCTATCTCGAGGACGCCTTCCGGGCGAGCGGCGCACGGGTGACTGGGCAGGTTTATCGGGTCAGCGGAATCCCCTGCGCGAACATCGTCGCGCTCATCCCGGGGAAGTCGGCAGAGCGAGTGGTCGTGGGTGCCCACTACGACGCGGTCGGGACCACGCCCGGCGCGGACGACAACGCCAGCGGCGTGGCGGGGCTGCTGGAGCTGGCCCGTCTGCTGCAGGGCACGACGCCCGCGCGCACGATCGAGCTCGTCGCCTACTGCACCGAGGAGCCGCCCTGTTTCGGCGGCGAGCTCATGGGCAGCTACCGCCACGCGCAGGCGCTTTCCCGCGCGCGCATACCGATCCGCGCCATGATCGCGCTGGAGATGATCGGTTTCTTCAGCGACGAGCCGGGCAGCCAAACCTATCCTTTTCCGGCCCTGCGGCTCTTCTATCCGTCGCGCGGCCATTTCATCGGCGTCGTGGCGGACATGCGCCAGTGGCGTCTGGTGCGGCGCATCAAGCGGAGCATGAAGAGCGTCAAGGCCCTGCCGGTCTACTCCGTCACCGTGCCGGACGCCATTCCCGGCATCGACTATTCCGACCACAGAAGCTACTGGGAATTCGGCTTTCCCGCCGTGATGGTCACCGACACGGCGTTCTACCGAAACGTGAACTATCACACGCCGCGCGACACGGCCGACCGGCTCGACTACGCGCGGATGGGGCTTACGGTCGACGCCGTGAGGGAAGCGGTCTGCGACTTGGCCGGCGTCCCGCCCCCCCGCTGAACCTGCGGCACGCGCCCGGAATCGACAGGCCGCTCAGAATACGCTTGCATCCGTGGACCGCATCTGGGACCATTTTTATGGTTGCCGGCGGGTTTATATGAGTCGGCCGGGAGGGTATCAGGCCGCGCACTCTTTAACCGTCGATGATGGAGGTGCCGCATGAAGACCTATTTCGCCTGTCCCGAGCGTGCGAAAGCGCAGGACCTCACCAACGAGATCGACATCGTCGGCCGGAGTCCGATCGTCACGGGGCTGCTCCACTGCGTCGGAGGGCTGCTGGCCATTCTGAATGAGCAGCGGCAGCTCGTGGCTCTGAACGAGTCCTTCCTCCGCCATCTCGGCATCAAAAATCCGGAGACGGCCATGGGGCTGCGCTTGGGCGAAGTCATGCACTGCGTCCACGCGCACGACGCCCCGGCCGGCTGCGGCACCACGAGGTTCTGTTCCACTTGCGGCGCGGCCCTTGCGCTGGCCGCCAGCTTGGCGCACGAAGGGCCTGCGGAGCACACCTGCGCCCTTCAGGCCGTGCGCAACGGGAAAACCGTCGAGCTCGCCCTGCTGGCGCGGGCCCAGACCATCGAGATCGGCGGCGGCCGGTTCATCCTGCTCTTCATTCAGGACATCACCCAGCAGCAGCTGCGCGCCTCGCTCGAGCGCACGTTCTACCACGACATCAACAACCAGCTGTGCCTGCTGGTCTGCGCGAGCGAGCTCCTGGCCGGCGAGGAGCCTTCCGATCTGGCGACCATGATCCGCGACGCCTCGCTGCGGCTCTCGCGCGAGGTCGAGATCCAGCGGTGCCTGTCCGCCGCCGACGCCGGCGCTCTGGCCCCGGAGCAACAATCGGTCGCCTCCCGCCGCATCCTCGACGATCTCCAGCGGTTTTTCGCCATCCACCCCGTGGCACACGGCAAACGGATCCGCTTTGAGGACCCCGCGGCCGACCCCACCCTTTCGACCGACCCCGCGCTGCTCTTCCGCGTGCTCTGCAACATGATCATCAACGCGTTCGAAGCCACCGAGCCGGAGGGCGAGGTCATCGTCTGGATGACGCAGGAGCTCGGCAGCGTCACCTTCTGCGTGTGGAACGGCCAGCCGATCCCCGAGGACGTGGCCCGACGGGTGTTCCAGCGCAACTTCAGCACCAAGCCGCAGGCCGGCCGGGGCTTCGGCACCTACTCGATGAAGCTGTTCGGCGAGAAGTACCTCAACGGCTCCGTGACCTTCAGCTCCTCGCCGGAAGAGGGCACCGTCTTCCGGATGTCGCTTCCCTGCTCCGGGAACGCAGCAGCGGCTTCCGCGGGCCGGCGAACATAATTTCGGCCGTCCCCTTGACAGGCGAAAGAAGTCCGCTATAGTACTATGAGATATTACTTTCGCCTTTGGCCCTGCATGACCTGAGGTCGACAGTAAAAATTTATTGTGGCTCCGGCTCCCTACATGAGACAGGCTTATTATGTGGTTAAAAACGACCCGCATCCCGTGCCGTTCAGTGTTGCTTTGTGCCGCGCTCACCTTTGAAGCCTCCCTTCTGCACGCCCAGACGCCGCGCGATTTCGCGATTGATCTGAGCGCCGCGGCGTCGACCAACTCGCCCTGCCTGACGCTCAGCTGGACGATCCGCCGCTCCGGCAACATCAAGTACCAGCGAATCCACCGACGGCTGAAAGGCGAGACCTCCTGGGTGAAGCTCTCCGACCTCGACAACGCCCAGACGAGCTACGCGGACTCGAACGCCGTCGTGGGCGTCGAGTACGAATACTGGATGGAGCGCTACTACACCAACATCTCGCCTTCGACCGCCATGGGGTACCTCAGCGCCGGCGTGAACGTCCCGATGGTCGAGAGCCGCGGCAAGCTCCTGCTCGTGGTCGACAGCACCATGGCCGCCCCCCTCGCGCCCGAGATCGAGCAGCTCAAGGCGGACTTGACCGGAGAAGGCTGGTCCGTCCAAACCCTCACGGCGACGCGCACCGACACCGCGGCCAACGTCAAGGCTCAGATCCTCAGCGCCTACAACGCGGACCCCGACAACGTCAAGATGGTCTATCTGCTCGGCCACGTTCCGGTCCCCTATTCCGGCTACATGGCGCCGGACGGACACGGCGACCACAGCGGCGCCTGGCCCGCAGACGGGTATTACGGCGAGATGAACGGCACCTGGACCGACTCGTCCGTGAACACCACGTCGGCCTCGCGCAACCAGAACGACAACGTCCCGGGCGACGGAAAGTTCGACCAGAACAGCTTCCCGAACTTCGTCGAGCTGATGGTCGGCCGCGTCGATCTCCACACGATGACCCGCGCGCCCTCCTCCGGCGCCTCCGAGACAACGCTGCTGCGGCGCTATCTGCGGCGCGCCCACGACTTCCGCATGAAACAGGGAGCCTATGCCAACATCCCGCGCCGCAGCCTGATCCGCGACGGCTTTGGACAGTTCGGCGGCGAGGCGTTCTCGATCTGCGGGTGGGCCTGGGCCTTCACCTGTGTGGGGCAGGCGCCGGGCGCGCCGATCGACGAGCCCGCCAGCGGCGCCTGGTTCTCGGGATCCTATGCGGGCGGCCGCGACTACCTGATGGCTTACGGCAACGGCGGCGGCAGCTACGAAAGCGCCGCCTCCGTGGGGCACACCGCCGATTTCGGCCTCAAACCGAGCCGCGCCGTCTTCACCAGCCTGTTCGGCAGTTACTTCGGCGACTGGGACGCGGACAACAACTTCATGCGGGCGGTCCTTGCGGGCAACGCCACCGGCGACTCGCTGGGGCTCACCTGTTTCTGGGGCGGCCGCCCCAACAGGTTCATGCACCCTCTGGCCATGGGGGCGCCGGCCGCCTACGGCATGTGGATCTCGCAGAACGGAAGTCTCACGGGCGGCGGCGGATACACGCCCAACAGCTACGCGGGCACACACACGGGGCTGATGGGCGACCCCGCCCTGCGCATGTATGCCGTCGAGCCGCCGCGCAACCTGACCGCGGTCAGCGCGAACGGGCAAATCGCGCTGGCCTGGTCCGCCTCAACCGAGACAAACCTGTTAGGCTACCACGTTTTCCGCGCCTCCACCGCCGCCGGACCCTTCACGCGCCTGACAGCCGTGCCCCTGGCGACGCCGGCCTTCACCGACACGGCCGTGGCCGCCGGAACGAGTTACAGCTACATGGTGCGGACGCTGAAGCGGGAATACACGCCCGGCGGCACGTTCGACAACCTCAGCGTCGGAACCCCCGTCACGCTCACCGCAAACGCCGACGCGGCCGCCGTGCCGGGCGCCCCCGGCCAACTGGCGGTCAAACAGTTCAGCTCAACCAACGCCACGCTCACCTGGGTGGACGCCTCGGCCGGCGAGACCGGCTTCCGCATCGAGCGCAAGGTGAACGCGGCCGGAACCTACGGCCCGATCGGTACGGTTGCGGCGAACGTCGAGAGCTTCACCGACACCGGCGCCTTCACGCACGGCAACGTCTACTACTACCGGGTCGTCGCCACCGGCGCGGCCGGCGACCGCATCGAAGG
>Ga0209066_10001336_pt1 | contig 32908 bp, 25 predicted proteins | sample All_14_2_FD_187198 | JGI IMG/M metagenome (GOLD analysis project Ga0209066, IMG submission 187198) | Freshwater microbial communities in response to fracking from Pennsylvania, USA - Allegheny Zone_MetaG_DW_15 (SPAdes) (version 2) ... | reverse complement strand
CGCCGCTGCACGTAGAGGACGCCTGGTTCGACCTGGTGCCCCTGGCCTTGCTGGAGTTCAACGAACATGGTCGCGTGCTGCGCGCCAACTCGGCACTCAGTGCCTTGCTGGGCTACGCGATACCGGCCGGCAACACCCTGTCGGACACCCCCCAGGCCTTGCAACGCCTGTGCGGCTGGGACTCGCCCCTGACGCTGCTGGCGCTCGGCCCAGAAGACGGCCCGATACAGGCCCAGGTGACCCAGCCCAGGACCGGCACCCTGCCCGTCAACCTGCGCAGCCAGGTCTGGACCCAGGCTCAAACCAATCACGACGCACCCAGGCGTTTCCTGTGTGCCATCAAAGAAGCGCCCCACGGCGTCACGGCGGTGGCCGCACCCGTCAGCACCATCACCTCCGATGCCGACGCCGCCCCCTTGCCCGACCAGGCCCAGTTGCTGCACGAACTCAGCACCATTCTGGAAAGCACGCCCGCCGGCATTGCCTACCTGAGGGACGACGTGCTGGTGCGCTGCAACCGGCGCTTCGAGCGCATGCTGGGCCTCACACCGGGCACCATGACCGGCCAGAGCCTGGATGCCCTGCTGGCCAGCGACCCGCGCATTGACCGCATCGTCACCGAAACGGCCACTGAGCTGATCAAGTCCGAGCAGTTCGAGAGCGAGCTGGAAATCGTCATACCCGGTCTCCAGACGCGCTGGTACACCCTGTCTGCCCGGCGCATTGGCGACTCGGTCACCCCGCTCGAAGTGATCGCCGTGCTGTCGGACATCACCAGCATCCGCTCACAACAGGTCCAACTGGAGGCGCTGGGCCGCGACCGCGACCTGATGTTCACCTTGTCGGGCGTGGGCATCGCCTTCGTCAAGGACGGCCTGATCCAGAGCGCCAACCCGGCCTTGTCCCACCTGGTGGGCGACGACAGCGAGACCCTGGCTGGCCGCCCCTGGCTGACCCTCTATGCCGAGGATGTGGACAACAACCCGGATCCGGACATCACCAGCATGCTGCGCAGCCTGGGCCATTGGCAGGGTGAGCGCGCCCTGCGTACGCGCCAGGGCGGCACCATGTGGGCCGAGGTGGCACTGCGCCTGGTCAACCCGCACCGCGCCGAAGAGGGCTTCATCGCCTCCTTCGTCAATGTCGACGACCGCCACCGCGCCGAACAGAACCTCACCTTGCAGGCAGACCGCACACGGGCCATTCTGGATTCGGTCTTCGTGGGCATCGTCACGCTGGACGCACAGGGCATTGCCTGGATGAACCGCTCGGCTCGCCGCATGTTTGGTGGCGACTTGGCCGACTTCGTGGGCCAGCCCCTGAGCACCGTGGCCACGCCCGATCTGGACCACCCTTTCCGCCTGACAGACTACCTGGATGACCTGCTGGACGGCCAGTCGCACACCTTTGAGTGCCAGGTGGTGGGCCGCGATGGCCGCATGTTCTGGGTCGTGGGCAATGCGGTGGTGACCCTGGGCGAGTTCAACCGCCGGCACATCACCTACGCGCTGCTGGACATCGACCGCCGCCGCGAGGCCGAGGCGCAATCGGCCGAGGCACAGGCCACGCTGCAACGCATCATCGAGATGGCCCCCATGGCCATCACCCTGATCGACGCCCACCAGCTGACGCTGGAACAGGCCAACCAGGCCGCCTGCGCCTACATGAACCTGGACGCGTCCAAAGCCCTGGGCAAGCCGCCCGAAGCCCTGTATGACGCCGACCGCGCCCGCATCCTGCGCGCCGACATGCAGCACGCGCTGGACAGCGGCCAGACCGTGCACCGCGAGTACAGCCGCCCCTTCAAGGGTGGCAACCAGGTCTGGGACGTCAACTACCTGCCCCTGGCGGCCGAGGGCGAAACCGCCGACCAGTTGCTGGTGGTGGCTTCCGATGTCACCGAACAGCGCGCCGCCGAGCAGGCCAGGCTGGATGCGGCCATTGCCCAGCGCGAGATGCTGGTCAAGGAAGTGCACCACCGCATCAAGAACAACCTGCAAGGCGTGGCCGGCTTGCTGCAACAGATCGCTGCCCGCAAGCCTGAGGTGGCTTCGGCCATCTCCGAGGTGGTCGGCCAGGTACAGGCCATTGCCCAGGTCTACGGCCTGCAAGTTGGCGCGGGCGGCCCCTTGCACCTCAAGGCCGTGGTCGAGGCCATTGCCGCGTCGGTGCAGCGCACCTTCGGGCGCCCCATCACGCTGTCGGTCGAGGGGCCCTACGCAGGCGACTGGCAGTTGCCGGAAGCCGAGTCCATCCCCATCGCCCTGTGCCTCAACGAGTTGTTCACCAACGCCCACAAGCATGGGCCTGGCGGTGCCGCGCTCAGTTGTGTCCTGCAGTCCAGCGACCAGGGGGTCAGCATCCGCATCCGCAGCCCGGGCCAGTTGCCTGTTGGCTTCGATGTGGACCGTGTACCGGGCGGCGTGTCCGGCCTGGGCCTGGTGCGGGCGCTGCTGCCCAGGCGCAGCGCCAAGCTGAGCCTGACGCAGGAGGGCGCAGAGGTCCTCACATGTGTCAATCTGACCCCACCTGGTATCAATTTGATAATGACACCCCGCGTCTTGGGTGAACCCACTGGTCAGCAGATCGCACTTTGGCCACAATAGGCTGCAGTCAACCCGTCAGGACATCGCCGCGCGCACTTGTCTTAGACTGGCAGACTTCGGTAAACGGTGCCTGTTCACACCCTTGACCGACCCTGACAAGCACAATGAGGGCTGAGCAAAGGTGAAGACACGACCCCCGCGGGTCCTGCCTGCCCTGGGCTGAAAGCCGGTAGAGGAAACAGGTGTGAATCACAAAGGCAAGATCCTGGTAGTAGACGACGACAGGCTGGTACTCGCCACCCTGACGCACGGTCTGGCCCAGGCAGGATACGAAGTCATCGATGCCGACAATGGAGACGACGCCATTTTGCTGGCGCGTCAGCACAAGCCTGAACTGGCATTGCTCGACATCCGCATGGAGGGCAAGACCGGCTTTGACGTCGCGGCCTACCTGCGTGAGTACTGCCAGATTCCGTTCATGTTCCTGTCTGCTTTCGCGGACGAAGCCACGGTCAACCAGGTCAAGGAACTGGGCGCCCTCACCTACCTGATCAAGCCGCTAGACATCCAGCAAATCGTGCCTGCGGTCGAGGCTGCGTTTGCGAACCGTGCCAAGGCTGCATCGTTGCTGGGCCATGAAGCGCCGCCTGTCTCGCCACCGGCCCAAGGCACGTTGGCCTTGGCCCCGCAGGACGGTTCGTCCGTATCAACGCTTGCCGCGGTGGTCATCGATCCGCTGACCCAATCGGTGGCACTGGCGGTCGGCATCGTGATGCACCGCCACTCTCTCGGCCGCCGTCAGGCCTTGGACAAACTGAGCCAGCAGGCCCAGCAGGAGGGCAAGCCGCTGGAGGCCCTGTGCGAGCGCCTGCTCAATGCGCAGGAAGTCATGGCAGGGCTGGGCTCACTCTGAGCGCGCGCTGCGCTGCTGTGCTTCGACCGTGTCCATCAAGGTGAAGTAAAAGCAGGCCCCTTCGCCAGGACGGGCCTCGGCCCACACGCGGCCGCCGTGGCGCCGTACAATGTTCTGCACACCGGCCAGGCCCACGCCCGTGCCCGGGAAGTCCTTGTTGCTGTGCAGGCGCTGGAACATGCCAAAGAGCTTGTCGGCATGCTGCATGTCAAACCCGGCGCCGTTGTCCTTCACGAAGAACACGGCCGGGTTGGTCGCCGGCATGACGCCCACGTCCACCATCGGCGCCGCCACCTTGGCGCTGTACTTCAGCGCGTTGCCGATGAGGTTTTCGAGCACGCGCCGTACCAGGGATGGGTCGGCCTGGACATGCAAGCCGTCTGCCACCGTCACCTGGGCCGAGGCACAGTTGGGCGCCAGGGTCACCAGGTCGCAGCCGATGTCACGCGCCAGTGAGGACAAATCGACCTCCACCCGCTGCAGCGGCTCGCCCGCCAGTTGAGCCTGCGCCAGGATCGCGTCGATCATGCCGTTCATGCGGGCCGATGCCGCCAGCACGCGCTCCAGGTGGTCTTGCCCCAGCCGGTCCAGGACGCGGCCATAGTCTTCTTTGACGATGCGCGTGAAACCTTCCACCACCCGCAGCGGCGCACGCAGATCGTGCGACAGCGCATAGCGCAGCGCCTCTTGCTCTGCTTCGCGCATCACCACGGCTTCGGCAGACAAGGCGTGCGAGGTGGCGGCCTGGGGCGGCAGGGGCATCAACACACCCTGAAACCCGGCGAACTGCCCGGACGCGTCGGTGACAGTTTGCCCACGCAAGCTGCATTGCCACCCCGCTTGCCCGGCGCTCAGGCCCTGCAAGCCTTCGGGCCAAGGCAAGGTCAAAACGCCTGGCCAGGCTTGCTGCTGGTCCAGACAATATGACAGCCGATTCAATTCGGATTCAGGCTCGCATGACGCTGGCCAATTCGACAACAAAGGACGGGCCTGCTGCAAATACGCTGACAAAACCGCCCAATTCACATCCATGCCTTCCGGCAGAGCAGCCCCGGGCTTGAAGGTGCGCAAACGGTGCTGGGCGTCGGTCTCCCAATACCAGCCAGAAACCCAGTTATGCCAAACAGCCGGGGCCAATTGGGCGGGCTCGGATTTGACGCGAACGTCAATGGATTGCCGCAAAACACCAAGTACGTCGCGTTGAAACCACAGTACGCCCGCTGCACACCACAGCATCAGCACCTCAACAAACGCCCAGGCTGGCGATGCCATGAGCGCCAAAGCGGTCACGGCCAGGATTCCCCCAAGGGTCCAGGACCAAAACCAGGTCTTCGATGGCCGAAAACCCGAATCAGGTAGGGGGTGTAAATCGACGTCGCTGCGCATCCAAATCATTGTAAGGAGGGCTGCAAGGGGTTTCTTCTGCTGGTTGAAGTTTTCACGATGCCTGTAAAGTTCGTGAAATATCTGACGAATGACACAGTATGCCCGCCTATTTCCGAGAGCGGATACGGTGACTTTCCCAAGGAATTAGTTGTCCATGCCGCAGAAATCGCTTTTGAGGCGCAAGCCCTGGACGTTGATCGTCCTCATTCTGGCCGTGACGGCAAGCGCCGCCGCGGGCTGGATATGGGGGCTCAGCGGCCTGGGTCTGGCGCTGACAGGCATGGCCTCGGCAGGCATTGGCTTCATGGCCAGGCAGCGGCTCGATCCCGCCGGCGACCAGCCCAGCAGCACCCGCCCCCCGGAACTGCCGACACATGCCCCCACGGTTGCGCCCTCAGAACCGCCAACACTGCCGCTCCACGAGCCCCTGGCTCAGCCTGCTGCGCAGCCCGCCACGCAACCCGCAGCCGAAGCGCCAGACCGTTCACTGCAGTTGAGCCGGCGCATGGCCGAAGCCGCGCACACGTCCCAGACACTGGCGCAAGCGCTGCACCGCGTTGGCGAAGCCCTGCACGAACACCTGGGCTCGCGTGCCTGGATCTGCCTGCGTGTGGAAGGATGGAACGGTGAATCCGCCCTGCTGCGCCCCTGGACAGACACCGGCACCGATGGCAGTGACCTCATCGACGTGACCACCATCGCGGCCACGCACCGGGACGAGCGCCCGCTCGGTGAAGCCTTGAGCCGCCTGCGCCCCCTGGTCACCACCCTGCCCCTCACAGTCGCGGCCAACTGCCCCTGGCGAGACCCAGCCACGCGCCGTGTGGTGGCCCTGCCGGTGTCCATCGACGGCTGGCCACTGGCCCTGCTGGAGTTCGACGACCCCGGCCCCAGCATGGTCGACTGGTCTGCCGTGCTGGACATCGCCGCCATCCAGCTGGGTTTCGTCGCGCAACGCGACGCCAACCTGGCCCACATGGCCAGCAACGCCGAACACCTCAGCCGCCTGACCCTGGTGGCGTCGCGCATCAGCAGCGGCGTGGCCATCACCGATCGGGACGGCACCATCGAGTGGGTCAACAGCGCCTTCATCGCCCTGACCGGCTGGCCCGAAGAACGCGTGATCGGCCGCAAGCTCACCGAATTGCTCGCTCAGGAGGTGAGCGATGGCAGCACGGTGGCCGAGCTGGAAGACCACATCGCCCGGGGCGTGCCCTTTCGGCTGTCCTACGAATCGAGCCGCCAGGGTCAGCAAAGCATCACCCGCTACTGGGGCGAGATCGACGCCATCCAGATGCTGGACGAAACCGGCGGCCGCAGCCAGTACGTCTGTCTGTTCAACGACATCACCAAGCGCAAATCGCAGGAGCACATCCGCGAGCAGGAGCGCGAGTTCCTGGAGGCGCTGCTGGGCAACCTGCCTGTCAGCCTCTTCGTGCTGGACCCGATCAACCTCAATGTGGTGGCCATCAACCGCTACACCGAAATCGAATTCAAGCTGCAGCGCGACCGTGTGGTGGGCCGCTCGATCGAACACGCGCTGGGCAAGTCGGTGCTGGGCATGACCAACCCCTATATGCAGGAAGCGGTCGAATCAGGTCAGACGGTCGAGCACGATTTCACCTGGCAAGGCGAAGACGGCACACGCGTGGTCAACGCGCGGCACTTCGCGCTGCGCCACAGCAATGGGCGCCCTCGCCTGCTGATCTCGCTCGTGCGCGACATCACCGCATCCCGTCAGGCCCAGGCCGATCTGGAAGAGTCCGAACGGCGCTTTCGCGAGCTGGTCGAATCCATGGACGACTCGGTCTATGTGGCCACCGAGGCCCGCGAGCGCTACCTGTACCTGAGCCCCCGCACGCAAGACCTGCTGGGCATCCCAGCCGACGAGATGCGCGGCGTGCCCACCCTCGTGCGCGACATGATCCTGCCGGAGGACCTGCCGCTGCTGGCCGAACAAGAGGCACAGGAACGCGCCAACCAGCCCACCGACACCCTGCTGCGCATGGAAGTGCCCGCCAAGGGGCTGCGCTGGATCCGCCACCGCACGCGCGCGCGCCGCCTGCCGGACGGCCAGTCACGCATCTATGGCCTCGTGTCTGATGTCACCGACGACCACAACCAGGCGCTGGAGCTGCAACGCGCCCGCGATCTGGCCGAAGCCGCCAGCCAGGCCAAGAGCCAGTTCATGGCCAACATGAGCCATGAAATCCGCACGCCCATGAACGGCATCCTGGGCATGACCGAGTTGCTGCTGGGCACGCCCCTGAACGACAAGCAGCGCCGCTTTGCGCAAGCGGTCTACCGCTCCGGCGAGAGCCTGCTGGAAATCATCAACGACATCCTGGACTTCGCCAAGATCGAAGCCGGCAAGCTGGAGCTGGCCAACTGCGACTTCGTGCTGCGCACCCTGGTCGAAGACACCCTGGAGCTCATGGCCCCACGCGCCCACGAGAAGGGCCTGGAGCTGAGCTTTCGCGAACAACCCGGCCTGCCCGTGGTGATCCACGGCGACCCGCTGCGCCTGCGCCAGATCCTGACCAACCTGGTGGCCAACGCCATCAAGTTCACCGAGCATGGCGAGGTCGTGGTCGACATCCGCCGCTCGATCGGCGGCACGGTCTCGCTCCATGGCAGCGACGACACCGGCGCCATGGAGCTCGAATTCATGGTGCGCGACACCGGCATCGGCATCCCTGCCGACGTGCTGCCCCGCCTGTTCAGCGCCTTCATGCAGGCCAATGGCGGCATGGCGCGTCGCTACGGGGGCACCGGCCTGGGCCTGGCAATCTCCAAACAACTGGTCGAACTGATGGGTGGCCACATCGAGGCGCACAGCGCGCCGGGTGTGGGCTCGGAGTTCTTCTTCCGCGTGCCCGTGCGGATCGGGGACACCCAGGTCGACATGGCCATGCTCGAAGAGCCCGACATGCCCTCGTTCAACGCCCTGGTGGTGGACGACAACGAGACCAACCGCACCGTCATCGAGAACATGCTCAGCGCCTGGGGCATGAACGTGACGCAGGCCAACAACGGCCGCGAAGCGCTGGGCATCCTGATGGCCCACCCCACTCAAGACGCCGATTTCGAGCTTGCCCTGGTCGACATGAACATGCCCGAGCTGGACGGCATCGGCCTGGCAGAGGCCCTGCGTACCAGCGGGCGCTACCCCAATCTGAAGATGATCCTGCTGTCGTCGGTGTCGTCACCGGACGATGTGCGCCGCGCGCAGGAGGTGGGCTACCAGCGTTTTGTGGCCAAGCCGCTGCGCAAGGCCGAACTGCGCCAGGCCATTTTGGGCATCTCGGCCGAGCTGGGCGGCGACGTGGCGCATGAGGCCGTGCACATCAACAAGAGCGTGCTGGTGGTCGAAGACAACACCGTTAACCAGGAAGTGTGCAGCCAGATGCTGCGCCGCCTGGGTTGTGACGTGAAGGTCGCCAACTCGGCGCTCGAAGGGCTGCGCCGGCTGGGCGAGTTCCGCTTTGACCTGGTGCTGATGGACATCCAGATGCCGGGCATGGACGGGGTCGAGGCACTGAGCTGGTTCCGCCGGGGCTCGTCCACGCGTTTCAGCTTCCTGACGCCATCGGACACCCCCGTGATCGCCGTCACGGCCAACGCGCTGGAAGGCGACGAACAGCGCTTCCTGGACCTGGGCTTTGACGACTACCTGTCCAAGCCCTTCCGCCAGAGCCAGTTGCAAAAGATCCTGATAGAGCACACCCACCCTGACAGCCTGCTGCCCCCCACCGCGCACGCGACCGAGGAAGAGGAGCCCACCACCATCCCGATGGCCTTGCGTGACATTGGCGACGCCCCCCCCACGACTGGGCCCGAGGGCACACCGCCCAGCGACGCCACCACACCCGCCGCCCCGCCAGCCACAGCCGAGGAAGCTCACCCGGCCCACGCACCCAGCGACGCCACCGGTGACATTTTCGATGCCGAAGCCCTGCGCCGCCTGCGCGAGCTGGACCCCCGTGGCGACAACCGCCTGATCGAGCGCGTGGCCAAAGCTTTCGAGAACTCGGTAGGACGCCTGTTGCCTCAGCTCGACGAAGCGTTCAAGATGAACGACAGCGCGGCGATCATGCATGTTGCGCATACACTCAAGTCGTCCTCAGCGAGCATCGGCGCACTCAAGTTGTCACACTTGTGTGCCGAAATCGAGACCATGATCCGGCGCCAAACAGGAGAAGACTTGAGCTCACGTATCCGCGAGATTCCCGTCGAGGCAGACCGTGTCCTCGATGGCTTGCGCCAGCTGCTGGAGACGCAGCCATGAGCCAAGGCTTCCCCGTCGTCGCCAATGGCCAGGAAGAACAGCCCAAGGTGCTGCTGGTCGACGACGACGAAGTGAACCTGCTGCTCACATCGATTGCCCTGCGCGAGCGGGGCTTTGCCATCACCGAGGCCAGCTCGGGTGAACAGGCGCTGCAACTGATTGCCGATGCGCCGCCCGATGTGGTCGTGCTGGACGCCGTCATGCCCGGGCTGGACGGCTTTGCCACCTGCCAGGAGCTGCGCCACCTGCCTGGGTTTGAATCCGTGCCGGTGCTGATGCTGACCGGGCTGGACGACGAGGCCTCGATCACCCGTGCCTACGAAGTCGGCGCCACCGACTTTTTCGTGAAATGCACACAGTGGAGCCTGCTGGCCGGCCGCCTGCGTTACCTGCTGCGCGCCTCACGCACCCGCTACGAACTGGAGCGCAGCAAGTCCAAGCTGGCGCGCGCACAAGACCTGGCCCGCATGGGCAGCTTTGACTGGCGCAAGGGCTTTGGTGACCTGGTCTTTTCGCTCGAAGGCCTGCGTGTGTTCGGCATGGGGCCCAACGACCGCCTGGGCCTGCGCCACATCGTGCGCATGATGCCAGCCGAAGAGCGCGGCGGCTTCACCCGCATCCTGCACGAGGTCGTCAACCACGGCACCGTGCTGTGCAACGACATCCAGGTCGCCCTGGTGGACGGCCGTCAGCGCATCCTGCACATCGAGGCCGAGCCCGAATTCAACGAGCAGGCCAACCTGATCGGCTACACCGGCATCGTGCAGGACGTCACGGACCGCCGCGTGGCCGAAGACAAAATCAAGCACCTGGCCAACTTCGACACCCTCACCGGCCTGCCCAACCGCCGCCAGGTGTTCTGGCGCAGCGAACGGGCCATCGAACACGCCAAGCGCCTGAACCACTGTGTGGGCATGCTGCAAGTGGGCCTGGACCGCTTCAAGATCATCAACGAAAACCTGGGCCACCATGCCGGCGACGAGTTGCTGATCGAAGTCTCGCGCCGCCTGCGCACCTGTGTGCGGCACTCCGAGCAGGTCATGGAGGGCAGTCTCGACCTGAATGGCACCCGCGTGCACCGTACCCTGGAAGCCGTAGGCCGCCTGGGCGCCGACGAATTCGTGGTGCTGCTGCCCGAAGTCGCCAACGAGCAAGAGGCCATGGACACCGCCCGGCGCATCCTTGACGCCCTGCGCGAACCCATGATGGCAGCCGGCCAGGAATGCTTCATCACCGCCAGCGTGGGCGTGGCCGTGTTCCCTGCCCATGGCCTGAACGTGGCCGACCTGCTGCGCAATGCCGACGTGGCCATGCACCTGGCCAAGACCCAGGGCCGCAATACGGCACAGGTCTATGACCCGCAACTGGCCAGCAAGGGCCGCGTGCGCCTGGACCTGGACACTGCCCTGCACAAGGCTCTGGAGCGCAAGGAGCTGGTGCTGTACTACCAGCCCAAGATCGATCTGCACACCAGCCGCATGGTCGGCGCCGAGGCGCTGATGCGCTGGCAGCGTGGTGGCCAGTTGGTGCCCCCAGGCGATTTCATCCCCCTGGCCGAGGCCACCGGCCTGATCAACGAGATGAGCCTGTGGGCCATCGAAGAGGCCGCCATGCAGGCCAAGATCTGGGAAAAGAACTTCGGGTTTGATGCCTCGATTGCCGTCAACCTGCCCAGCCGCCTGTTTGAGCAGGTTGACCTGGTCGAGAAGATAGAAAGCATCCTGTCCAGGCTGGGTGTGTCGCCCCGCTCGATCGAGCTGGAGATCACCGAAACCGGCCTGATGAAAGACCTGCAAGGCGTGGTGCCCTCGCTGCACCGCCTGAACCAGCTGGGCACCGAGATCTCGATCGACGACTTCGGCACTGGCTACTCCTCACTGGCCTACCTGACCACCCTGCCGATCAGCGAACTCAAGATCGACCGCTCGTTTGTGCGCGATCTGGGCGACACGCCACAAAGCGGCGCGGTCGTGTCGGCCATCATCGCCCTGGCGCGTGCCCTGGGCCTGCGTGTCGTCGCTGAAGGCGTGGAGACCCCCACGCAAATGGAAGTGCTCTACAACCTGGGCTGCCACATCTGCCAGGGCTTCCTGTTCGCCCGCCCCATGCCGGCGACACAGGTCGAACAGTGGTTGCTCGACACCCACTCCGGCGCCTCACTGCCACGCATTGCCAATCTGGCTGCCGATGGCAGCTTCTCCGCACTGGCAGGCACGCCACGCTGAACCATGACATCGGCAAAAGGCCCCACGCCCACCGCTGACGCGCAGACACCCTCTGCATCCCCCACCCCAGCCCAACTGGCCAAAGCCGCCCTCAAGCGCCTGGCCGAACAAAGGCAGGAGCCCACGCCGGACAACTACCGCAAGGCCTATGAAGCCGAGTCGGGTGTGCCCACCGCCCCCGACAAGCCCGCTCCCGCTGAAGACCCCCATCAGGCGGCCGAAGACGGCGAGCGCTGGTCAGCCCTGATTGCACGCATCCTGCGCGGGGCCGAGCGTGGCGGCCGCCAATGGACCACCGCACGCAAGAAGGACAGCCTCAAGCGCGTGCTCGAAGGCAGCAAAAGCTCGGCCCAGCGCCTGCACCAGCGGCTGTCCCAGCTGGTCACCAGTTGGGACAGCGACACCCTCGACAACAGCCTGCTGGAAGACGACACGGGTACGCCAATTGCCGCCACAGAGACACCTGCCGCGGACGCCGGCTCGGTGCCGCCTGGACCGCTTGCCACACCAGCCTCGGCTGAGGCGACGGAAGCGGCATCACCCTCGTCGAGCCACGCCTGGTCTCAACTGGCCATCCATGCCATCGACCAGTTGGCCCAGGCGGTCACGGCCGCCCTGCCCACGGGCCAGCAGCCATCCGATGAAGCCGCACAGGCCTTGCGCCACGCCCTCAAGCCTGGCCGAGACACCGCGCTGCCTGAACCCGCACACGAACAAGCTCGCACGCAGATCAGCCAGGCTTGTGAACAGGCGCGCCGCGTCATTGACCACCGCCACCACCTGATCGACCAGTTGACCGACCTGTGCATGTCGCTCACGGACAGCCTGGCCGATCTGTCTGAAGACGACAGCTGGGTACAGGGCCAGTGCACGGCCATGCGCCATCAGCTTGACGAGGGCCTGCACAGCCGCGGCGTGCGCCATGTGCAGCAGCTGCTCAGCGACACGCGGGACCGTCAGCGCGCACTCAAGCAGGAGCGCGAGGCCGCTAGACTGGCGCTCAAGCAGTTGATCCACGAGATGCTGCAGGAAATCGCCACGTTGGGCAGCACCACCGATCGCTTCCACACCAGCCTGGGCCGCTATGCCGACACCATCGAGCATGCCGACACGCTCGAAAGCCTGACGGGCCTGGTGCGCGAGATGGTGGAAGAAAGCCGGGCCGTGCAGACCGTGGTCTCGCAGACGCAGACACGCCTGAACGATGAACACGCCCGTGCCAGCGCGCTGACCGAACGTGTGCGCCTGCTGGAAGACGAGATCCGCAAGCTGTCAGACGAGGTGTCCACCGACCCCCTGACCCAGATCGCCAACCGCCGCGGCATGATGCGCGCCTTCGAAGCCGAGCAGGCCAAGATGCAGCGCAACGGCACGGTGCTGTCCGTCGGTTTGCTCGATGTCGACAACTTCAAGAAGCTCAACGACACACTGGGCCACCAAACCGGCGACGAGGCCCTGAAGTTCCTGGCCCGCCGCGTGGGTGAGTGCCTCAGGCCGGTGGACGTGGTGGCGCGCTATGGCGGCGAAGAGTTTGTGGTCTTGCTGCCCGAAACCGATGTTGAAGAAGGCCAGCAGGTTCTGACTCGCCTGCAGCGCACCTTGAGCGCCGAGTTCTTCACGCACGAGGACAAGAAGGTCTTCATCACCTTCTCGGCTGGCGTCACGCTCTACCGCGCCGGCGAAGCCATCGAGGCCACGCTGGACCGCGCCGACGTGGCGCTGTACGAGGCCAAGCGCACCGGCAAGAACCGCACCTGCATGGGTTAGTCAGGCAGGTGGCTTGACAGCCTTTGCAAGGCCGCGGGGATGAGACCGGGCAGGTCATCGGCGATCAGGCCAGGCCCGAAGGCGTAAGCGGCCTCGCCATGCAACCACACTGCGGCACAAGCGGCCTGCCATGCGGGCATACCTTGCGCCAGCAGGCCCACGATCATGCCGGCCAGCACGTCACCCGCACCGGCCGTGGCCAATGTGGCGGGCGCATGCCGGTTGATCACGGCACGGCCATCCGGTGCGGCCACCACCGAATCAGCGCCTTTGAACAAGACCACGGCGCCGCTCAGGCGTGCGGCCGCCCTGGCCTGCTCCAGCTTGCTGCCTGCAGCGGACACCGCCGTGCCACCAAACAGGCGGGCAAACTCGCCGCCATGAGGCGTCATCACCACAGGTCGGCTGTGCCCGGCAATGGCGGCAAACAACAAGGCGGGGTCCTCCTGGAAGGCGGACAAGGCATCGGCGTCCAGCACCACCGGGCGGCCGCTGGCCAGCATGGTCAGGGCCAGGCCTCGGATGCCCGCCGGGGTAGACCCACCCAGCGCACCTGGCCCGATCAGCAGGGCCGACACGCGATCGTCTGCCAGCAGGTCTGCCAAGCCGGCTTGCCAGTTCAAGGCGGCCTCGCCATCAAGGGCATGCACCATCACGCACTCCAGAGCGGTGGCGTACACGGGCCACGCGCTGCGTGGTGTACAGACCGTGGTCAGGCCGGCGCCAACGCGCGCCGCCGAACGCGCGGACAGGCGCGCCGCACCCGTCATCGTGGCGCCACCCCAGACCAGGGCATGGCCTCGGTGAAACTTGTGCCCGGCCTCATCGACCCGTGGCCACATGCCACCCCAGACAGCGGGCTGGTTGTCAAAAGCCTGCACGCGCAGCGCAGGCATGGTCTCGGGCGAGATGCCGATGTCTGCCACCACCAGTTCGCCACACAGCGAACGGCCAGGCATCAGCAGGTGCCCGGGCTTGAGCCGAAAGAAGGTCACGGTCAGATCGGCGGGCACGGCACCTGTCGCCTGGCCGGTGTCGCCCCATACGCCACTGGGCATGTCCACCGACACGATCACCGCGCCCAGCGTGTGCGCGCGGGCCAGCACATGGGCCACCGAAGCATCGAGCGGACGGGTAAGGCCGGCACCAAACAGGGCGTCCACCACCAGGGTGGCGCCATCCACACTGTTTGCTGACAAGGCCTCGCATGGCTGATCGGGGTCGGGGCACGCCATCAGCCAGGCCTGGGCCGCAAGGGCCGCATCACCCTTGAGCGCACTGGCTGCGCCCAGCAAGGCCACGCGCACAGGCCAGCCTGCCTGCTTCAGGCAACGCGCCACCACAAAGCCGTCGCCACCGTTGTTACCCGGGCCGCACAGCACCACCGTGTCGCGCGGCGACCAGCGCCGCACAATCGCCTGCGCCACGGCCTCACCCGCAGCCTGCATCAGCGAGAAACCGGGTGTGCCAGCATGAATGGTGGCCGCATCGGCTTGCGCCATCTGCCCCACCGTCAAAAGTTCACAAACCATATCGTGATCGCGGCCTCGTCCGCCACAGCAAGCGCGCTGCATGCACAGTGTGCCGCCAACTTTCTCACGGCAGCATGCATTGCATCACGCCAAGGCGACAAAAGTCCCACACAAATGGTCTGCAAGGCGAGATACTGAATTCGTCGTGTTGTTGAGGTATTCAACACAAGACGGGTAGCCGGGTATCGGCTGCCAATATGGGTGCTCAGTCTGACTTGATCAGGCAGGCAAGGTGGTCTTGCCGCACCACGCCGCCAGTGAGGCGGCTCCCCTGTCATGGGGGACATGGTCTGGGGACCGCCCCACCAGACCAGGCCCTTCGGTTGGAAGGGCCCACACACAGCCCGTCGCCCTCAGGTCGATGGGCTGTTTTTTTGCGCGTGCAGCCTGGCTCAGGCAAAGAAAAAGCGGGCTGTGTGAACAGCCCGCTTGAAACCTAGAAGACGGTCAGTCTGATTGATCAGGCTGCCTGACGGCCAGAGCGGCGACGCTTGAGCGCGCCCATGGCCAGCATGCCTGCTGCCAGCAAGGCGTAGCTGCCTGGCTCTGGAACGGCTGCCACATTCAAACCTGCCAGGAAGAAGTCTTCAGGCGACTTGTGGTGGGCATAACCAAAGGTGAAGGACTTGCCAATCAACGGCGTGTTGAAGGTCACAGGCTGGCCGCCATGCGTGCCAAACGAATATTCAACAAAAGCACCACCATCAACCGAGAGGGTAAAGCCATCCCACTTGTCGAGCTCGTGGGTGAGTGCGTAGTGGCTGCGGTCATCCGGGAAGAAGTAAGCGGCCGACAGCTTCACAGCAGAGGCAAAGCTCAGGTTCAGCTTTTCCTTGCGCTCGTCCAGCGAGTAGTTGCCGTCGGTGATCAGGAACGATCCATGGTGCTTGAAGCCCGACACCACACCCAGGCCAGCGCTCGAATCCTTGCTCTGGAACACCAGTGCATCGAGGTCGACATCAGGGCCATCGGTGGCCGTGGCCGTCAGGGTGCCACCGGCTTGCGTGGTGAAGCTCAGCGCCGAACTGCAAACGCCCTTGCTGGAGCATGCATTGGCCGTGGTAGCCGTCCCTTGCACCTTGGCAGAGGGCAGCGACACCACGTTGCTGCTCGTGAACATCACGGTTTCTGCGGACACGGCAGACACCGACAACAGCGAGGCTGCGGCAAGCAGGGCAAAAGCAAAACGTTTCATGCGGGACCTTTGTTCGAGACGTGTATCAAACTGTTGCCCATCTTAGAGATTTGCCTTGCCCAGGTGCGCGCTGTTAACCCCCCTACACGGGCGGGTGAAAACCCGATGACACGGCCAAAGCGGTAATAGTGCCGAGTCATTTTTCACTTGATGGCAAGCCACTCAACCATGCGATATGGCTGCAATCGCGGCTATCGTGCTGCGCTGGACAAGTCTTCATCCATCTCATGCGAACCTACGACTACATCGTGGTGGGCAGCGGTACAGCCGGCTGCGTGCTGGCCAACCGCTTGTCAGCCGACCCCGCCGTGCAGGTGCTGCTGCTTGAGGCCGGCGGGCCGGACGACTACCTGTGGATCCACATTCCCGTGGGCTACCTGTATTGCATCGACAACCCACGCACGGACTGGCGCTACCGCACCGAGCCCCAAACAGGCCTGCAGGGCCGCAGCCTGTTGTACCCGCGTGGTCGTGTGATGGGCGGCAGCTCGGCCATCAACGGCATGATCTACATGCGTGGCCAGCGGCAGGACTACGACCACTGGGCCGAACTGGGTTGTACGGGCTGGGACTGGGATGCGGTTCTGCCCCTTTTCATGAAGTCAGAAGACCACCATGGCGGCGCCACCGCCGTACATGGCGCAGGTCACGAGTTGCGGGTCGAGCGCCAGCGGCTGTCATGGCAAATTCTGGACGCCTTCCAGTCAGCGGCACGTGAAGCGGGCATCCCCACGGTCAAGGACTTCAACACGGGTGACAACTTCGGCTGCAGCTACTTCGAAGTCAACCAAAAGCGCGGTGTTCGCTGGCATGCCGCCAAGGCCTTCATCAAACCCGTGGCACACCGGCGTAACCTGACCGTGCTCACGGGCGCCCTGGTCGAACAACTGGCTTTCGATGACGCGCTGCGCTGCACGGGCGTGCGCGCCATCGTCCAAGGGCAGCGCCAGGCCTTTACGGCCGCCAGAGAGGTCCTGCTGTCAGCGGGTGCGGTCAACTCGCCCGCGTTGCTGGAGCGATCGGGCATCGGGCGTGGCGAGGTGCTGCAGCAAGCCGGCGTGGCTTGCAAGCTCGATGCACGCGGCGTGGGCGAGAACCTGCAAGACCACCTGCAACTGCGCATGGCCTTTCATGTCGAAGGCGTGCCCACGCTCAATGAGCAGGTTCACTCCCTGATCGGCAAAGGTCGCATGGGTCTGCAATACCTGCTGCGTCGCAGCGGGCCCTTGTCGATGGCGCCCAGTCAATTGGGCTGCTTTGCCAGGACAGCCAGCAGCCCCTACCGTGCCAACGTTGAGTACCACGTCCAACCCCTGTCGCTGGACAAGTTTGGCGAGCCCCTGCACCGCCGGCCCGCGTTCACCGCCTCGGTTTGCGATTTGCGCCCCTCCTCACGCGGACACGTGCACATCGCCGACCCGCACGCTGAAAGCGCGCCGCGCATCGCGCCCAACTACCTGAGCACGGACCGTGACCGCCAGGTGGCCGCAGAGGCCATCGCGCTCACACGCCACATCGTGTCTCAACCGGCACTGCGGGCCTACAAACCGGCCGAGTTCATGCCCGGCCCTCAGGCCCAGAGCACGGCCGAACTGATCGAGGCGGCAGGCCGCATTGGCACCACCATCTTTCACCCTGTAGGCACATGCCGCATGGGGCCAGACACCGACCTCGGCGCGGTGCTGGACACACGCCTGCGCGTGCGGGGCGCAAAGGGCTTGCGGGTGGTGGATGCATCGGTCATGCCCACCATCACCTCAGGCAACACCAATGCCCCCACGGTGATGATCGCGGAGAAGGCGGCAGAGATGATCCTGAGCGATCAGCGGTCAGCTTGCTGACTCAATGCACAGACTTGAGCAAGGCCAGCACCTGCGCTGACATGCCCCGCACCAGCTCCTGCTCCTGCAGAAAGACCGTCAAGTCCAGATCGCGGCGCAGCAAGCGGGCTTCGTCTTCATTGGCCGCGCACACCAGCACATGCAAGTGGGCGTTCAAAGTGCGGGCGATGTCCACGGCCTGCTTCACGCGCAGGCTGTCATGCAGGGTGATCACCAGCACCGCGGCGCGCGCAATGTGCGCCTGGATCAGCACGGCCGGGTCGCACACGTCGCCACTGACGGCCGGCAGATGGGCATGGCGCAAGGCCTCCACCTTGGCGCGGTCTTCGTCCACCACCACGATGGACAAGTGCTCGGCACGCAACTGAGCGGCAATCCTTTCACCAACGAACCCATATCCCACCAGCACCACCTGCCCCGTCAATGCCGCCTGGTCAATGCTGGTGGGCAACTGCGACAAAGGGTCATCACGCGCTTCGAGTTTGCGCGCAATGGCCGAATTGGCCCTGGCCCAGGTCAGCAGCGGTGCCATGGCGGCAAACAAGGCAGAGTTGGCGGCAATCGACACCAGGGCACCGGCAAGGATCAGGCTCTGCCCTTCTTGAGGCAACAAGCCCAGCGACACACCCAGCGCGGCCAGGATGAAAGAGAACTCGCCAATCTGTGCCAGGCTCGCCCCCACGGTCAGCGCGGTGTTGAGCGGGTAGCGAAACAGCAGGACCAAGGCCATCGCGGCCAGCGTCTTGCCCACCATGATGATGCCCACCACCGCCAGCAGGCGCCCGGGGGACTGCCACAGCACGGCCGGGTCGAACAACATGCCCACAGACACGAAGAACAGCACGGCAAACGCATCGCGTAAAGGCAGGGACTCGTTGGCCGCGCGGTGGCTGAACTCGGACTCCTGCATCATCATGCCGGCGAAGAAGGCCCCCAGCGCAAAAGACACATCAAACAGCTTGGCCGCGCCAAACGCTACCCCGACGGCCGTGGCCACCACACACAGGGTGAACAGCTCGCGCGACCCGGTGCGCGCCACCCACCAAAGCACCTTGGGGAACACGCGCCGCCCGACGATCAACATCGTGGCAATGAAAGCCATGACCTTGCCCAGCGTCCAGAGCAAAGTCAGCCACAAAGGTTGACCCTTGTCCTCAACCTGCGCCAGGTCAGGTTCGAGCAAACCAGCCAGTGGCGGCAGCAGGACCAGCACCAGCACCATCACCAGGTCTTCCACCACCAACCAGCCCACCGCGATACGCCCGTTGACGCTCTCCAGCAGGCCTTTGGACTCCAGCGCCCGCAACAACACCACGGTGCTCGCGACCGACAGGCACAGGCCGAACACCAGCGCTGCACCCAGGCTCCACCCCCAGTACACGGCGGTGACCATGCCCAGACCCACCGCCACCAGGATCTGCACCACGGCGCCGGGGATGGCAATGCGGCGCACCGCCATCAGGTCGGACATGGAGAAGTGCAGGCCCACGCCGAACATGAGCAGCATCACACCGATCTCGGCCAACTGGCTGGTCAGGTGCATGTCGGCCACAAAGCCTGGCGTGGCCGGCCCGATCATCACGCCGGCCAGCAAGTACCCGACCAACGGCGGCATGCGCAAGCGCATGGCCACAAAGCCCAGCACCAGCGCCAGACCAAAACCAATGGCAATCGTAGAGATCAAACCAACGTCATGAGGCATGCTGCGTTTTATGCAAGGTCAAGGATGCGGGTCCTACTTATAACTTGTCCGGGCAGCAAACACAGTCACCAAAAGGCCTCATGGCCAGGGCGCCGCGGGTGACAAGCGCGGAAGTGGGGCCAGCGGTCAACAAAAAGGCCCCTGACCTGATTGGTAAGCCATAAAGTGGCCGACGGTTAACCCCCGAAGAATTCATTGGCTTTGGAGATGCCAGCTACTGCCACACGACATGGCCAAAGTCACTCGGAAACGAGGGGGTCAGTCGAACGCCTGGAGGCGCTCCTTGCAGATCCCAAGGACCTTGGTGACCACAGCCTCGGCGTTCGGCAAGGCCAGACCAGCGGCAGGAAACTCAAGGCTGTCGAGCGACGTCCTGAAGGCCTGCAGAACCTCGTCGAGGGTGTTGTTGGCATCCCCTGCACGCAGCCCTGCCAGCGTCGCCACCGCCACGAAATCCGCCCTGCGCAAGCGCTCGTCCTTGCCGTTGAGCTTCAAGACCATGTGGTCATGCTCAAGCCGTGGAAAGACCCTGGTCGTCAGCGTGTCGTAGACGGGTGCCAATCGCACGGAGCTGAATGCTGGCTCCCCAGGCTGGGCTGATTTCAGGATCGCCATGTTCTTGAGGTGCATGTCGCCGTCGGCAATCAACCAGGTCAGCAGGGCCCGCTTCAACAGCAGATGCAAGTCGGCCTCGGCATCTGTTGAGAGCGGCCGGATGGCACGGGCAATGCGCTCGATGGTCCCGGTGTATTTGTCCTTGGGTGCCAGGTCCAGGATCGAACACATGTCCTCCATCGCCAACATGATGGTGTCCTGCAAGTTGCGCCGTATGTCGAAGCGTTCCACCACCAAGGCGGGGTGCAGCCCATCGGGCATTTGGACCAAGGCATGGGCAGGGACATCAAGCCCCACGCCAGCCGCCAGCGTCAGGCCGATCCATTCAACCAATGGCAAATGCTCGAATCCGCTGGTGCCGGCGGGCTTGAGGATGTGGGTGAAGGGCAAGGCGGTGGCCGGTCGCAGAACCCCATCCTGGCCCAGGTTCATGGGTGCCTTGATCTGAACGCCCGACAGGCGCGGCGTTTCAGCATTGTTGAAAAGTTGCGCCAGCCTGCGCTCGAAGTCGTGATCGATGCTGCTGCGGCCAGGCCCTGCATACGTGCCCGCAAACACCCCCTGCTTGCTGTGATCAGCGAGCAGGGTGGACAGCACGTCGAGGGGAAGATTGGCGAGGTCCGCCCGCTTCTCCGCGATCGTGATGTTGGACATGTAGCGCTTGCCACTTCGCAATTGGGCGCGGTCGTCCGGATCCTTGAGCACGGATTCGAGCCACCCTTCGGGCAGCAGCGAGACGATGAACGGAGGCAGCCTGCCTGGCGTGGTCTGGCGAATCAAAGGTGGCAAGACGGGCCCATCGGTGGCCGCCGCCCAGCGCCACTCAAAGCCATCGTGAGCAAGTTCACCGAGCGGAATGCCGTGCCAAGCAACCGTGAGTTCAAACGCTGCCTCGTTGCGCAGCACTGTAGCCGACGCACTGCGAACATGGAACAAGAGGAACTTCTCAGCGCCCTCGCCTTCGCGATACCAGTCGTTCTCGCGTGCGAGCGCCCAGACCGCATCTGCTGCGGACTTGGGGTCACCGTACTCTTGAACCAGGCGCTCAGCAATGGCCTGGCGCATCGTCACATCGATCGAAGCAGCATGCTCACTGCGCAGGCGGAACGCCTCCAGAAATCGCTGCCTCAACGCCGAAACCACCACCGGGAATTCGCCCATGCTGTCGGCGACCACGGCTGGTGCGGTAGCAGGCTGATCGGGAGCTCGGTTCTGGACGATTTCCAGCGCCCTGATGCGCGTGCGCTGGACCCGCTGCCCCGTCAGGTAGAGCCGACCATCTGCCGTGGGGCCAAGCAGCACGGCGCTGGCCGCTGACAAGTAGGTCTTTGGGTACAGGTAGCGCGCAATCCGAACCGCGTGACCGAGCACGACCTGATCGATGTCATCACCGGCATCGACGTAGATGCCCCGCATGAGCTGGACGAGCGAGCCCTTCTCGGCCAGGTAATGACTGCGCGTCTTGTCTATCGTCTCGCCGACCAGGTGCAGAGGCATGTTTTTTAACTTTTGCGGACTTGAAGTCCGACAAAGTTAGCATTTTCAGGGCACTCCAGCAAGGAATTACAACTTTCCCGGACTTGAAGTTCGCAAAGGTTGTCACCAACGTGTCGTGGTTCGGCCACCGTCGCCGGGAGACGAAAGCTGGCTCCGCAGGTGGCAGAGGCCGCCACCGAGCACAGAGGATGGCGTCGTCCAGATACCCTTACCTGGTTGGGGACTTCTCGCAGTGATGCACGCATAGCGTGACATTGCGAGGTGTGGGTAACTGAATGGCTTGAAGAGCATGTGAAGCCATTGATCGCCAAGATCCCGCCCGGGATGCAGAGTTCGCTAGGCGGCGACTTTGCGCGTACTGGTGACCTGTCTGACTTTTACCCCTTGGTGCAGTTGCAGAACCTCAAGCGCCGAATGCCCTTGCTGATCGAGCTGCGGGGCATGCCCTTTGATTGCCAGCGCCTGGTGCTGTTCTATCTGATGAGGCATCTGCCTGGCTTCAAACATGCGGCGCTTGATGCCCGTGGTTTGGGCGCCCAGCTGGCTGAAGAAGCGGCGCAAGAGTTCGGCGAGTCGATGGTCAGCCAGGTCATGCTGAGTGAGACCTGGTACCGCGAGAACATGCCGCCGTACAAAGCGGCTTTTGAAGACTGCATGATCGAGATCGCGCAGGACGCCGATGTGCTGAACGATCACAGGGCTGTGAAGGTGATCAAAGGCGTGGCGCGTATCCCTGATCTGCGCACGCAGGACGCCGCCAAGAAAAAGCGTCACGGTGACTCGGCCATTGCGGGTGCGCTGGCCTGGTACGCGAGCCGCCAGGACGGCGGGCCGGTGGTTGTGTCCAGCCGCCGAGCCCGCCGCGAATCCATCAACCTGGGCGGGTACTGACCATGCGTCAACACCCCTGCCAGATCATTTGTAACAAGCCAGGCCGCAAAACGCCGAGGATTCGGCGTGGTCTGTTTTTGGCTACCACCCCCGCAGCATGGTCGTATGAGCGCGGCTTAAACGTGCTTAAACCGCCTTCCCGCGTGTTTTCGGGTCGGTGGGAAGCTCGGGGATTGCAATGAGCAAGGGAATTTGGGTATCGGATACGGAATTCGTCCGCTTTTCCGAGTCAATGAGCCAGGAGAGCATGACGACGCACCTGGCCACCAGGCTGCGTGCCGGTGACATGTCTGGCATGTTCGGCATGCTGCCCAACCCAGACCCCATTTTGCGCCGCCAAGGCAAGTCGATCCAGGTCTACCGCGACCTGATGGTGGACACCAGCGTGAAGTCCGGCACACGCCGCCGACGCGCTGCAGTGGTGTCGATGGAGCGCGGCTTTGACAGGGAGACCAAGGCGCCGACTCGGGTGGTCAAGAACCTTGAAGCGATCTATGCCGACCTGCCAATGAGAAAGGTTGCGCGCGAGTTGGTCGATGGGGCGTTCTATGGCTATGCCGTCGCCGAGCTGATTTGGGGCAAGGTGGGCGGCCTGGTGGTGCCGGTGGACCTGGTCGTCAAGCCGTCTGAATGGTTTGGATATGACGGCAGCAACCAGCTGGTCATGCGGGAAGCTGCCAGCTTGAACGGCACGCCGGTACCGAACCGCAAGTTCATCGTGGTGGGCAACAACACCAGCTACAACAACCCCTATGGCGAGCCCGACCTGGCATCGTGCTTTTGGCCGGTGATCTTCCGCAAGGGCGGGCTGAAGTTCTGGGTCACGTTCTCGGAGAAGTACGGTATGCCCTGGGCCGTTGGCAAGCAGCCACGCAGCGCAAGCCAGGGTGATGCGGATGCACTGGCGGACAAGCTTGACGAGATGGTGCGTGATGCTGTTGCAGTGATCCCTGACGACTCCAGCGTTGATCTGATCCAGTCTCAGACAACGGCCAACGCGGACATGTACGAGCAGTTGCTGATGTACTGCTCCCGCGAGATCAACATCTCATTGCTGGGCAACAACCAGTCAACAGAGCAGGCCAGCAACAAGGCCAGCGCAACAGCCGCGTCGGGGGTGGAAGACGAGTTGCGTGACGCTGATGCTGACATGGTCGCCGGTGGGTTGAGCCAGGTGGCCAAGTGGATCTGCGAGGTCAACTGGCCCAACGCCCTGGCACCCGAGTACGAATTCTGGGAACAGGAAGACGTGGATGAGCGGCTGGCCAAGCGCGATGAAGCGCTCAGCAAGGCCGGGCTGACATTCACGCCTGCGTACTGGCAGCGGATGTACAACCTGCAGCCAGGCGACATTGCTGCGCCTGCCGCAGCCAAGCCGGTCACCCAGCCGGGCCCGGCTGACTTTGCCGAGGGTGATGTGCCACCCGATCAGGCCGCGCTCGATGCCGCGATCGCCGACTTGCCTGGCGATGAGATCCAGGCTGCGATGGAAGCCATGCTCAAGCCCGCGCTGGCCGCGATCGCCAAGGTCAGCGCACCGGATGAGGTGATGGGCGCGTTGGCTGAAGCGTTCCCCAAGATGGATTCAAGCGCGCTTGAAGGCCTCATGACACAGGCCTACCTGGTCGCGGACATCGTGGGGCGCCACGGGGTCAATACCGAGGCCCAGTGATGGACGGCACCGACGTCAAATTCGCCATTGGCCTGGAGCCCACAGACGCGGTGCGCTATCTGCAGGGCAAGGGCGTGGCTGTGACGGGCAACTGGACACAGTGGCTGGAAGGTCAGCATGCACGGGCGTTCACGGTCGCCAATGTGGCCAAGCTGGACGTGGTCAGTGACATCCACGCCAGCCTGGTCGAAGCCCTGAAGCAAGGCCAGACGCTTGATCAGTGGCGCGATGGCCTGATCCCCACGTTGAAGGCCAAGGGCTGGTGGCGCCGAGAAGGCACGGCCAAGCAGCTGACTGATGCTGGCCGCGTGAACCCGGCCACAGGCGAGATTGCAAAGGGCCCGACAGCGCCGCGCCTGAAAGTCATCTACGAGACCAACATGCAGAGCGCTTACAGCGCGGCACGTTATGAGCAGATGGTGGCCGGTGCGGCGCGCCGCCCACTGTGGCAGTGGATATCGCTGCAGTACGGTCGCAACAGGCGCCCTGCCCACGTGGCCATGCACAACCGGGTGTTCAGGTACGACGATGGCCTGTTCAAGACGGTGTGGGCACCATGCGGCTATGGCTGCAAGTGCCGCATGCGTGCGTACACCGAGCGAGAGGCTCAGCAGCGCGGCTTGCACGTTGAGAGCACGGCGGGCAAGCTCAGCCAGGTCGATGTGCCGCTGCGCGATGGCAGCATGGCCCGCGTGACCAGGTACACGGACCCCAGCTTTGGCGCGCAGCGCTTCTTCCAGACCGACCCGGGCTTCGGACACAACCCTGCAGCGTCGGTGTGGATGCCCAGGCTCGGTGATCGGCCTGCAGCGCTGTCCAGCGCGTTTGTGCGCCAGGCAGTGGCCGGGCCTGCGTTTGAGCGCTTCGTTGGCGCAAAGGGCACGCTGCAGGGGTCGTTCCCTGTTGGCGTACTGGATGACGCAAAGCCAGGCGCAGACCCTGGTGTGTACTTGGACAGCGAGGAGCTGAGCGCTGGCGTGGCATCGACCATGGCGCTTGATCGCCTGCGTTTGTTGCCTGACCTGGTCGCGGTGGGTCAGCGCCTGGACGATGGGTCCATTGCCCTGAACGAGCACGACGGCCAGCTGCTGGCCAGGCTGACCGATCGGGAGGGGTACACGATCGTTTCCGGCCTGTCCTGGAACCCGAGGGCCGCTCGATGATCGAGATTGATATCCCCTACCAGCCGATCATCCGCGCGCTGCGTGAGCTGATGGGCAACCTGAGCGACCGCAGGGAGTTGATGCGTGACCTGTCGGGGATCATGCACCGGGCCGTTGAGGACAACTTCGCGAGCGAAGGCCGACCGAAGTGGGTGGCGCTGAGCCCCATGACCATCTCGATGCGCCGCAAGTCGGGCACCTGGCCTGGTCAGATACTGCAGGCCTCCGGCCAACTGGCTGCGAGCGTGCAGCCGTATTCAGACAACGACCAGGCATTGGTGGGGACCAATAAGGTTTACGCGGCCATTCAGCAATATGGCGGCGTCATCAAACCAAAGACCAAGCGTGCCCTGCGCTTTGGTGGCGTCGTTGTTCGCCAGGTCACTATCCCAGCTCGTCCATTCCTGCATCTGACAGCAGAGGATTCACAAGACCTGCTGGACGAAGCCCAACACTTCTTGCAGGCTCAGATTCAAAAGCTGTAACCTGGCGCGTTGCTCTCAAATCACTTTGGGTGCGAATCCGGTCGCTGCAGCCTGCAGGCAGAAGTGCATGACAAGGGTCACCACAGCTTTCCGGCTCGAAAGCGAGACAACTTTCGGACCGATTGTCAAACTGGTGTCGCCTTGCTGGCTAAAGCTGAACTCGCCTAGTGGCAGCGCATCTTCAAAGCAGTCATGCCTTGGCAGCATATGGACCGCAACAAGGCCCAGATATTGACCATCACTCGCAGTGGTGGTGAACGAGAAGCGGATGTCCTTGCCGACGTAACGAACGACGAAATGGTCTTTCGCTGAATCTGCAGAGGTGACGGCGGCACCCAACTGGCCGTACTCGCGGTCCGCAAAATTTTGTTTGGCACTAGCTGAAAAGCTAGAAAACAGCTTGCCGATCTCATGGCAAAAATAGTTTGCATCATCAGCTGGCTTCCACATGTCATCCAGGCTCAAGATTTCTATAGGCACGTAGTTCTCCTGTAGTTGCGCCGACCATATTAGCGCGCCCTGCTGAAGCCCTTCAGCCTGTTGCGCATGGGCATGGTTCTCGACACTGGGAACCATGCCGAACGCCGCTGCCACAAACCCTATTCAAGTGCTCAAGCCGGGCTTCCATACGGATGCCAACGGCGTGCGCGTCGAGTTCACCGAGGCCATGCTGCAGTCCATTGCGGATGTGTATGACCCTGCCGTGCATGAGGCGCCATTCGTGGTCGGTCATCCGAAGATGGACGGCCCGTCCTACGGCTGGTCCAAGCGCTTCGCGTTCAAGGACGGCGTGCTCTTCACCGAGGGTGACCAGGTGGAAGAACAGTTCGCAGGCTTGGTCAATGAAGGGCGCTTTAAGAAGGTGTCCCTGAGCCTGTACAGCCCCACAGCATCACGCAACCCACGGCCAGGCACCTGGTATCCGCGCCACGTGGGCTTTCTGGGTGCGATGCCGCCATCCATCAAAGGTCTGAAGTCCGTCTCGTTCTCTGAAGGCGAGGACGGCGTGCACGACTTCAGCGACTACGCATCCAGCTCGATGTTGGGCATGTTCCGCCGCATGCGCGAATGGATGTTGACCCAGTTCGGCAAGGACGCGGCAGACCAGGTGCTGCCGTCATTCGAGCTGGACTACGCCGCAGAAAGCCTGACGGCTGAGCGCGTCCGCGAAACAACCCAAGTCGAAGGGCTGCTCCCGGCCTTCGCCGAGGCTCAGTACACCGGGACGGGGGAAAGTGAAATGAGTGCCACCTTACAAGCGACCCAGTTGCAAGCGCAGCTGGACGCAGAAAAGCGCCGTGCCGACGATGCTGTCGCCGCGCTGACGGCCCGTCAGAAGGCTGATGCCGATGCAGCCCAGGCCAAGCTCAAAGCAGAGGCGTTGAGCTTCGCTGAGCTGATGGTTTCTGAAGCGCGCGTGCCAGCTGATCGGCGTGATCAGTTGGTTGAGCTGCAGATGCGTATCGCCAACCCTGACCCGGATGGCCAGGTGCTGTCGTTCGGCGAGGGCGACAAGGCCGAGTCGGGCCTGAATGTGCTGCAGACGCTGATCAAGCAGTTGCCCGCTTCTGTGAGCTTCGGCGAGCTGGCTACCCGCACTGGTCGTGATGCGGCTGACCTGGATGACGTTGATGGGCAGGTGCAGTTTGGTGAAGGCACCAACCTGGACCCAGAGCGCCTGGCGCTGCATCACGACGCGCTGCGCCTGCAGCGCCAGCGTCAGGCCGCTGGCAACCCCATCGACTACCTGGACGCCGTCAAGGCCGTGCAGCGCTAAGCCGCGCAGTCTCTTTCTCAAACCTTACTGGAGCTTTAAATGGGTCGTCTTTCCAATCTGCGCGCTGTTGATCCAGTGCTGACGCAACTGGCCATTGGTTACTCCAATGCCGAATACATTGCCGACTTCTTGTTCCCCATGGCGATGGTCCGCAAGGAAGCGGGCCGCATCCCCAAGCACACCAAGCAGTCCTTCAAGCTGATCGCCACCGAGCGCGCGCTGCGTGCCAAGTCGAACCGCCTGGTGCCCGATGACCGCAACTTCATCGACTTCGCGATGGAAGAGCACGACCTGTCCGTGCCCATGGACTATCGCGAAGAAGACGAGTCCGACGACCTGGACGTTGAAGCTGGCAACACCTACCTGGCCACCGAGGGCATCGCGCTGCGCCGCGAAAAGATTGCCGCCGACCTGGCGTTCAACCCGGCCAACTACGGTGTGCCCAACAAGGTCACGCTGGGCGCGGGCGACAAGTGGACGGACCCCGCCAGCAATCCCATCGAAGTCATCCGTGAAGGCCGCGAGGCGATTCGCCGTGGCATCGCCAAGCGCCCCAACTCGCTGGCGCTGGGGGCGACTTCGTTTGAAGCCTTGTCCGAGCACCCCAAGATGCTGGAACGGCTGACCTACGCGCAGTTGGGCGTGCTCACGCCTCAACTGCTGGCCGCCATCTTGAAGCTGGATCGCGTGATCATCGGCGATGCCATCTCGGTGTCTGACGACGAGGCCACGAACAGCGACATCTGGGGCGACAGCGCGCTGCTCTTTTATGCACGACCCGCAGGTCCTACCGGCAAGCGATCGGTGTACGAGCCCAACTATGGCTACACGGTTGGCAAGAAGAAGATCGAGGTGGACAAGTACGTTGAAGAAGGCGGCAAGGTGAAGAACGTGCGTGCCACCGCAATCTTCAAGACCCTGCTGGTGGGTGCCGATGCTGGCTACCTGATCTCTGACACCAACGCCTGACCAGGACCATGAAGACACAAGTCATCGTCCAGCCTGGCCGCTGCGTGCGGCATGAAGGCAAACGACGCACCGAGGGCGCGGTGCTGATGGTGGGCCAGGCTGACTTCGAAGCCTGGAAGGCATCTGGCGATGTGCGTGAAGCCGTGTTCATTGGCACCGACCCGGCTGACCGCATTGCGGCCACCAGCCAAGGGGATGCCGCCCTGCCCGTGTTCACTGAGGAGACAGGCGTGCAGGCTATCGACAACCTGGTTGCGATGGTCGGGGCAGTCGTTCAGTCGCAGGCCGAAGCGGGCAAGCAGCAGATCGACAGCCAGCCGGATTTTCCCAATGGGTCGTCTGGCAGCAAGACCGACACGACCGGCGCATCTGGTGACGCACCTGGTGGCGCACCTGGTGGCGCTCCCGCAACCACTGGCAAGGCTGATGCTGTCGCGGACAAGGGCGCTCAGACCGCGACCGCAAGCACGGGCAAAGGCAAGGCAAACGGTAGCGGCAAGACCCGCGCCTGATCGCCAAGCCGACTCTTTCACTCCACGTTCAAGGAATCCATATGTTGGCTGAAATCATCTCGCTGCTTGGCTCCATCAAAGCCACCGCAGCCATCACCAAGCACCGTTTCGTCACGCGCAGTGGCGCCCAGGCCGGTAACGGCGTGGCCGTCGCTGGCGTGGCTGATGACAACGTCGCGATCGGCGAGCAGATCCCCGTGAAGGCCCGTGGCTGGATCGTGGTCGAAGCCGGTGGCGCGGTGGCCATCGATGCCGAAGTGCAGTCGGATGCGCAGGGCCGCGCCATCACGCTGGCGGGCGGCATCGCTTCCGGTCGCTCGATGGACGTGTCGACACAGGCCGGGCAAAAGATCCGCGTCGATCGCTGATCCGGGGCTGGCCATGTACCTGACCGCAGCCGAGTTCGTCGAGCGATACACAGAACGGGAAGCCGTTTTGTTGTCCGCTGAGAGCGCCCAGAACACCGTCAACACGGTGCGCCTGGAGCGCGGCATCTCCGACGCCTCGGCTCAGGTCGATGCATACCTCGCACGGCGTTTTGCTCTGCCCCTGCGCGATGCCACCAGCCTGGTCGAGGTCGTGCCCGACATGATCAAGCGACTGACTGGTGACATTGCCCGCTACCTGATGACGGGCACGCACGTGCGCGAGACGGATGCAATCCGCAACCGCTACAAGGATGCGATCGACCAGTTGGACCGCATCGCCACGGGCAAGGTGACGATGGGCGTGGAGCTGGTGATGGCAAGCTCGCCCTCTGCACCTGTGGGTGGCGCCAGCGCAGTGCGCTCCGGTGGCCGCATGTTCGGCGATGACGCGCTGGGTGGCTACTGATGAACGTCTCGCCCGTCAAGCTGATTGAAGAGGCCATGGTCGCCGCGCTGAAAGCCGCGCTGCCGGACATCCTGGTCGAGTCGTACGCCGGGCAACTGGACGATGAGCACTCTGAATGGATGCGGCGCCTGCCCTGCTTGTGGGTGACGTTCGAACGTACGACCAGCGTCAAGCGTGTTGGTCGTCTGCGTTACCGCAGCACGGGCCGCTTTCAGGTGATGGGCGCTCAGCGTGCCCTGGGCCCAGAGCCCACGACGCGGCTGGGCGGCTTTGGTCAGGTCGGCGTGTACGAGCTGATCGACCTGCACGCCAAGCGCGTGCTGGCTGATCAGAAGCTCGGACTGGAAATCGAGCCATTTGTGCCGCGTGGCACAGCCATGGTCATGCAGGGCTACTTCTCGAATGAAGCCGCTGCCGTCATGTCGTCGGCATGGGAGACGACATACCTGGATGTGGTCGATGAAGCCGAAGCAACCCCACCAGGTGAGCTGAAGACCATCGGGCTGAACTACGCCTTGAAACCGGGCGACAACCAGCCAGATGCAGTTGATGTTGTCACCCTCAAACCCAACACTGAGATAAGCATATGAAAGTCAAAGCCGCCGAGGGACTGCAGGTCCCCAAGGAATCCGATCCGCGCACGTACTACGGGTCGGAGCCGGAGGAAGCCGAGGCCACCCCCTACGTCATCCGCCGCCTGGCTGCGGGTGAGTTGGTCGATGTGGATGCCGAGGCTGCGGCCAAGGCCACCAAGACCAAGGCTTCGAAGTCATGAAGCGGGCGCTGTCATCACTGCTGGCATCTGCGGTGCTGGGCTTGTCAGCCAGCGGCCTGGCTGTTGGTTCCGTGGCCGTTGTTGAGGCCAAGCCGGGGCACAACTCACCGCGCGGGCCTGGGCCCAAAAAGCCACCCCGCAAGCAAACCCAGTTGCGTCAGCAAGCCGCCGAGGCCAAGCGCCTGCAGCGCCAGAAGCGCAACCTCTCCCACCAGTCGCGCGGCGCCTATGGCGCACGGCGTACCTGACCGACCGTCACGCAACTCCAGGAGCCGCCAATGGCCAGCCCCAACATCAGCTTTGACACGATCCCCAGCAGCATCCGCAAGCCTGGTGCGTATTTCGAGTTCAACCTCAAGCTGGCAGTGCGTACGCTGCCCAGCAACAGGAGCCGCCTGCTCATGTTCGGCCAGCGCCTGGCCACAGGCCTGGCACCAGTGGGCTTGCCGTTCAAGGTGTTCAGCGATGACGATGCTGCCCACTACTTCGGTCGTGGCTCGATGCTGCACCTCATGATCACTGCAGCGATCACTGCCAACCGCTATGTCGAAATCGAGGCGGTGGGCCTGGATGACGCTGCTGGCAGTGCTGCCGCGACCGGCCCGGTGACGTTCACTGGCGCCGCCACGGATGCGGGCGTGGCCACGATCAAGGTGGCTGGTCGCCAGGTCCAGGTTGCCGTGCAGTCTGGCCAGACCGCTGCCAACGTGGCTGCAGCCATTCTGCCGTTGCTCACTGCCCAGGTTGCATGGCCAGTCGAGTCGAGCGTTGCCGCTGGTGTTGTCACGCTGGCCGCGCGCAACAAGGGCACGGTTGGCAATGGCGTGGCGTATGAGGCATCCATCACCGCGCCTGGCATGGGCGTGACGGTCGTGCAGCCATCTGGCGGTGCGGTCGATCCAGACATCACGGCAACGCTGGCCAGCGTCTTCACCTCATCTGACGAGATCATCGTCACGCCCTACGCCGATCAAGCATCGCTGACTGTGCTGCGCACCCACCTGGCCGACCGCAGCGGCGCGCTGGAGCAGCGTGGTTGCATTGGCGTTTTCGCCAGCCGTGGCACGCTGTCCGCTGCGACCACATTGGCCGGGCAACTCAACAATGGCCGCATGGTCTGTGCATTGCTGCCTGGCACGTCCACCAGCGCTTACGAGCTGGCGTCGGCGTTCGCCTCGGTGGTCGCATTTGAAGAAGACCCCGCCATGCCGCTCAACACACTGGCCCTGGTCGGTGTGCAGCCGCCCAACCTGGCAAGCCAACTGGGGCGTACCGAGCAAGAGGTCTGCCTGGCCAATGGCGTGACGCCATTGGAGGTCGGGCCCGGCCAGACGGTGCAGATCGTGCGCGCAGTCACGACCTACACGAAGAACGCGCAGAACGTCGCAGACATCTCGCTGCTGAACCTGAACACGATTCGCACGCTCGACTATGTGCGCAAGGCTTGCCGGGAGCGTGTCGCGCTGCGATTCCCTCGGGGCAAGCTGTCCAACCGCACCCCCGCGAAGGTGCGCTCCGAGCTGCTGGACGTGCTCTACAAGCTGGAAGAGCTGGAGATCGTCGAAGCGGTGGATGAGAACAAGGACGGTCTGATTGTTGAGCGCGACAGCCAAGACCCTGACCGCCTTAACGCTCGCATCCCGTGCGACGTGGTCAACGGCCTGCATGTGTTTGCCGGTCGCATCGACCTGCTGCTCTGATCACTCAGGCCACCGGCCTTGAAAGGACCTAGAAATGGCTTTGGAAGAATTTGAAGGCGCGATCGTCCTGGAAGTGGATGGCCGCGAGATTGACTGCACCAGCTTGTCTGTTCGGGCCAGCTCGGGCCGCCGTCTTGTTCGCACCATGAACAAGACCGGCAATGCAGCAGGCTTCACCAAGGGTGTCACCCAGTTCGATCTGACCGTCACCGCTGTTGTCCCCAAGGGCGGCAACGATGTGGACTGGGACAACATCGTCGGCGCCAAGATCACCCGCGAGCCGATCGGCGGTGGCCAGCGCCACTCCTACCTGGATTGCTTCACCACCGAGGTGGCCCAGTCTTTCGAGGTGGACGGCGAGGCCCGCAAGACCATCAACATGCACGCGCTGCGCGAAGTGAAGGAGTGAGGCATGGCTCAAACAACCAAGTCCATCCTGCCCATTGGCATCGAGGTGGACGGCGTGCTGCACCGCGAGTTCACATTGCGCGGCGCCACGGTGTTGGACAACATCGAGGTCACCGATGAGTTGATCGAGGCGGGTGAGACGCCCGACCAGCTGCGCATTTCCACAGCCATGATGGCCCGCCAACTGGTGGCCCTGGGCACCCTCACCAAAGACC
>Ga0209066_10001335_pt1 | contig 32909 bp, 17 predicted proteins | sample All_14_2_FD_187198 | JGI IMG/M metagenome (GOLD analysis project Ga0209066, IMG submission 187198) | Freshwater microbial communities in response to fracking from Pennsylvania, USA - Allegheny Zone_MetaG_DW_15 (SPAdes) (version 2) ... | reverse complement strand
CAATTTCAGTTTATAGTAATCCCAATTTGGTTTCACTAAATTTCTCTAGTGTCAATTGCACTAATATGACCTCAATTGCCATTCAAGAAAATCCGGCACTAGTTAGTTTTAATGGACCAATAAATATTGCCGCTTTATCATCAGGGCTTGTAATAACAGGGAACAACAATCTTTCAATATTGACTGGTTTTGACAACTTATCAACTGTTGGCGGTTGGTTTGCTATCTCCAATACGAATGCGCCCAATTTCCCGCTTTTCCCGAACCTTAATTTTATTGGAGAAAGAATTCAGATTACAAATAATAGCGGTTTTACTGCAATTGATATTCACAATGTAAGTTCGACAAATATGGATAGGATAATAGTTGAAGGAAATCCATTTTTATCAACACTCTTGGGGCCCGAGCACATAACATATTTGTCGGGACAGCTTGGAATTTCAGGCAACCCACTATTAGTTTTTACAGGCTTTACTGATTTAGAAACAATTAATGGGAGCCTTACAATTGAAGGCACAACTGCTTCTTCCTTTCCTGATTTCCCAAATTTAACATTTATTGGAGCGGCAATTGCCATTTCAAATAATTTAGGAGTAAGCAGTATTGATTTGTCAGAAGTTTCTTCATTAAACATGGATTTTATAGGAATTAATGATAATCCATCCCTAATTACCTTTCATGCACCTAAGTATGTTCCATCTTTGAGAGATTTGACCATTGAAAATAATCCTTCAATGACTACTTTAACTGGATTCGATAATCTTTCATCTATTTCAGGTGGAAATCCGCTTAGTGGTGACGGGTTCCGGCTTTTTAACACTAGCATCACAAATCTACCTTCTTTTAGCAATTTGATTTTATTGGAACCTATAGTAAACATTGTCAACAATCCAAACCTAATAAGTGTAGATTTTTCAAATGTTCACAGCCCAAACATATATTCTTTTGGCCTTGCCGGCAATACTACTTTAGTTTCTCTTTCTGCGCCTAATGACATTCCTAGCATTATTCAGCATCTTCAAATTTATGACAGTCCGAATTTGAACAGCATAACTGGATTTGGAAATCTGACTTCGATAGGTGGGATTCTAGATATTTCAGGCACTAACGTTATTGCAATACCTAGTTTGGGTAGTTTATCAACTATAGGTCAAGGTTTATATATACGAAATAATCCAGTGATATCAAACCTTTCATGGTTAACTAATTTAATTTCAATTGGAAATACAATGGAAATTTCGAACAACTATGAGCTTAACGAATGTGATATTTTTGCTGTTTGTGCTTATTTGCAAGGAGCGGGTTCAAGAATTGTTTATAATAATTCAGGTTGTTGCTTAGATGAGCCAATATTGGCAAACGTATGTTTAGGTATAGGTCAGGGTGGGCAAGAAATCTGTTTAAATAACATTGATGACAATTGTAATGGTGAAATTGATGAGGGTTGTATAGCAGATAGCGATGGTGACGGAATCCCAGATGGCAACGACAATTGTGGCTATACGCCCAACCCTTCCCAAACAGATAGTGACTGTGACGGTGTTGGCGATGCTTGTGACCTGTGGTTGGGTTGTAATAATAGCCTAGACACCGACAATGATGGCATACCTGATTGTGCCGACTGGAGTGGCATCAATTCGGTTCCGATGGAATGGAGGTGCGGGAACAACAACAACAAAGTAATGATTTGCCACATACCACCAGGTAACCCCTCAAACCCACAAAACATCTGCGTCAGTCCTAATGCTGTGGCTGCCCACCTTGCCCACGGTGATTATCTCGGCTACTGTGGCATGGCAAATTGCAATGGCAGCTATTTGGTTGCCCAGCCCTCCAACGGTTCCGCCACCAGCCACAACCCCTTGGAACTGAAGCTGTTCCCCAACCCTGTGGGCAACGGGCTGGAAATTGTTTTCCCCGAATCAATTGCTGAAAACTCCATTCTCGAACTCGTGGATTTGACGGGAAGGATTATCCAGCAGCATCGCCTTGTACTTGGAGGAGTTTCCCAAACATTCGACATGAGCTATGTGCAGCCTGGCATCTACTTGGTCAAGATTGTGCAGGGCGGCGGCGATATTTGGACTAAGAAGATTGTCAAGTTATAACCCATAAGATATCTTCAAGTTTGAGACTGTATCATAACCTATTTCTAAAAACGGATTATGATACAGTCTCAGCATCAAAGAAAAAACAGGTTGGGTTCTTACCCTACGGCGCCAGCCGCTCCACAACCCACTTCCCATCTTCCCCCCTGGAATAACGGAACCGATCGTGCAACCTGCTCCTTTGGCCCTGCCAAAACTCGAAGCTGGTGGGTACGACCCGGTAGCCACCCCAGAATGAGGGGAGGGGAACTTCGCCGTCGCCGATTTTGCGCTTCATCTCCTCGAACTTCATCAGCAGGGCTTGCTTGGAACTGATGACGCTGCTCTGGTTGGAGACCCAAGCGCCGATTTGGCTGCCCTTGGGACGGGTCAGGAAGTATTTGATGGACTCGGCGGCGGTGACTTTCTCCACCGTGCCGAGGATTTTCACCTGGCGCTCCAGGTCGTGCCACGGGAAGTGCAGGGCGACCTTGGGGTTGTGGGCCATGTCCTTGGCCTTGGCGCTTTCGTAGTTGGTGTAGAAGACGAAGCCGTGCCCGTCGAACTGCTTGAGCAGCACCATACGCATGGTGGGCTGCCCGTCCGGGCTGACGGTGGCAAGGGTGACGGCGTTGGGCATGCGATAACCGGCCCGTTCCACGTCGCTGAACCATTTCTCGAATTGTTTCACGGGGTCGGGGTCGAGGTTCTCCCGGCTGAGGCCGGCCATCTCGAATTCGTCACGCATGTAGCTGAGGTCTTTCATCGGCTGTGATTTTTACCGCAAAGGAACAATGGTGGCGGAGAAAAGTTAGATGATTTTTCTCCGCCATTTTTTGTTTCCTTTCGCAAAGCCAATTGTGCTTTGCAAAGCGGTCTCCATTGAAAGCCCAAGCCAAGCAATATACTAGCTGCTGTGGGGATAAAAAACGGCCCTTGCTCACTCCACATTCACCACCAGTTTTTTGGTGACGGTGCTTTTGTCCTTCGTGAATTTCAGGTAATAAATGCCGTTGCGAAGCTGCGCAATATCCAATTCCTGCTGGAACGCTACATCGGGAACGTTGGCCACTTGCTGGCCGACAGCATTGAACAACTGAATGGAAACGCCCTCGCTGTTTTGCAGGTTCAGGGTGACGGAATTCCCCGCAGGGTTCGGGAAAAATAGCGGTTCACCTGCTGGCGCAAACGGGTCGTTCACATCCGATACAAGGGAGACTTCCCGTGCGGGCCTGCCGCTCCACGGGCAAAACTGGCCGAGATTGCCGACCCAGTAGGCCGTGTCGGCGTCCACGTCCGTGTAGGGGCAGCCGTCGCAAACCTCGATGGCGAAGTCGGCCAAGTTCCATTCGTCGGGTATAAAATGCCAGAGGAACCAATGGCTGGCGTTGTGGTTGTGGCCGCCGTTGCCGTAGTCAATCGGGCCGACGATGAACTGCCTTTCCTCCAAGGGCCGGGCGATATTGGCCAGCACGGAATCAATCACGGCTTGGTCGGAAGTGGCAGCTATAAAGGAAGTGTCCTGCCAGTTGCCATGCCCGCAGGTGACCGTGAACTCGAAATAGCGGGTGGTCTGCGCATGGGCAAGCTGAAGGCAAAGAGACATTATCGAAAAAAGGAAAAAACGCTTCATGTGCTAGTTTTTTAGTGTGATAAAATCAATGGGAATAGGAACATTGACATCGGAATCCCTCATGGAATAGCAACCCGACGTGCTTGCGAATGTTCAAGACGTGGCCTTTGCCGGAAATGGTTGGGTGGCTGCCGCCGACTTCGTTTGCCAGCAATAAAACCGTTTTTGCTTGCCGTTTTATGGGCCATGCCTGCGTAACTTGGCCCCGATTTCCAAAAAAAATTACCAATGAAAAAAATAATCCTGCCTAGCCTCATCATCGTCCTTGCCGTCCTGTTCGGCTGCAAACCTCGCACGGCTGCACCCGCAGGACAGTCCAAACTCGTGGACAGGTTCCAGCTCGTAGAAGCCAAGGACACCATGCAATTTGAGGTCACGAACGACAACGATACCGCTGTCCATCATTCCGACACGATTCCGAACCGCCTGTTTTTCAACCTGCTGGACACCGCATTGCTAAACCCGATTGACTACGTGGCCGATTCCACCGAATCAACGGTATATTCCAAGGGCCGATTCCCATTGACGGACAATATCGAAGCTTGCTGGGTGGACATCCATCGGTCATGGTTCATCCATCAATCCTTGCTAATTTACGACAAGCTCCGCCTTGGTTTCACCGACCGTATCACCGTCGGCGAGTGGTATGGTGGCGATGGCGGCCAGTCCCTCATCGGCTCCTGGCTGCTCGACGTGGACGGCGATGGCGACAAAGACCTAGTCATTCGGCAGATAGACCACAGCATGACGGTGCAGGACGATGGCGAACCGCTCGACCACACCTACGAAAGTGCCCGCTTGCTCCGCTGGCAGGACGGCAAGTTCAGCGAATCACCCATCACCGACACCTTGGCGTACGTAAAGCGTTTTCCGATAGAATCGGCTTGGTAATGGGCGGTTGTCGGCGCTTGCGAAGAGGGAGTACTGGATTTTCAAGCGGCAATATTCGGCACTGAAATTCCCAGTGTCTGTACCTTCCCACGGGTAAATCCTTAGCAGTCAAAGTGGACCGCTTTTATAGCGAAAATCGGAGGTTTTCGCCGGGCAATTTTTGGTTTCTGAGCGCCAAAAAACGGTTACAGAAGCTTCTGTAGCCGATTACCCCCATAATAAGGCCGATTATGGCCGTTCTGTAGCCGATTATGGCTCTTCTGTAACCGATTACGGCTCTTCTGTAGCCGATTACGGCCCTTCTATAACTGATTATGGCCCTTCTGTGACTAATGATTGTTACAACGAAGCCGATTACCCAATTTCTGTAACTATTTATTGTTGTTCTGTAACCGATTACGGCCTTTCTGTAACCGATTTTACCCCTGATTTTACTGGGAAAAAGCCTTTGGAAGGCATGGTAGAATGTTGTGCGGTTAGCAGTTGTCTAGTAGGCAGTGCTGACAGATTTTTTAAATAAAAAACAATCTTAAATTTACATATTTTATGAAAAATTTTCTTAGGTTTGCAGAACAAACCTCTGGAGATAAAATAGCATCGGTACAATTTTTCACCAAATGAACTCAGTCATGAACGATTTAATCATTTTCCTAATGAGCGTTTTTTGTCTTATCCTCCTAAATCTTCCAGAACGAAAAAGGAACGCTGAGGAGACAAAATAAACTACAAGTCGGTTGCGCTTCTTTGACCTTCCCGCAGCTTGGGTTCCATGCTGCGAAGTGCATTTTATGTGTTGATAGTGCGGCCATCCCACGGCGACTTTCCCATGTCTTGCCAATGCAACGACCTTGGGGTTTCCCCCATGCACCCATCCGCCGCCTACCCAAGCAGCAACAGGCTGTGCACTGGCCAAGCCGTGGCTTATCCCGACACCAAGGCGGGGTAGGGTAGCCAGGTTTCCCATCCTCAGGTATTTTTCAACCCTTTTCACAAGGCCGCACCATCCTTCTCGTTTTGTCAGGGATGCAGCAAAGCCATCCTACATGCTTTGGTATGAACGCCTTCTGTTTAGCTTTGCCCCGTGGCATGATAACATCATTTTTAAATAAATCGAAAATCTATGAAAAAAGCATTTCTACTCACTTTTTCGCTGGTATTGACCAGTTTGTTTGCGCAAGCGCAATGCGACTACTTCAACGGCGATTTGGAAAACTGGCAGGTATTTCCCTTTGAAATCGCCGGACAGACCAGGGACATCGAAACACCGGAAAACCATGTTTCCTACAACCGTTTTTTCGTCAATTACTTCTACGTAGAATTCTTCGGCGACCCTGTGGCCACCGATTTGTGGCTGAACAATACCCCGCTGTTTTGGGGCATCGAAAAATCAACGGACGCCAGCACGGGCCAGTACGCTGCCAAGCTCATCGCCGAGCCAAATATTCCTTTTGCCGATTTGTACACCAACTACGCATGCAACAGCATCCATTCTACGCTGAAGGTGGACATTAAGCATGTGGGCAATACCAGCGACACGCTGGTCATCAACGGCGTCTATGATGCCAACCTGCCCAGCCTTCCCATCGCCGACCCAACTGGGCTGGACACAGTGGCTGCGTATTATTTGGATGCCGTAATTATGAACGAAACCACCGACTACGTGACCCTGACCCTGCCCGTGCAAATTGCCGATGCCAATGCCCCGGTTGATTCTTTTTCCCTTGTTTTCTTCACCACGGCAATACAGGGCGGTTACTTCCTCATTGACAATATCCGCTTTGAAGATTCCACCCTCGACGGCGACGGCGACGGTTTTGCGGCCAACGTGGACTGCGACGATACGAATGCCGCTGTGAACCCCGGCGCTACGGAAATCTGCAACCAGATTGACGACAACTGCGATACCCAAACTGACGAGGGTGTAACCAGCGCCTTCTATTACGACGGCGATGGCGACGGCTTCGGCACCGAGGCAAACCCCGTGCAGGCATGTACCGCCCCGGACGACTACGTCACTAACGACACCGACTGCAACGACGCCAGTGCGACTGTTTTCCCCGGCGCTACAGAGGTGGCAAACAACGGCATTGACGAAGACTGCGACGGCGAGGACTTCATCAGCGGCACGGACGAATTGGCCGAACTGAACCTTCAGGTTTCGCCAAACCCGTTCACTACTACGCTGCGCATCGAGAACCTGCCCGCCACGGGCTTCAAAGTGAAGCTGGTGAATGCCTTCGGCCAAACCCTGCTCGATAACAACGGCAAAGCCCAACTCGATGTCAGCCGCCTCTCCGCTGGCGTTTACTACCTCCAAATCATGGAGCAAAGCACTGCCAAGCGCAAGGTGGTGCTGGTGGTGAAACAGTGAGTTGGATGGAAACTGGGAAATTTGGAGATTGAGAAGCTTGGAAATTAGGGATACCCTCAATTTCCATGTCTCCCAAATTCCTAATTCCCCAGTTTCCTAATTCCCAATTTCCCAATCTCCCTTACCTTGCCTCAAAACATGAATCAAATGCAGCTTACCGCCGTTACCACCCTGCTGGAGCATTTTTACAATTGGGAAAAAAACACGCCCGATAGGGTCTTCCTGAAGCAGCCATTCGGTGACGAGTGGAAGGATTTCACTTGGAAACAAGTGGGCGACCAAGCCCGCAGGCTGGCAACATACCTGCATTCGCTTGGCTTACCGCCGCACAGCCATATCGGGCTGGTGTCGAAGAACTGTGCCGAGTGGTTCATCGCCGACTTGGCCATCATGTTGGCGGGCCATGTCTCCGTGCCGTTTTTCCCCACGCTCACCGCCGAGCAACTGCATTTCGTCATGGCGCACAGTGGCTGCAAGGTGCTTTTTGTCGGTAAAATAGACGGCTGGGAGGCCATGAAAACGGGTGTGCCGACGGGTGTGCGCTGCATCAGTTTCCCCACTTACAACCCCGACCCGTCGCACGAGCAATGGAATGCTATTTTAGCCAAAAACGCACCGCTCGCAGCCTCGCCCGTTCCGAAGCCGGGCGACCTGCTGACCGTCATCTACACTTCCGGCACCACGGGCAACCCCAAGGGCGTGATGATTACGCACGGCAACCTCTCCGCCATGTTCTACCACTCCCGTGAGGCGCTGCGTATGGACGTAGCGAATCCACGAGTCATTTCCTACTTGCCGCTCTGCCATATTGCGGAGCGGGGCGTGCTGGTGAACGTGGCTTATGCCCTCGGCGCCACGGTTTATTTTGCGGAGCGGCTCGATACTTTTGCGAAAAACCTCGTGGCCACTAGTCCCACGCACTTTGGCGCCGTGCCGAGGATTTGGGCCAAGTTCCAGCAGGGTGTACTAGCGAAGATGCCCCAGCGCAAATTGGATTTATTGTTGAAAATACCCGTGGTGAACAACGTGGTCAGGCGCAAGATACGCCGGGCACTCGGCCTCGACGACGTGGCCGTGTACTTGGTGGCGGCTGCGCCAATGCCCGTAAACCTGCTGCGCTGGTACGAGCGCTTGGGCATCGTGATACAGGAGGCTTACGGCCTCACCGAAACGACGGCCATCGCCACCATCACTCCTGCCAACGACGTGCGTTTCGGTAAAGTGGGCAAACCCTTGCCTTGTGTGCAAATCAAGCTCGACCCAGCGACTGGGGAAATCTGCACGAAGTCGCCCACCAACATGGTCGGCTACTACAACGAGCCGGAAATGACCGCCGCCGCCATTGACACCGATGGCTGGTTCCACACGGGCGATGTCGGCGAGCTGGACGCCGATGGTTTCCTCAAAATCACGGGCCGTGTGAAAGAAATGTACAAGACGAGCAAGGGGGAATACGTTGCGCCAGCGCAAATCGAGATGGGTTTTGCGGGCAATTTGCTGATAGAACAGGTGTGCGTGGTAGGTGAGGGCCTGCCGCAGCCCTTGGCGCTCGTGGTGCTGTCTGATTCGGCGGCCAAGGAGGCCAAGGAAGCCGTTGCCGAAGGCTTGGCGCTGGCGGTGGACGAGCTGAACCCGAAGCTGAAACCCTACGAGCGCATCCAGAAAATCGTAGTGGTGAACCAATCCTGGACGGTGGAGAACAACCTGATGACGCCTTCCCTGAAAATCCGTCGGACGCATTTGGAAAAGTCCTACGCCGACCGGGTGCAACGCTGGTATGGCGAGGAAGGCAAGGTGGTTTGGGAGGCTTGAGCTGATGAGTCGGGTGCAATCTGGCTATATGATTGCACCCTAAAATTATAATTTAATGAGCGTGAATTATTTTTTTACAAATTTAGCTTGATAAGCCTTTCCTTCTATGAAATATTGTAAGATATAAATGCCTCTTTCCAAGTGGCCAACATATACTTGTGGCTCGCCAAAAACATCATCGAAAACCTGTGGACGTATCTCGCCACTTAAGTCCATTAATTCAACCTTTTCGATCGCTTTGGTGGAATGGTAATACAACATATTGTGAGCAGGATTGGGATATAAGGTAATATCGTTATTTTCCTGGGCAGGTGGGCAATTATTACTGTCGCAATCGAAGGATATGGTGGTATTGGTCATGCCTAATTGCTGCACCATTTGTTGTACCTTGAGGTATTCGGACTTATCGCAACAAATGCAGTTAAGGTCTGGATTACCGGCAAAGCCAATTATTTCCTGGTTGCCATTTTTGGCATTGAGGCGGCTTAGTTTATTATTATTGGCTATAACACCCATGAGCTTCGGCATATTATGTACATCTAAGCTGGTCAGTTGGTTTTCATAGCAGTATAGGATTTCCATCTTAACCGATTCGCCAATTTCCAAGTTCGTAAGCTGATTTTCCTGACAGTACAGTTCTTCTAAGTTTACAAGGCCATTCAGGTCGAGTTGAGTGATTTGGTTGTTGTTGCACCATATTTTTTCCATGTGCACCAAGCCTGCTAAATTAAGGGAAGTCAGTTGGTTGCCGCTGCAATCCAACAGTTGGAGGTTCTTGAACGCCTGTACATCCAATGAGCTGAGTTGGTTGTTCATGCAGTGAAACTGCTGCAAATTGGTCAGGCCCTGGAGCTTGAGGTCTGAGATTTGATTGTAGCCACAATTCAATAAAGCCAAACTGGGCAAGCTTCGCAAATCAAGGCTAGTTAGCTGGTTGGCATAGCAAAATAGAATATTTAGGTTGGTAAGGCCCTGTGTGCTGAAGCTCGTTAAAAGATTGCCCCCACAGTCTAGGAAAGTCAGGTTGGTGAAATGTTCAATGCCGCTCAGATCGCTGATTTCCCGAAAATCAATGTGTAACTCGGTCACCGCTTTTGCCTCGTCCATGTCAATTTCGCCGTCGTTGTTCGTGTCGGCATCAATATAAGGAACGTTCACGCCAAATGTATTGACGCAAGGGCTGGATACCAAGGCATTCTTGAGTTTGGCGTCTGGAAAATTGATAATTTGCGCATGGCCGGAAATGGCAATTCCCAGAGCGATAAAGAGTAGCATTTTTTTCATAAAACCATTTTTGTGAAAAGGTTATTTGGACAATATAGTCCTAGTCCTGTAGCTAAAGACAGGACTAGGGCCTGAATGGTTGGGCGTATTTCGGATGTTTCCCAAAAAAAAATTAAGTGCCTTTCAAGGGCAGCGTTTTTTGCCGCTCAAAATGGCTTTAAAAAAGTCTTCCTGATATTGGAAACCGTATCTGCATATTCGGGCTTGCCGACCATCGCCTTCCATTCGGGGTGGTCAATAAAGGTTTTCCAATTGGCGTCCCGTTCGGCCATGTCCTTGAAGTTTAGCATATAAGTCAAACAGGGGCGGTGGGGGCCAGCGATATTTTCCCCGAAGAAGACCGGATTGAGCTTGACTTTGAAAAACAGCGGGAATTCCTCATCGTTGAACATCTTGACTTTCCGGCGGACGGCATCCTCGGAATAGCCCTCGTAGGTGCGCAGCTCAAAGACCGATGCGCCATCAATGGGGTTCAGCATCTTGGGCAGACCATCGAAGGCCAGCAGGAGCATGGAAGTGTATCGGTTGTAAATTGCCTTCTCCAGCGGCAGGGCATGGTAGGTCGCTGCGGCAGCCACATACTCAGCGTCGGCGGACAGATTCTGCGCCTTGAGGTAGATATTTTGGTCGGGGTAGCTGATGAGCACCCAAATATTGGCAGGGTCGGAATTTCCCCATTCTGTGAACAACATGAAATGGTTGACGCCCGCCCGCTTCAAGGCAGGTTGCAGCACGTTTTTTAAATAACCCGTCAGGAGATTTTGGTCTCCCCGGAATTTCATTTCGTAGGTTCGGAGTTCGTACAGTTCCTTTGCCGATGGGGGTGTCTGCTTGCTTTGACCTTGGACGATTCCCAGCGGCAATGCCGATGCCATGACGGAGGATTGGATGAATTTGCGCCTTTTCATGTTTTGTATTTTAAGTTTCAATGGGCGCAAAGAAAAGGAATAATATCAAGAGTTTCTGTGCAATGCCAAGAGTTGGCCCAACGCCATCGTCCAATTATGCTGTCTGGATATTGAAATGAGGAAAAAGGCGAAACTCCCGCTTTTTCCAATGACATTCTTAACGCTTTCTTATGATTTTATACAGGTAACTGCATGCAACGTCTGCGCTTTCAAAACCGTTATGCCGAAAACCTAAAACGCAACTGCCATGAAGAATCTGCTTTTTCTGCTTTTACTTGCCCTCTTGCCGATGTTTGCGCAAGCCCAAAAACTCGAAGGAATGAAGGACGCCTTGAAAAGCGGTTCCTCTGGTGGCGGTGGCCGTGGTGGTGAAAGCGGTGGCCGTGGCGGCAACAGCAATTCCATCTGGGGCGACCTGATTCTCAACCTCGTCTTTGAACCAACTTGGTGGCTGATTTACGGCTTTCCCGGCGAGCGCCCAGCCAACTACGTCGGCTTCAACGACTACCCCTACGCCGACGACCGAAGTGGCATTTATCTCCCGCCCGACTACGAGCCTACGAAGCGCATGAACCTCCAATTCGTCGGCCATCTACAGACCGACCAAGATGCCGTTTACGGTGGTTTCCTGCAAGCAAAATGGTCGCCGAACCGTGCGCTTAGCCTTGACGTGAACCACCTGCAACTACTGGAGACTTTGGATGGGCCAAAGGGGGAAACGACGACCGACCATTTCGCCATTACCAATTTCAACCTCGCCTACAACCGGGTACACCATTCCCGGTTCCAGCTTTGGTGGGGCGGCGGCCTCATGCTCGTCAACGGCGGCGGCAACGAAGTGCTCTACGGCAGCCCCTCCGTAAACCTGGGCTTTGAATGGTTCATCAAGCGCCCGCTCAGCCTTCATGCCGATACGCAGATCGGTGCCCCGAACGGCGTCTATGCCCGCCAGAACCAGGTACGCTTGCAGATGCACCTCAAGCGCTTCATGGTCTATGCCGGGTATCAGGGCGTGAAGGTGGGGGATGTAGGGCTGCCTAGCGTGGCGGTGGGGAGTGGGGTTTGGTTTTGAGTGATTAAAAAAAGATTTTGGCAAGGATTTAGTTGGTAAATTCAGGTAATTCTTTCTTTATCTAAATCCTAATTGTATGCGCTTATTATTCTATCTATTTACTCTTTTGGTTTTTGCACTCCCAGCATTTGGACAGGAGCAATGGGCTAGCTATACAAGTAGCTATTTCACAAATTGCGTTTCTACAGAAGGGGTGATAAGTTGGATAGGCACAAATGGTGGACTGATTAAATACAACAGGGAAACCCAGGAAAAGCAGGTTTATCTTTCATCCAATTCTGGAATAAAGGGGAATAGCGTAAGGTCGTTGCTAATCGGCACTGATGGAATCAAATGGGTAGGTACAGAAAATGGCGGGTTAGTTAAGTTTGATGGTCTGAATAATTGGGAACAAATATGGTTGACCAACGATGGGGATTCCTTGAGGACTATATGGGACATAAAAGAAGCCCCAAATGGTGATATATGGGTAAAAGCCACATTAGAGGGCATTTACAATGTGGGTCATGGCATGTTCAAATACGATGGTGAGAAGCTAATTCGTATGGATCCATTCTTCAATGAGGCGAATGGAAATATAAGAAGTGTTGATTTTATGCCCAATGGGGATGTATGGGCTTTAACAAGTTCAAGCATAAAAGTATTGCACGATATGGAAGTGATAGCATCATATCCTTATGTTAGTGTCTTTGGAAGTGGTGCATACCCTAGTTTGATTCAAATACGACCTAATGGCGAAGTAATTGTTGTTTCCACTATAACATTTCCAAAGACGATAATTTACAAATTCGATGGGATAAACTGGTCTGTTGTAAACGTTGCTGGGCACACTTCTTTTACTGGAGATATTGGTAGGGTGTTTGAAGACCCGAACGGAAATACTTGGATAATTACTTATGGGCCAAGCAATGGTGGGGGTAATGTTTTTATTAAGTATGATGGAACTTCGTGGCAATTATGGTATTCAAATCAATTGCCTAATGTTCTTCCACCTACAATTGCAATTGCGCCAACACTTATGGGTGTTGACTCAGGTGGGCATTGGATAGTATATCAGCCACCTTTAATTGATGCTATATTTTTTGATTTATATGATTTTGATGGCGATAATTGGCTCGGAATAGATAGTGGTGTTTTTCCATTTCGTGCATATGCGCTTCGTGATATTGCATTTGATTGCGATGGGGTTACATGGATTGGCGGTAGTGGTTTGGCAAAATTCGATGGATTTAATTGGACTGAGATTAAGCCCTCACAGCTTGGTCTTGCCGGTAATTATCTTGACATCATTTCCATAACGCTTAATACGTCTACATGCGATATATGGATTGCTACCAACAAATCCAATGGAAGCCCTAGTGTGATTATTAGATATAGTAATGGCATTTTTGATGTAATTCAAGTGCCAGGCGAGCCATCTATCAGCAAGCTCGTCAGTGGTATTAATGATGATTTATGGGTTGCAACTTATTCTGATGGAGTAGGACATTTAGAAGGTGGTAACTGGACATGGCATGCTGAGAACAACTCCCCTGTGAATAATTTTGTTTTTGATATCGCTTTGGACAGCTTAGGGCAATTATGGGTTTCTAGTTATTCTAAAGAGATTAATATGTTCGATGGTTCTACATGGTTTTTGAATCCTATCGGCTCTCCATCTGGACTTGGTGACGTTTATAGTCTTTATATTGATAATCTTGGTGTGTTTTGGGCATATGATGGCAATAAAGTTTATAAACATATTGAAGGAGCAACGTGGGAAGAATTTATTTTGTCCGGCATTTCAAATAAAATATCCAGCATTGTACAAGGACAAGATGGTAGTTTTTGGTTTGGAATATATCCTTATGGGGTAGTCAAAAAAAACGCTACAAGTCTGAACTATTTTGATATATCAAATTCAAATATCGGAAGCAATTGGATATTGAGTGTCCACGTTGACCCCTACGGAAATAAATGGATGATATATTTTGAGGGCATCTCAGTTTACAACGAAAACGGCATCTCCAACCGCCTCATCAACCCGCCCAGCAGCGTCATAGGCACCGTCTTCTTCGACACCGACCAAGACGGCAACCACGCCCCCACAGGCGAGCCGGGCCTTCCCGGCCAGCAAATCACCTTACAGCCAGACAACATAACGACCTACTCCACCTACGGCGGCTTCTACAAGCTGCACCCGCAGCCCGGCAACCACCAGATAACCATGCAGCCTGACGCACCATACGTGCCCACCACGGCTTCCACCCTCGACCTGCTGATGGGCAGCGGCGACCAGTTAGGCTTTGACTTTGGCGCATGGACGGCCAACCCGCCAGACTCAATTGGAATGGAACTGACGACCGGACTTGCCCGTTGCAGCGCCACCACGAATGTCTGGGTACAGGTCACCAATTTTGGCCTGTTCGATGTGGCTGGCACAGTTACCTTGAACTTTGACCCGCTCGTAGGCTTCGTTTCCGCTGCCCCTGCACCTACCAGCATCAACGGCTATTCTTTGACCTGGGACTTCACCGGACTAGGCCCGTATGCGTACGACCCTATCAAAGTCGTTTTCCAAAATCCCAATGCCGATTTCGTGGGCGAATGGCTGGACTTCAATGCGACGGCCACCTTATCTGGCAGCGGCCAAAACACCAGCGATGTCGCCGCCACCGAAGTCCGCTGCTCCTTCGACCCCAACGAGAAGCAGGCGGCCCCAACGGGTGAATCCGTGGCGCAGTACTCGCTGCTCGGCGATGCACTGGATTACACGGTTTTCTTCCAAAACAAAGGCAACGACACCGCCTTCATCGTCGTCATTCGGGACACGCTGGACAGCGACCTTGATGCCGCCAGTTTCCAATTGCTGGCCAGCAGCCATCCTGTGCGGGTAGAACGGCAAGGGTCGGTGCTTACCTTTTTCTTCGAAAACATCAACTTGCTGTGGGAGGCCAGCGACGAGCCGGGCAGTCATGGTTTTGTGAAATACCGCATCCGTCCGAATACGGGCCTTCCAGACCCGACGGATATCCAGAATACGGCACATATCTACTTCGATTTCAACCCTGCCATCGTGACCAATACCACTGGGAACACCTTGGTGGAGACGCTGCCGTTCCTCGCAACAGATGATACCGTGGTGAAGCCCCGCATCAATGTTTATCCCAACCCCAACAACGGCAGTTTTACAGTGGAAGTAAACGGTGACGGGCCTTGGACGGCTACGGTTTCAGATGTGGCTGGCCGCCAGGTGAAAGCTGTGGAAGCTGTTGGAAAAGCAGCGAACTTCGACGGGCTGAGGACTGGGTTTTATTTCGTGACCATTTGGCAAAATGGGCAAGTGGCGACCCAAAAAATCGTCGTCGGACAATGAACAGTGCAACGGAAATACAGTACTTGAATTGTAAATATTTTGCGGCTATTTTTGCACCGCCAAAGCATTTCCTGCAATGGCACCGAAACCATTTTATCTCATCAACTTAATTCTTTTTAAATGAAAAACACATTCAAAATGCTCTCCCTGCTCACGCTTGTCCTCTTTGCGGCATGCAAAAAAGACGACAACAAAACCGCCAACGACAGCGTCGAAGGCACTTGGAAAATGTCCAAAATGGAGTGCAACGACGGGACCACGACCACCGAAACAGGTGGCAGCACTTTTGCAGGCACTTTCACTGCCACGGGCAAAGACTTCAACCAGACCATTGAGTTCAAAAGCGACGGAACCTACACCAGCAGCGGCGGCTACACGGCGGTGCTGAGCACAACCCTGCTGGGCCAAACGACCACTTCCGAGGCCGTCATCAGCGACTTCCTGCAAGAGGGCACCTACGAGGTGAGCGGCGACATGCTGACCGGAACCGCCACGACTGGCGAAACGGGCACCTACGATATTCTGACACTGAACACCACCACGATGGAGATGAAAGTGTCGCTGAACCGGGTGCAGGACCTCAATGGCCAAGGCACTTCCACGACCACGGGAACCTATTATTTTACCTTGGATAGGCAGTAACGACTTCCGTTCCTTGCAAAAATCTGACGAAAAGGGTATGACCATTCCGGTCATGCCCTTTTTCTTTTCCCCAAAAAATAACAACTTTTGCAGTCACCCCCAATCACCATTCACAAATCACTGGCACCACCATGATAGCCATCATACGACCCATCAGCCCACGCATGGCGGAATGCGAACTTACCCACCTCGACCGGCAGCCAATTGACATTGCGTTAGCGGAGAAGCAGCACGAGGAGTACCTCGACGCCCTGCGGCGGCTCGGCTGCGAAATCGAACCTGCCAACGAACTGCCCGCCCACCCCGATGCGGTCTTCGTGGAGGACTGCGCCGTGGTGCTGCCCGAACTGGCCATCATCACCCGCCCCGGTGCCGAGAGCCGCCGGGAGGAGGTGTTCGGCGTGGCGGAACTGCTGGAGGAATTTCGGGAAGAAATCTACTACATCGAATCGCCCGGCACCCTCGACGGCGGCGACGTGCTGTGCATCGGCCAGCGGATTTGGGTCGGGCTGAGCAGCCGCACGAACATGGCTGCCATCCGCCAGATGAACACCATCGTGAAGCCCTATGGCTACAAGGTGATGCCCGTGCGCATGGCCGAGGGCTGCCTTCACCTCAAGTCCGCCGTGACGCTGGTTGGCGACGGCCTGCTGCTCCTGAACCCCGACTGGGTACACCCCGATTATTTTCCCGACTTCGAACTCATCTTCACCGACCCCGACGAGCCGGGCGCTGCGAATGCGCTGCTGATCGGCGACACGGTGATTTATCCCGCCGACTTCCCCTTTACCGCTTTGGCCCTCGCCGAGGCGGACGTTGATTTGCTGCTGGTGGACAATTCCGAAGTGACGAAGGCCGAGGGCGGCGTCACTTGTTGCAGTATTTTGGTGGAAACTGAGGAGGACAGTGATTGGGAAGAATGACGGTAGTTTTGGAAAACCCTCTTTTTTTATACTTGCCCCGAACAACGCCCTTGCCCATCGGGTTATTGATACCGATAAACATAAAAAACGCACGCCATGACTATTGACCTAAACACAAATGCACAAAAACAAGTGAACAGCAATGTCACATCGTTTTCCCTTGCTCCCAATTGGGGCGAAATAGACTCGATTAGCCAACACATGAACGGCAGGCTGGGAGCCAAGGCCAAGGAATTCGTTCAAGCCATCGAAACGCATTTCCGGGCGGCACATTCCCCGGTATTTTATGCCGAAAAACTCAATATCACCAAGAGTTACCTGCGCAAAATATGCCAACAGTTGCTCGGCTTCTCGCCAAGCCAATGCATTGCAGCACGGATACTGCAAGAAGCATGTGCCCTACTCAACGACCACGACCTGACCGTGCAGCAGGTGGCAGAAAGACTTGGTTTTGAAGATGCCGCCTATTTCAACCGCTTTTTTAAGAAACATTTGGGGCTGCCGCCCAACGCTTACCGGAAAGTAGTTTTGCATTTTTGAGGCAATGGCGATTTGTCCAACTATTGTCCCGAATCATCCAATATTTATCCTGAATTGTCCAATGCGCAGCTTCATCTGAGCGGCATATATTTGCAGGTATATTAAAGCGATAAGGATTTGTAAATATTCAAAGGCTAATCCTGCAACCCCATCAACCCCTAGCCTAACTACCCAGCACATACCTATAAGTCGGTAATCCATAATTCTTCACCATAACAAGCGTGGAAGAACCGCTGCTGTTATATCCGCACACATGGGCATGAATGAGTGCATATAACACGTAGTGTACGGCCACGATTGTTCTCAAAAAAGTATGACCATGAAAAAGCTCCTTTTTATGTCCCTGATGGCATTGGCCACAGCATCCCTTTTTTTCGTAGCCTGTAACAAGGAAGACGTGCAGGAACAGGTCGGCAAAGCCACTGGCAAGCCTACTGCTCAGGTCGGCGATGGGATGGTCACCGAACGTGGCCCCGGCTGTAGCGCCTGCTTGGCCACCGTGAATTTCGTCTCCGGTGGTGCGACCAACCTGCTGGCATGTGGCATGAACATTGACAACGGCGCCGTGCCCTCTGCCTGCAATTCCACGGCCCCAGCCTGCCTCTACGGTGGTGGCTCCGCCACTGGCAATTCCGAGGCTAGCGTTTATCTCTACGATGCCACTTCTCCTTGGGAGTTTTGTGCAGGCGATGGTGCCGAAGACTTCAAAATCGCCAACCTCGGCCCCAATTCCGTCACGATTAGCTTGAGCTTTGGTGGTGGTGCTCAAAACATCACCATCCCCGTTGGCCGTGCGGCTCATATCCGCAAATCGGACGCTTGTACTTTGCTAACTCCCGTCTGTGTGAACTGATTGGAAAAATGGAACATTGGCTGGGACCCCAATAAAGCGTTTCATTGCCAATAAAAAACGAAGCGAGGGTGCGCCATGCAGGCATCCTCGCTTTTGTTTTTAATTTGTTTATATACCAGTGTCTCGCAACGCCGCCGTCAACCTGTACCTCATCGTCACCGTCCGCAGCAGTGAGTTAGCCATCCCAGAAGCGGCAGGCATCGTCTATGAGAAGCACTTCCATTCGCCCCGCATAAAAAAACAAACGGGCTGATTCACGAAAAATCAAGCCCGTTTGCGGTATTTATTGATTGGCTATTGCTGCCTGCGTAGCCACCTCCATTAACGTTGAAGCATTACTTTTTTAGTGATGGTGTCGTTTTCAGTCGTTAAGCGGATGAAATAGAGGCCAGAATCCAGCAAGGAACCATTTTCCGAAACACCTTTCCAAGGAATGGTATTCAGGCCAGCCGTGCCGTAGTACTTTTTGCTCGAAACATGTTTGCCGTTCACATCCGTTATGTCCAGCGTGATTGCTTGCGGATGCGTCAACTTGACCAGACAGAATGTTTCCGACCGGAAAGGGTTTGGAACGACATTGAATGATTCGACGCTGCTGGGTTCCGACGTACCAGTTGAAGACAGCAAGGTGAACGGCACAGGCGTATCCACGCTTCCTTGGTGGTTGTTCGGCGTGAACGTCATACTTTCCGCCAAATCCTGCACTTCGCCGGAGACCGCATCGTAGAGCTTGAAATGAAGCAGCTCGTCCGCCGTGTTGGCATAACTGGTCAAGAAGAACATATAGGCGTTTAATGGTTCAATATATATCGCCTGCGTCGCTCCCCTGATTTCGTCCCCGAAGAATGCTCCCAATTCCATGGAGGCAGTAGTGGCGTTGGAACTGTCCGCCTGGAACATGCCGATGAGGGTCATACTATGCTCGAACTGTGTGGCATCCACCGCCCAATGGGCATCGAAGACCACGCCGCCGTCCCTGTCGTCCACTTGCACATCTGGCGCAAAGAATTGCGGCGGATATATAATCGTTCCGGGCTGTGCCATCTTCAACATATAGCCATTTGGCGGGTTGAGATGGCTCAAATTTCCGACCCATCCCAAGTTGCTGTTGATATACTGGGCAAAAGCGGTTTGGCTTTTAATCAAATCACCGGGCTGTGCGGCCAGCGTGGACAACGCCTTATTGACGGTCAGCTCATACGTTGGTATATACCCAATCCAGTTCCAACCCGGCACTATCGGAATAGGCACGTTGGCAGGGTCCAGCGGCGTACCCGTAATCTTCAAGAGATTATCCTGATTGGCTTGGTATAAAAATAGGGACTCGTTGGTCAGAGCAGTCAAAGTGCCGACCCAGTTTGGATTGTTATAGGTCGCAAACCGAGTTTGGTTCTTGATTAAATCGCCAATTGGATTTGGCAAATTGGATAGTGCCGCATTGATGGCCGGATTTGGGAATCCAAGGTTCATTGAAATCCAATTCCAGCCCTTTTTGAGTGGTATTTCATGCAACAGGTTATTATTGGTGACTACGAGACCCGGGGCTGCCACTGTGCCAATGACCGTGTTCGGGGAGAAGGCAAGCAAAGCGCCCGATGTGCCTGGATAATGCAGGCATTCCGAAGCGTCGAACAATTCAAAGGCCAAAGGTTTGCCGTTGTCCGCAGCATTGCCATATACCGTCAAGAAGGCAATCCAATAACCAAAGGCCGGCACGAAAATGGGTTTTGCTTTGCCCCGAAGTTGTCCAGCGATGAAAACGCCTACTTCGTCCTCAGCGTCAGTGGAAGCTACGCCGCCAAATTCCAATCGGAGGTTCATGTTCATGGTGAACTCGAAATCCGCCGGATTGATTACCCAATTCGGTGGCCGACAAAGCACCCGCAAGCCCATTGGCAAGCCCTCGTCGCCGCCCATGAAAAATGGGTTTTGGCCTGTTTCTGTGTGCAGAATGATGGAGTCTGCGTACACGCCACGGGATACCGTGTCTATTACCGTGAAGACAATATCCCTGATTTCATTGGCGACCAAAGTGCCCGCACTTGGCGCTACATTCACCCAGCTAGGAATATTCTCGATGGTAAACGGCACTGGATAACCTCCCCGGTTGTGGATTTTTGCGACGATGGATTTGTTCTCATCCTCGTATTTCGTCATGCCGATGCTGTCCGTCAGCCACGCCAGTTCGTTGCGGTCCACGTAGAATTCCCATTCCGTTCCAATCATCAGGTTCCCGGTCAAGTCCTGAATATCGTGAAGTTCTGCCCGCAGGATATGGTTTTCATAAATCTCGTTTAGGAACGATGGGTCTGGGTCTATCACAATCTTATTGCCCACGCAGGAGAAATCGACATCAATCAAGGTGTTCGTGGTTGCATCGTAGAGGCCGACATTATTATCGTTGGAATTATCCGCCTCAATCAACTGGCTGCAATTGATGTCCTGGTTGAAGGTAAACGAAATCTCATCGCCCACATGGTAAACGCCGTCCGAAGGTTGCGGTAGGCCGACCAAACTTGGTGGTTGTCTATCTAACCGCCCTTTGATTACTTGTGAATAGCCGGGTGCATCGGCTGCATTGCCCGTGCAGACCGACACGGCACGTATTTCATATGGCCCATCTGACAAGCCCTGTGTGTCCCAGAAGAACTGCGTAAAATCTTGCCCCAAAGTAGGTGGCAGCGGAGCCGGCAGTGTCGAATACCCCGACCAGGACGGGTTGTATATGTCGGATACCCCTGGTATATTTATCCAAGTGCCATCGCCGTCTGACCGCCGATATTGTACCCGGACAAGTTGGAAATCCACTGCTGTCGTGTCGTAACCAGAGACTGTAATCCGCCGAATATCATCTGGCCCCGGCGTCAGTGGGTCAGGGAACAACACCCAATCCTGCTCTGGCACATTGATGTTCACCTCGCTGCATGGGCGGATGAAATGCGCACCCAAATAAATGGGAGAAAAGAATTTCGGGTCGTTCGTGAATGGAAGGGACAAGGCCAAATTCCGTTGATGCTGGCAGTCCGAGTAAAGCGCCACCATCAAGCTGTCATAATCGTACTCCACTGGCCCACGTTCTATCGTCAAAGTGACGGTTTGGGAAGTGCCGTAGGGGATGATGAAGAGCTGGGTATAATTGAGCGGTTGGCCGTTTAGCTTGATGACTGCCCCGTTCGGGTTATTGGCGGCCATCGCCGAAAAGCCGTAGGTCCAGTCCTCGTTGGAAGCGCTCAGGTTGCCGAGCTGCAATTGGAACACCGCTGGTTCATTGGCTGGCACATCCACGGCAGTGAATTGCGAGCCTGATGCCAATTGAAGGTTGGGAGCTTCCCGGTTGGCCGTTCCCGCTTCCCAAGGGCAACTTGACTGGCCCGATTTGAGCCTGAAAACGGGTGTTTTATAAACTGAATCCATGGCGACATCCACACTGAACCCATCACCTGGCTCATTATCTGCCAGCACATAACCCGTTTTGATGGATTTTGAAGTGGTTCCGTCCACCGTTTCGCCAGAGATACCCTCTGAAATGACTTTCACGATGACGCCTCCGCCAATTCCTTGTGCGTACGCTTGTACCGAAATGTCAACATTCAAAATTGTGTTCTCAATCGAAGCGTTGCTCTGCGAAATTGTGGTATCGCTGGTTTCCGAGTATTCATAACTGACCCCGGCATCAAAGGATATATTCTTCAAAAACTTGGCAGCTTCTTTCTGGTCAGCATTGTCCTCCAGGATGTTGTTCCACCGCTCAATTGATTCGAGGTAAATCCCTTTTTGAATCGGGTCAGTTTCATTATCTGCCAAATTTTGAAGGAAACGGATGATTTGGTTCCTGATATTAAATTCCGAGTATAAATAAGTGGTGGCATATTCACCGGGCGCAACCAGCACTGCGATAGAATTATCGGCCTGGCAATTATCCACATCAAATTCAACCACATCAGCAAAGCCAAATTCAATATTCAAGCCACCTCCCATAAAAATATCGGCTCCATGCGCACCTCCGACAATTAGTTCGCCACTGCTGGTCGCCAAGCGCTCGCTCAGGCTGGTGCATACTTCCATGGAATTGCCGGTTATCTTTTTAAAAGTGGTCACGGCCTCAATCGTAGGACCTATTTCAGATTCGATATCGACATCTGGTGCGCCAAAAAAGGTGGGGATTTCGAAATCTGGGCCAAAATCAAAGATGGTGGTCAGTCCAGCTCCAGTTGTCGCCTCGGTCTCAAAACTGAATTTTTGGCAAATTTTTTCATCCTTTTCCAAATAAGCATAGCTGCCGTCGCCGGGTGGGTCCCGCAACACCACCGTTGGTGTTTCAGGCAGTTTTGTGGTAAAAGTGTTCTCCTTCGACCGAACCCCAGTCACAACACCTTGCACGGTCAATTCCCCTTCGTTGCCATCAAGTGTCGTGCTGATGATTTGGAGGGTTTTCAGGAAAGGCGGTGATGGGTTGGGCGTTGCCACCCTGAATTTATAAACCAGCAACCCGTTGCTCATGGTGGTATCAATCGTTTCCTCCGCAAAACCGTTGATGAACTGGAAAGCGGCAGAATCCAAGTAGCAGACCCCGTTGTCGCTGGGGGTGACCACGTACTGCTCCTTCAGCTTGAAAGTCACTTGCTTTTGCTCGTATTGGTCCAAGACAATCGTGTTGCAGGTCGGCGAAATGGGATCCAGTCCGCTCACAATCTCTACTTGGGGCTGGGCGAAATAAAGGAATTCCACCAAGGTATCTTTTTTGGATAAATCAACCTGTGACCCGCCCTGCACTTGAAATGCGGATTTGATAATCGGGTCGGAATGTTCCACCACGGCCACTGTCATGTCCTCGACGGGCGGCAGGTCTGCGAATTCAAATAAGCCTTCCTTGTTATCAATCATGACGATGCGCTCCAGACAGCCATCGGTGGTGCGGACTTTCACGACGCAAACGGTACCTTGTGGAGTATTGGGGTTTTTGATAATGGACTTTTTGCAATAACCACCTGCCACCTGACCCGTAATCTTGCGGGTGGTCATATCGGTGAAAAGTATCCCGGCAATGGGGCTATTCACATTGGTGACACTCCAAAAAGCTGGTGAAAACACGTGGTCTTCGAATTTTGGCGTGAGGACAGCGGTTGCCCCCGGGTCGAAGTCTATGACAAACCTGCCAATGGAATCGGTAAAGATTTTTGGGTTAAACGAAGCCCCGTTCACCAAAATTTCCACATTCTTCGCAAAGCAATCCGTGCCTTTGTAGCGCACAAACCCACTCACTGCCACCGTTGACTTGTCTTTGAAATCCACTTGGTCAACCGAGGTGACGCTCGGATTCAGTGTCACCTGCCTGGTGGCGGGCACAAAAACATGCGGTTCGGTTTCCTGAATAGCGGCAAAACTTGTCCATTCCGCCCCATGAATAGTGCCGGGCGCTAGGAAGGCAGAACCCACATTGCCCAGATTGTTGCCGTTCCCTTCGTCCATCGGGAAATATGCCCGAAGCCCGTCTTCCTGCATGTCCCTAGCGTGCTGGGCATGGGAGAGGATGGCAGCAGTGCTCAAAGTGGTATCGTAAACAGCGAACTCATCAATCAGCCCTCCAAAAAATTGGGCATAGTTCGATGGGCCGGTTTTTTGCGCAGCCAATACCCAGCCATTGGCGGCATCTGACCAATCTCCCGTCACGCCGGAATAGGTTTTCGTGCCAACCAACACCCCGTTTTTGTACCCAGTCAGCGTGCCTGTCAGGCCATCCCAAGTGAATGCAAGGTGTTGAAAGCCCGTGCCAAGGTTGCCAAAACTCCCCACCGTGCCATTGATGTTTACAGTGATTTGGTTGTCCAAACCGTTGGCTTGCAGCAAAATGCGGAACTCGTTGCTGCCCCATTTTTTGGAAAGCAAACACTGCGTACCGCTCGGCCCTGCGCTGTTCACCCAAAGTTCAAAGGTCGCCTTGGGCGTAACGGAAAAATCGGGCAAGCTGGCATAGTCCCCTTCGTTGTTCCTGAACCGCAGCGAGCGGTGCATGTAGAAATCCTTTTTCGGCTTCGCCAAAAACGTGGTGCCTGTGCCGTAGCTCGCCGATTCAATCGTGTAAAAACCATCTTCGTTGGTCTTGCCTGCCGTGCGCACGGGTGGGCGTTCTGCATCGAAGTGGGCGCCGCAGAAATACAGTTTCTGGCGATGGGTGATGTCGTAGGATTTTTCACCCAGTTCCTCATCCATTTTCCAGTAATGGGATAAAAAAGGAGTCTGCGAAGAAGCAGTACCTTCCATTATTTCTCCAAAATCCAGTTCATCCAATTGGCGGTGGTAGATGCGCAGTTCGTCCATCCGGCCAGCCCAGCCGCCGCTGCCAGCCCGGCTGCCCAGGTTGAGCGTGTCGGCAGCGGAAATAACACCCATTGGTGCAATCGAAGCGAGCACCCCATCGAGGTACAGCCTGCCTTGGTTACCCGTGCCATCGAAGCTCAGGGCAATATGGTGCCAGCCGTTTTTGGTACTGTCGGGGAAAGTGGCGGAAAGCAGCGTTTGCGAAGGAGAGGTGGATACTTCAATCCCCTCGTGCCCGCTGGCGCTGTTCTCTGCCCGGATGTACAGTGGAAAAGGGCTGAATTCGAGCACGCTGGCATTGACCGTTGCCGATTCGGTTTTTATCCAAAAACTCAACGTCCAGTCTTGCCCGGCGTTGGGCAGGAAAGGCGTTTGACCATTTTCATGGAAAGAAAATGCACCGTCGGCAGTGCCGAATTTTGCGGAAAATCCTTGCATCGGCGTGAGTGTGACCAAAGCGTCGGGCACTGGACTACCGTTCAAGGTTTGAATCCAACCCGTCACCACACCGTTCGGTACTTGGAAGCCGAGCGCCTCGCTGGGCACGCCTTCCCCGTAGATATTGATGCCCCGCACGGAGTAGATATAGGGCGTGCCGGGTATCACGTTGAAATCGTTGTAGTTGCGGATGTTCGGCCCTACCGTTGCCAGGAAGACGCCGTCCCGGTAAATATTGAAGCCACCGGAAGGCGACGGCCCAAGGGCGTCAATCGTCCAGGTCAACTGGATGCGGTCGAGCAGGTCACCCTGCGTGGCCGTGACGTTCAATTTCAAAGGCGGCGATTGAAACCGGGAAAAGAAGCCCAGGGTCGTGTTTTTCTGGATGGCTTCTGTGTAACCTATGGCAGCTTGGCCTAGTGAAATGGAAGTGCGGAAATTGGAGTTTTTCGTCCGAGCCTGACTTCCATTGTTGAAATAGGTAGTGCCAGAGATACCGCTCGTGTCCACTGGCGCTCCCGGCCCGCAATTGTTGTTTTGTGCGTAAAATGGCAGGCTTAAGCCGCAGCACAAAACCATGATTAAGAACAGGATATGTGTATTTCGCATGGTTTGAATTTTTTTTAAAGTGAAAAAAAATGAAGCAACATGCGGGTTATTTTATCCATATCTCGATGTTGGAAATTCCGTAGTTTTCGTTGTTGGTATCCTCGTTCATGGTGGAATCCAGAATTAGGTAGAGGTTGTCGCTGCTGTTTGAAATCACCATTTCGCCCCTCACCGATAAATCAAGATCGGTATTGGCTGCGTCCAATTGCGTTTGCGGCTTATCGTTCATATTGTGCCAGATATAGCTGACAATTGCTTCTCCCACATTATTGAAATTTGGTACAGCAGTCGTTGAAAATCCGCCATAAACCGATTCATTGCCATCCATGCTGTTGAAAATATAGAACGTGAAGACCACTTTTACTTGGGTATGAGGGATACCAGTCAGGTTGAGCTGCTTGCGGAAAGCGTTTCCGGCGTTGTTGCTCGGACGGAGCATATAGCCAGCGTTGATGGGGCCGCCTGCATTTACACGGGCATAAGTTGTTGTAGAAGCTGAGTTATACTCATTATAACAAAGCCAGCCTTCATTGTCAACGTCGAAATTATCCACGTCCAACAACCGCCAATCGCTGACGCCATTGTATTTGATGGTACCACCGTTGGCCAGTGCCACATTGCCGGCACTTACATTGCCCGATGCTGTTACATTCCCGGTCACGGTCACATTGTTTGGCGTTGCTGCCAACACTTCCACATTGTTGACGTACATGGAAACCTTTCCGTTGGAAGTGGAAAACAAACCGCTGTCATTGTCGCCATTGCCGCCAGTAAAAGCATAGCCGTTGTGGTTGGCGCCGTTCAAACCTGGTGCACCGCCTTTGGCCAATACGCCGCCCTTGAGGTTTATGCTATCCGCTTTCACCAAGCCAGCACCGGGAAACACGTTGCTGGCGCCAATCAAGGCGAACGCATAGGGGGAACCTGTCAATTGGAGGCGAGGTGTCATTTCAGCGCCGCCAACCGTCACGCCGAGATAGTAAACTTGGGTGAAGGCAAGGTTAAGCGGGGTTACGCTACCGAGCACTGCACTGTAAATACCACTGCTCACCTCAACATCGGGTTGGGTTTCCGTCCAAACGGCTGTTCCGCCCGTGGCCGCAGTGTACAGTTTGAAGGTCATGGCTTGCGAGCCATCAGACACTGCGTCACCGTTGTTTTTCTTTAAGATGCCCTGAATGCTCAGCGTGCCCGTTTGTGCATGCAAAACTTGTAGGCATGTTGCGCAGCAAAAAAGCAAAGCGGTAAGCATGAAACACCGCATCGCTTGTGCTTGGAACTTGGATGAAAATCTTGGATTTGACATGATGGTAGTTGTTTTAATTTTTTTTGAAAAATTGGAAATTGGGCAAGCAGGAATTCCAAAATTGGAAGGGTAAGCATTCGGCTTTGGAACCACTTGCTGATGGAAGGCAAAGGTGGCCACAGGCATGGCCGGGGTGTCAGTGAAATGGTTCCAAGCTTGGGTAATCCGGTGCGGCGGGTCAATAAAAAACGGGTAATCTCGTTGCATCGAACGAAATTACCCGTCGGGTAAACTATTGAAAATCAGTTATTTGTGGGTTGCGCTCGGTTGGAAACCGAATTCTTCCTGAAATAATTTTGAAAAATAAGACGGGTCTTTGAAGCCCACCCGGTAGGCAGCTTCTGCCACGGTCAGGCCCTCGTTTTCCAGCAGGGTTTTGGCCTTGTTCAACCGGAAGCTGCGGATGAGGTCGGAAGGAGCGGTGTCCATGACGGCCTTCATTTTTCGGAAAAGCTGCGAACGGCTCATGCCGATTTTCTGGCAAAGTTGCGGCAGCGCAAAATCCTCGTCCGTGTAGTTTGCTTCGATGATTTCGTTGACTTTTTTCACAAAGGCATCCTCCACTTGCACAGCCTCTGAGAGCGCTGGGTCAGCCATGTTGGCCGTTTTCCCGATAGGGAGGTTTTGGGAAAAATACGAGGCAATCCGGCGTTGGTTGTCCAGCGAAACAGATACCCGCACCAGCAGTTCCTCCAGGTCGAATGGTTTGGAAAGGTAGGCATCAGCTCCCCGACGTAGGCCCGCCATTTTCGAGGCAGCGTCGGCTTTTGCAGTGAGCAAAATGATGGGGATGTGGCTGGTGCGCACATCATTTTTTAGCGCATCGCAAACCTGATAGCCGTCTTTTTCGGGCATCATCACATCGCTGATGATGAGGTCGGGGATGAGTTCCAGGGCTTTTTCGATACCGATTTTGCCGTTGTAGGCCACTTCCAGTTGGTAAATATCCTCCAAGCAAGACCTGAGATAGTGCACCACGTCGGGGTTATCCTCCACGATGAGGATGGTCGGCGCATCGTTCAAGCTTGCCTTTTTTTCTTCGGTCAACACACTTCCAATCACTTGCGCTGTCAGGAATGGCTCAATCGTTTCAGCCCGGTCATTTTTCGGTGCCACCTGGGTGATAGGAAGCGTCACCTTGAAACTGGTTCCCTTTCCCAATTGGCTTTCCACTGCAATGCTGCCTCCCATGATTTTCACGAGTTCCTGCGTATGCGCCAAGCCGATGCCCGTGCCTTCGCCAGCCCTGGTGGTCGTGCTGTCCACTTGAAAAAATCGGTCAAAAACATGCGGCAAATCTTTTTCCCCAATGCCAATGCCCGTGTCGGAGACAGCGATAACTAGGGATGAGGAATGAGGGATGAGGGATGAACCAGCAGTAGTGCTCGTCCCTCGTCCCTCATCCCTCATCCCTAAATTGACTTTGACTTCGCCGCCCTCAGGCGTGAATTTCACCCCGTTTGAAATCAGGTTGGTCAAAACCTGTTTGACCTGTTCGGGGTCAAAATCCATTTCCAGTTTTTCGAGGGTGGTGAAAAACCGGAGCGAAAGGTTCTTGCTGTTGGCGTAGGTCTGGAAGGATTCGGTGACGTAGCGGAGGTAGGGCACGATGTCGCCCAATTGCAGGTTGAGTTGGAAAGCGTTGTTTTCCAGTTTGGAAAGGTCGAGCAATTGATTGATGAGGCGAAGCAGGCTTTTCCCATTGTTTTCAATCAATTTCAGGCCACTGGCAATCTTCGTCATGTCCTTTTCACCAGCACCCAATTGCTGTGTCATGCCGAGGATGACCGTCAGCGGGGTGCGGAACTCGTGGGTGAGGTTCGTGAAAAGTCGGCTTTTGAAACTGTCCAGTTCCTTCAATCGGGTGGCTTCCTCATGCTCCAGCTTCAGGGCATTTTGGAGCAACAAGCGTTTTTTGAAAAAATAAAAAACGCCGAACGCCGCCCCCAAGGCCAAGAGGGCGTAGGCAGCATAGGCCCACCAAGTGGCCCACCAAGGTGGCAGGATGGTGATGCGAATGGAAGCTGGCTTGCTCCATTCGTTGCCGCCGATGCTCCCCACCACCTCGAAGAGGTAACTGCCGGGGCGTAGTTGGGCGTAGTTGGCGACGTGGTTGGTGCCTGCCTCCACCCAGTTGGGGTCCACGCCATGCAATCGGTAGCGGTAGCGGTTTTCCTGCGGCGTTGAAAAGTCCATGAGGGCAAATTCCAACGTCACCAAGTTCTGAGTGTGGTCGAGGGTGATTTGTTTCGTCCGGTTGATGGGGCCTTTGATGGGGCTGTCTTTTTTTGAATAATCAACGGGTAAGTTGTTGATTTTCAGGCCAGTGAGGCAAACAGGGGCGCTGGATTTCCGGTCGTGTATTTCCGAAGGGCGAAAAACCGTCAGCCCGTTGACGCCGCCGAACAGCAAGCGGCCATCCAAGGTTTTTGCGAAAGCACCCGTGTTGAATTCATCGCTCTGCAAGCCGTCCGACTCTCGGAAATTTTGAAAAACCAAGCCCTTGGCGGTCAGGCGGGAGAGGCCCCGGTTGGTGCTCATCCAGAGGTTTCCCTGCTCGTCGGGGAGTATCCCGTACACCACATCGTTGGGCAGGCCGCTGTTTTGGCTGGTGAAATGCTGGAATTTCCCGGTGGATTTGTCGAGCTTGCCCAGCCCACCGCCCTTGGTGCCCACCCACAGGTAACGTTCCGGTTGGGCAGGGTCGTCGCAAATGCTGGTTACATAATTATAGCGCAGGCTGCTTGGGTTTTTTGCGTCATTTTGAAAAACCTTGGCCAGTTTGTTTGGATTTTGTGGCGCTGATTGATTCCAAAAATCAGCGGTTCCGATCTCGTCGGGCTGGATGCTGACCATTCCGTTGGTGGAACCAATCCAGAGGTTTTTCTCGCCGTCCAAGTGCATGGCGGTAATGACTGCGGTATTGCCTAATTCATTGGAAAAATCGAGGTAGCCTTGCTTTTTCGTGGAATTTTGAACACCCAGCACCAAAGCACCAGCACCGCCAATCCAAATATCCCCGTTCGGACGCTCAACGAGTGGGGTAGTGGCTTCTGAATAGATATTGATGATTTGCTTTTCAACGACCCCGTTTTTACGGGTCAAGAGCCAGTTATTATTGGGGTCACCACCTACCACGTAAGTTACGTTGTCCTTTGTCTGGTATATCTGCGAAACGGATGGGGGCAGCCAGTTTTCGATATGCGTGCGATCAGTTGCCTCATCCAGTTTGTCAATATGTGATGGATTAAATCGGATGTAGATGCCATCCCCACCGAAAATCCAGCGCACGGAATTGCCTTTCATAAAATGCTGAAATGGCTGCTGGTTCAGCTTTACTTTTTGCAGCCCGTATCCGCCCGAACCAACCCAAAGGTTGCGCCCCCGGTCAATGCCAGCCGAGGGCGTCTGTTTATCTTGCCGGAAAAGGAGCTTTGCTTTGGCAACTGACCCCGTCGTGATTATTTCCGCCTCCGGCATGGTGTAGATATTGGTGGTTTTACCGTCAGTACCAGCCCATAGCAAGTCATTTGAACCACTTTGGAAAATTAGCAGCGGGATGTGTGTAAGCCCTTTGATTTCATGTGCGCCATCCTTTTTTATGGCAAACATCCTTCCTTGCATGATGGCCCATACCTGCTTTGTTGCTTTATTGACAAACAAATCGGGCTTGCCTTGTAAGATGGGTTTGAATTGATTTTCGGCAGGATTGAACAGGTAGGTTTGTTCATTAAGGCTCGCTACAGCAAAGACTTCATTTGAAATTGGCGCTATGGTGGTGAAAGCCTCGTTGCCTTGGGGCGTTTTCTTGGTGTAGAAATTTATTTTTGCAGAATTCCGAAGGTCAGGGGTCTTGGTGTCAATTTTTTGGGCATTCAGCCTCACCTCCATAATACCATCGTTTGTGGCTGCCCATATTGAGCCATCGGGTGCTTCCACCACTTTATTGATGGAAGACTTTAGCGAGATGCCATTGTATTCCGTGAGGTGCAAAAACTTTCCCGTGTTTCTTTCCAACATATCCAAGCCCCTGCCTACTATGCTCATCCAGAGATTGCCCTGACTGTCTTCCAATAACCTGTTTACCTCATTGCCAGCAATGGAAAACGGATTGAAAGGGTCGTTGGTGTAGATTTCAAAATGGTAGCCATCGTAGCGGTTCAGCCCATCCTTTGTGGCGAACCAAAGAAACCCGTCCTGTGTCTGCAAAATCTCATAAATCATGCCCTGCGAAAGGCCATCGGCGATGGTGAGGGATTCCGACCGGGGCGTCTGGGCATCCAACACTGCTGGGCACATGGCCAGGGACAGCGCCAAAAAGGTAAGTGATCGCAGCAGTGGTTGGATGGTGCACATATTTTTTGTCAAAAAACAAGGTAAAGCTGCACAAATATGGCGAAACTTAATCCAAGTTGCTATTCCGAAGAAATGCTTTGCACCCCTCGTGGTCGCCCAATTCATTGGGCAGACCCCCAAAATGAAATAGGCGGCAACGCAGGTTGCCGCCTATTTTATAACCACAATGGTCAGCCCAATAAATTGGGCGACCACAATTGCTCACGCCACCGCATGGCCGTTCTGCGAAGCCATTTGGCCGTTCGAAGCGGCACTCTCACCATTGGAGCTAGTTTTCACATCCTGCATGGCCTTGTTCAGCACCTCGTTCATGGAAGCGGGTGGGGTAGTCGCTTCCTTCACCACTGGTGCCTGCACCGGGGCCAGTTCCACGGTCACGTTTTGGCGCTTGCTGACGCCGGGCTGCAGCACCACCACAAGCTCCACGGGCTGGATGCGCTCGCCTGCCCCGGTGGGGCTCGTGATGCGCACCCGGTGCTCCCCGCCCGTCAACTGCTTGATTTCAAAGCGGCCCTCCTTGTTCGTCACCGCCGACTTGTCGGGTTGGCCCACCACCTGCACCAGCAGCCCGGCCACCGGCTTCGCCTTTTCCATGTCCGGCTCCTTGGGCCAAGTGGTGCGGCCGTTCAGGCCCGCCGGGTGCTTGCTGCGAATCTCCTCTATCAGGTAATCCGCCGTGAATAACTTGGCCACATCTGGCTCATTTCCAAACACCAGTTTGCCCAGTTTATGTACGCTCACGATGGCCTTCTTAAGCTTAGTCACGCCATCCGACACCTCCACCGTGCCATCCTTCGAGGTCTGCGACTGGTCGGTATAGGCCGCCTTGGCGTCGTTGTATTCCGTGGTCAAGGTTTCCAGTTCTGTCAGGAAATCGGGCGAAATGGCCCCTGCATCCAACAGCTTCTGGCCATTGTTCTTCAGGTAGCCCTTCGCCGTGGTAAGGAAGGTAGATACCGCCGCATAGTCCCCCGCCCTGCTAGCCCGCAGGGTCGTGATGCCCGCCAGCTTGACTTCCACTGGAATTAGCTGCGGCTGTGCCTCATAGGCAAACCCGATGGCATCCTCCAACAGGCCCGCCAGCAACAGCACCGCCTTGCGGTTGTCACTCAGCGACGCCAATTTCTTCGTAATGGACGCTGTGCGCACATCTTTGCCCGGCAACTGTTTCACCTCCCCCAAGTACGCTACTTGGTCGGCAATATACTGCCTGGTGAGGCCCGGCCTGCGGGCCGACAGTCGGTCCACATACTTTTCCGCATACTTCCAGGCCAGTTCGGCATAGTCCCAAAACTGGTGCAGGGGTATTTTAATGTTTGGTTGAGTATTGGTCCCCTTTTTCTTCAAAGGGGCTTCTGGCATGGCAGCCGGTGCAGCGGTGGCATTTTTCTTAGCCATGAGCAACTGTGTTTTTTTATGAAGAGAATTGTTTTACGGACTGAAATGTTAACATTGGTTCGACATTCGCAGCCAATCTTGTGTTACGTAGCAATCGTGGAGAAGTTATGATG
>Ga0209066_10001334_pt1 | contig 32914 bp, 24 predicted proteins | sample All_14_2_FD_187198 | JGI IMG/M metagenome (GOLD analysis project Ga0209066, IMG submission 187198) | Freshwater microbial communities in response to fracking from Pennsylvania, USA - Allegheny Zone_MetaG_DW_15 (SPAdes) (version 2) ... | reverse complement strand
GGGGATGGGTGGGCTTCACCGCAGCCGAAGCAGTGCGCCGGTCACCCGGCCCACCGCTTGAAGATCCCCCCACAAGTCCCCCTCGCCAAAGGTCGGGGGCTTGATGGGGGGAGCGCGGTGGGACGACTGGCGCACGGGCTGCCTCCACAGCCGGCGGCGCAGCAGCGCGCAGCCGCCGGCCATGACACGAGCGGCAGCGGCTCTGCGGCCGACGTGCCACCAAGCTGACCGCAGGGCGGCGACTGGCGCGGCGGTCGAGCTGCGGCGAGCTGTTCCGGCTGTTGAAGCCCTGAACCCCGTGCACGGCCAGCGCCACAGCGAACATGGCAGCAAGAAGAAGGGGCGGCAACAGCCGCCCCAGAGGCCTCAAAGAAGCCCGCGTTCGGAGAATGAAACCAAATCAGCGGCAGTCACCACCAAGTGGTCGAGCACGCGCACATCCACCAAGGCCAGTGCATTGCGCAGCGCCTGCGTCAGGTGTTCATCGGCCCGCGACGGCTCAGCATGGCCCGAGGGATGGTTGTGCGCCAGGATCACGGCCGCAGCGTTCTGGGCCAGCGCCTCCTTGACCACCTCGCGCGGATACACCGAGGTCTGCGTCACCGTGCCGCGGAACATCTCCTTGTAGGCCAGCAACCGGGTCTGTGCATCCAGGAACAGCACGGCGAACACCTCGTGCTCCAGCGTGCCGATCTGCACCTGCAGGTAGTCCTTGACGTCCCGGGGCGATGACAGCGTGGCACCGCGGCAGACCTGCTGCGACAGCACAAGGCGCGCCTGCTGCAGCACCTCGTCTGCACGGGCGGGACGGTACTGGCCATCCTGCTCACGCACCAGCAGTGCATCGGCAGGAAGCGATTCGACACAGGACAGAGACAACGACGACATGGCGAACTCCGGTTCGGATCGGGCGGGATTGCCCGAGACCGGAGCACCACGGCGCAGCGCAAGCCGTCAGGGTTCGCAGACGACCGCAGGGCGCCAGCGCTCGCACCGCGAGCGCGCAGACCTTGACGGCGAGAACGGCGTGGTAGCGTGGGTCGATACGGCAAACCCAACCTCCGTACACCACCAAACCAAAGTGATGACGGCCGGCCACGTCGGCCTGGCTGGGTTGCGTGAGGGATGGCAGCCCGTCAGGGGCGAGACGCCGGCTTGGCCGGTGGCTCGACGCGCAGCGCAACAGCCCGGCCCTACTGGGCAGGGACACGCCCTCGTGACTCTCCAATCTGGGGCGCAAACCGGCTAAAGCCAACGCCCCGCACCACCAAAGACTGATACTCGTCAACCTAGCTGATGCCACGCGCTGCATTCTTTCGCCAAGCCTTTCGTCTTCGTTTCAGGCAGCGGCGCCCCACCCTCGCCAATCACTGACTCCCCTTCGGTCATCACAGGAGCCCCGACCATCAGAGCCCTTCAAGTATTTGACCTCGCCCTGTTCTGCAGCACCGGTGTCTGCGGCACCGATGTCGCCCAAGCCCTGGTGGACTTCTCTGCCCACGTGACATAGGCTCGGGACAAAGCGTGCTAATCGAACGCTTCAATCCTGACCAGCAGCCACGAAGCTTCGCCGAGTACCCCGCGGTGAAGGTCGGGCTGGAGCGGTCCGGCAAGGCTGCCTTGCCGATCATCGTCGACACCGACGAGCCCGCCCGGCGGCTTGATCTCCTGCATGAGACCGTGAGGAAGTACGGCACAGTCGTCAACACCGTGGTACCCGGCATCGAATTGGCTGGCGTGCTGCACCGAAAGACCGAACCAGCCGGCTCTAGCCCTGATCGCCCCGAATGACTGAAAAACTCGCAGCTGGCACTTATCCCCCCGGCATTCCAGACGAACGGGATTCCTGCATCCAGCGCCCAACTGCAACGGTTTCTAGTGTTGAACCTCGATGGGCATTCCTGAAGGTGCCTGCGTCGATGTCGCGTACGACCTGGCCGATGCCACGGCGGATCGGGCGGAAGTTCTTCAAGCGATCCTCGCACAAGAACCAGATCCGGTAAGTGGCGTGAGGGTTACCTCTCCAGTGGTCGAATAGAAGAGAAAGAGTGTCTTGGATTGTAGGATGTGGGGTGCCAGGGCATTGGCTTGGCGCTGGCCTGATACCCCAGGCCTCTCGTAAAAAAAATATACGGAGCGTTCAATGGAAAAGTCGTTTCATCGGTTCTCGGAGCTGTTCGCTCAGCTTGGACTGCCTTCGGATGAGGTGGGCATCCGCCAGTTCCTTACCACCCATGCGCCCCTGGCAGGTGGCTTCCGGCTGGAAGAGGCTTCATTTTGGACACCGGCCCAGAGCCAGTTGCTGCGCGACCTGATCGCCCAGGACGCAGATTGGGCCGAGGTGGCCGATCAGCTAAACAACGCCTTGCGGGGATGAACATTGCTTAGCACCCGGCGCGGATTTGCTCCGCATCAAGTTGAAGGTGGCGTCGACACCGCTCATGCCGCTCGGCTGCAGCTAGATTCGGTGCATGCTTCTCCGCCGGACCCATGATCGCCTGCGCACCATCTTTGTCGTGGTGATGTCGCCGTCTCGCAGTAGGCATTAGCGAGCTACGTCTGTTTTGCTCAGATCAGCTTGGACGAGTGATGACCGCGGGTGTTCCCTGTGAGGGCATGGACCAAGCGCAGCCCACGTTGTGCCATTAGCATTCGATCGCGGGTGCTCAGTCGTTCGAAGCGCCACAAGTGCCGGTAGCCTCCTTGCCTGCGGTGGTTCAGGTGCGGATGGTGCCTGCGGTGTTGGACGCCGCACCAAGCGGCGTTGCCTCCTTCTCTGCAGTACCCGAGAGCTGGCCACCACCGGACCCCCTGTTCCTCTCGACGCTCCGGCTTAGAGTCTGATTCCTCCGCTGCTCGACTGACGCTGACACTGGATTCCGTGCTCAGCATTGCTACAGTTCACCCGCGGAGTTTTCATGTTTTCACGCTACTTGGTCGTCGCGCTGGCGGCCCTCTGGGCGCCGGCTATCGCTGCCGCTGCGCCGCTCTCGCTAGACGAGGCTATCAAGCAAGCCCTGCAGCGCTCGCACGCCACGCTCTCCGCGCATGCGAGCAAAGTCAGTGCTGTCGAGGCTGCCCATGTCGCCGGACAACTGCCCGACCCCATGCTGGGCGCCTCAGTGGAAAACCTGCCTGTGACTGGGCCCGATCGTTTCAGCGTCGTGCGCGAATCGATGACGATGAAACGCATTGGCATCAGCCAAGAGTGGCTGTCCGCCGAGAAGCGATCGATCCGTCAAGCCGCCGCGCAGGCCATGGTGTCACGCGAGGCGGTGCTGGAAGCAACCGCTATGGCGGACACCCGCCTGCAGACCGCGCTGGCTTACCTGGACGCCTACTATGCAAGCGAGGCACTGAAGTTGGCGCAGACCAATGAGCGCCATGCCCATGAGGTACTCGAAGCGGGCAAAGGTCGCCTGGCAGCGCCAGGGGGCAACGCTGCCGACGTGCTGGGGCTTACGGCAGCACTCGGCATGGCCGAGGACGAGACCAGCGATGCACGTCAGCAGCAAGGTGCCACCGCAGTGGCCCTGGAACGCTGGACAGGTGTGCCGGCTGACCAACTGGTCACAGCCGAACTCCCCCTGACACCTGAAGAAAGCAGCTTCGTCGAGGCGCATCCCGCTGTCGCGGCCAAACAGCGCGATGTCGATGTAGCCAGACAAGAAGCCTCGGCCACCCTGGCTGAACGGCGGCCAAACTGGACCTGGGAGCTTTCATACGGCCAGCGCACCGGCTACTCGGACCTGGTATCCGTGGGCGTGAGTATTCCGTTGCCTGTGGCACGGGCGGATCGACAAGACCGCACCACAGCCGCCAAGCTGGCCTTGGCTGAAAAAGCGCATGCAGAGTTGGTCGAAGCGCTACGCGCAGCACAAACCGAGTACGCCACTTGGATGGGTAATGCCCGGCGCCTGCAAGAGCGCATCGACCGCTATCGCGGGGCAGTCCAGGCACCCGCGCGGCAACGCACCGCAGTCACCACCGCAGCCTATCGCTCGAACCAGGCGAGCCTGGAAATGCTCTTCGATGTACGCCATGCTGAGCTGGAAGCCGCACGCAAGCTACTGACCATGCAACGCGATTTGGCCAAAGTGCGAGCCCAGCTTGCCTACAAGCCGCTCGCGATGGAAGACCTGTCTGGAGAAGCCCCATGAGCCGCACATCCACCCTGGCCGTCATGGCGGCCGCGCTGTTGCTGGTGGCAGGTGGTGCCTTCTACGCGGGTCGCAGCACCCGGCACGGGGCGGCCCCCAACACGACCCCCAGCGCCGCGCCCGCCGCCTCGGCCGAGCGCAAGATCCTCTACTGGCACGACCCGATGACCCCGGGCCAGCGCTTCGACAAGCCCGGCAAGTCGCCCTTCATGGACATGGATCTGGAGCCCGTGTATGCCGACGAGGCGGCCGAGGCTGGTGGGGTGCGCATCAGCCCTTCGGTGCAGCAGAACCTGGGGCTGCGCACGGCCAAGGTGCAGCGGGCCCACGTGAGCGCGTCTTTCGATGCCGTGGGCAGCGTGCAGTTCGATGAACGGCGCAACGTGGCCGTGCAGAGCCGCGTGGCCGGTTTTGTCGAGCAGCTGTTGGTGCGGGCCCCGATGGCCCGGGTGCAGCAGGGCCAGCCCTTGGCGGTGGTGTTCGCGCCGGACTGGCTGGGGCCGTTGAACGAGATCCTGGCGCTGCAGCGCGCCGGTGCCGCCGCAGACCTGATCGCCGCAGCCCGCGCGCGCACCCAGGCCCTGTCGATCCCGCCGGCGCTGGTGCAGCAGACCGAATCTTCCGGCGTCGCCCAGGCGCGCTTCACGCTGGCCGCACCGCGTAGCGGCGTGGTGGCCGAGCTGGGCGTGCGCGAAGGCATGGCCGTGCAACCGGGCATGACGCTGTTCCGCATCGCCGGGCTCGACAAGGTCTGGGCCGTGGCCGAAATTCCGGAGGCTCAGGCGGTGAGCCTGCGGCGCGGCCAGCGGGTGCAGGCCACGCTGCAGGCCGATGCCTCGCAGCGCTTCGAGGGCGCGCTGCAGGAGATCCTCCCCCAGGTCAACGCCGACGCCCGCACCCTGCAGGCCCGCTTCGAGGTGGACAACCAAAGGGGCCGCCTCACCCCCGGCATGCTGCTGCGCCTGCAGGTGGCCGGGCCCCTGGCCAGCCGCCTGGTGGTGCCGGCCGAAGCCGTGATCCGCACCGGCACCCGCGCCGTGGTGATCGTGCGGCAGGCCAGTGGTGCCTTCGAGCCACGCGAGATTCACCTGGGTGCTGATCTGGGCGAACAGCTCGAAGTGCTGGACGGGCTGCATGAGGGCGACGAGGTGGTGGCCAGCGGCCAATTCCTGGTGGACTCGGAAGCGCGGCTGCGCTCGGTGCTGGGCGCGATGGGAGCCTCGCAGTGATCGCCGGGCTGATCCGCTGGTCGGTCGGCAACCGGTTCCTCGTGCTCATGGCCACTGCCTTCCTGGTGGTCGCCGGCCTGTGGTCGCTGTCGCAGATGCCGCTGGACGCGTTGCCCGACCTGTCGGACACGCAGGTCATCGTGCGCACCCCCTACCCGGGCAAGGCGCCGCAGGTGGTGGAAGACCTGGTCACCTACCCGCTCACCACCACGATGCTCAGCGTGCCGGGGGCCAGGACGGTGCGCGGCTATTCCTTCTTCGGTGACTCGTTTGTCTACGTGCTGTTCGACGACAAGACCGATCCCTACTGGGCCCGCTCGCGCGTTGTGGAGTACCTGAACCAGGTGCAGAGCCGCCTGCCCGCCGGGGCCAGCGCCTCGCTGGGCCCGGATGCCACCGGCGTGGGCTGGGTGTACGAATACGCGCTGGTCGACCGCACTGGCCAACACGACCTCTCCCAGCTGCGGGCGCTGAACGACTGGTTCCTGCGCTTCGAGCTCAAGACCGTGCCCGACGTGGCCGAGGTGGCCGCCATCGGGGGCATGGTGCGCCAGTACCAGGTGGTGCTCGACCCCGCGCGCATGCAGGCCGCCGGTGTGACCCAGGCCCTGGTGCTGCAGGCGCTGCAGCAGGCCAACCAGGCCGCCGGTGGCTCGGTGGTGACGCTGGCCGAGGCCGAGTACATGGTGCGCTCGCGTGGCTTCCTGCAGTCACTGGACGACTTTCGCACCATCCCCTTGCGGCTGGCCGGTGCCACCCCCGTGCTGCTGCGGGACGTGGCCACCGTGCAGCTGGGCCCCGAGATGCGCCGCGGCATCGCCGAGCTGGATGGGGAGGGCGAGGTGGCCGGCGGCGTGGTGGTGATGCGCTCGGGCAAAAACGCCCGCACCACCATCGAAGCCGTCAAGGCCAAGCTGGCCGCGTTGAAGGCCAGCCTGCCGCCCGGTGTGGTCATCGTGCCCACCTACGACCGCTCGCTGCTGATCGACCGCGCGGTGGACAACCTGCGCCACAAGCTGATCGAAGAGTTCATCGTGGTGGCCGTGGTGTGCGCGGTCTTTCTCTTCCACCTGCGTTCGGCGCTGGTGGCCGTGGTCACGTTGCCGGTGGGCGTGCTGGCGGCCTTTGTGGTGATGCATGCGCAAGGGGTCAGCGCCAACATCCTGTCGCTGGGTGGCATTGCCATTGCGCTGGGGGCGATGGTCGATGCGGCCATCGTGCTGATCGAAAACGCCCACAAGCACCTGGAAGCCTTCACGCACACGCAGGGCCGCGCGCCCAACGTGGACGAACGCTGGCGCCTGGTCACCGAAGCCGCCATCGAGGTGGGGCCGGCGTTGTTCTTCTCCCTGCTGGTCATCACGCTGTCGTTCGTGCCGGTGTTCACCCTCGAAGCGCAGGAGGGGCGGCTGTTCTCGCCGCTGGCCTTTACCAAGACCTATGCCATGGCCGCGGCGGCAGGCCTGTCGGTGACCTTGGTGCCGGTGCTGATGGGCTACCTCATCCGCGGGCACATCCCGAAAGAAGCGGCCAACCCGCTGATCCGCTGGCTGATGGCGATCTACCGGCCGGCTCTGGAAGCGGTGCTGCGTTTCCCCTGGACGACGCTGCTGGTCGCTGCCGTGCTGCTGGCGTTGACGACCCTGCCGGTGATGCGCCTGGGCGGCGAGTTCCTGCCGGCGCTGGATGAAGGCGACCTGCTGTACATGCCTTCGGCGCTGCCGGGCCTGTCGGTGGCCAAGGCCAGCGAGCTGCTGCAGCAGACCGACCGCATGATCAAGACCGTGCCCGAGGTGGCGCGAGTCTTCGGCAAGGCCGGCCGGGCCGACAGCGCCACCGACCCGGCGCCGCTGGAGATGTTCGAGACCACGATCCAGTTCAGGCCGCGTGATCAATGGCGCCCCGGGATGACACCCGACAAGCTGGTGGAGGCGCTCGACCAGGCGGTGAAAGTGCCGGGCCTGTCCAACCTCTGGGTGCCGCCCATCCGCAACCGCATCGACATGCTGGCCACCGGCATCAAGAGCCCCGTGGGCATCAAGGTGGCGGGCCCCGACCTGGCCACGATCGATCGCCTGGCCGGCCAGATCGAGCAGGCGGTGAAGGGCGTGCCGGGCGTGTCATCGGCCTTGGCCGAACGGCTCACCGGCGGGCGCTACATCGACATCGATGTGGACCGGCCGGCTGCTGCCCGCTACGGCCTGTCGGTGGCCGATGTGCAGGCCATCGTGGCCACGGCAGTGGGCGGCGACAACGTGGGCGAGGTGATCCAGGGCCGCGAGCGCTTTCCCATCAACGTGCGTTACCCGCGCGAGATCCGCGATTCACTGCAGCGCCTGCGCGAGCTGCCTTTTGTCACCGAGCGCGGCGCACGCTTGCTGCTGCAGGACGTGGCTCGCATCACCGTCACCGACGGCCCGCCCATGCTGCGCAGCGAAAACGCCCGCCTCTCGGGCTGGATCTACGTGGACGTGCGCGGCCGCGACCTGCGCTCGGTGGTGACCGACATGCAGGCCGCCGTGGCCCGCCAGGTGGTGATGCCTGCAGGCTACGCGTTGTCGTGGTCGGGCCAGTTCGAATACCTGGAGCGCGCCACCCAACGCCTCAAGGCGGTGGTGCCGGCCACACTGGCGGTGATCTTCGTGCTGCTCTACCTGCTGTTCCGCTCGTTCCGCGATGCAGGGCTGGTGATGGCGGCGGTGCCGTTTTCGCTGGTGGGTGGCTTCTGGCTGGTGTGGGCACTGGGCCATGCCATCTCGGTGGCCACGGCGGTGGGCTTCATCGCGCTGGCCGGCGTGGCCGCCGAGTTCGGCGTGGTGATGCTGGTGTACCTGCAGAACGCATTGCAGCACCGCCTGGCCGCCGGCGAGCCGGACAACGAGCAAACCCTGCTCGCCGCCATCCGTGAAGGCGCCGTGCTGCGTGTGCGCCCGAAGGCCATGACGGTGGCCGTGGTGATGGCCGGCCTGCTGCCCATCCTGTGGGGCGGCGGCACGGGCTCCGAGGTGATGACCCGCATCGCCGCGCCCATGGTGGGCGGCATGGTCACCGCGCCGCTGCTGAGCATGCTGGTGATGCCGGCGGCGTGGTTCCTACTTCATCGTGGTAGGCCTCGAACATCCGCAACCTGACGCCAACTGTGTCTCCATGCTGGTCGACCAGGCGACCTGCGGATCGAAGACCGTGGGAAGTTCAGTCAAACAACAAGCCCGCATGGAAAGTTGGTAGAAAGTGAGTTGAATCAAGCCACCTGGAGAAACTTGATTTGAGACAGGAGGTGCAGTGCGAAAAGTGTTTCACTAACGCAAATCATCAATGCATAGTTGGTTTTTCACCGTCATTGGAGCGACACATCATGAAACCTTCCATCCTAGCTATTCCATTGCTTTCTCTGGCCGCTTTGGCACTGTGTCCGCCCGTCTTGGCGCAGCCGACGAAGGCCGCCGACAAGAGCGCGGCGGCCAAAGTAACGCCACCAAATCCGGTTGAGTTTGACAAGCAAATGAGCCAGATCCAGGCGCACATGCAGCAGATGCAATCGCAGATGGAAAAAATCCGGCAAGCCCAAGACCCTCAAGAGCGCCAACGGCTACTCCAGGAGCATTGGACCTCGATGCAAGCGGCCATGAGCACCATGAATGGCATGTGGGGCCCGAATGGCTGCTTTGGTGGTGCCGGCATGATGGGAGGCGGCATGGGCATGATGGGAAGCGGCCACATGACGGGTGGTCACATGATGGGCTGGGATCACATGCGCGGCTACTACTCCGGCCTCACGCCAGAGCAGATGAAACAGCGCCAATACATGATGGACCGATACATGCCCATGCAGCAAATGATGATGGATCACATGTTGTGGCATCAGCGCTGGCAGGCCACGCCGCCTGCGGTACCTGAAGGCAAGTGAGTCGACGTTTGATTGTTCGCGACGAAACCAGTTTCTGCGCGGTATTCAGGTACCTCACTGGTGCCTGACGCTCTATCCGGAAGGGCGTCAGGCTTTTGCGTGCTCACGGTGTATTCGCGAGGGCTTTGAGTGGCAGTCGGTAATCTTGGATGCTGAGGGTCACGTGACCGCGTTGAGTGAGTCGATTGGCTTCACGGGTTTGCCTCGGCGCTGAGAGGGCGAGCGGTTGGGCCTTCGTTTGGCTCGTCCTCGTCGCCGCCGTGAGCCAGTCGGTAAAGCACCGGCAGCATGAGCAGTGTCAGCATGGTTGAGGACAAGATCCCTCCGATCACCACCGTGGCCAGTGGACGCTGCACCTCAGCGCCCGTACCGGTGGCAATGGCCATGGGAATGAAGCCCAGAGACGCCACCAATGCGGTCATCAAGACCGGTCTGAGGCGAGTCAGTGCGCCTTCTTCAATGGCGGAGTCCAGACCATAGCCGTTGTCTCGCAGGCTGCGGATGAACGAGATCATCACCAGCCCATTGAGCACCGCCACGCCCGACAAGGCGATGAAGCCCACCGCGGCAGAGATGGACAAGGGAATGCCCCGCGCCCACAGCGCCAGCACGCCACCAGTCAGCGCAAAGGGAATCCCGGTGAAAACGAGTAAGCCGTCCTTGACGTCACGGAACATCGCGAACAGCAAGGTGAAGACCAGCAGCAAGGCAACAGGCACCACCACCATCAGGCGCTGGCGAGCAGTCTGCATGTTCTCGAACTGGCCGCCCCAGACGGTCCAGTAACCCGGCGGGATCTGGACGGGCTGCAAGGCGCTTTGCGCGTCGCCGACAAACGAGCCGATGTCGCGGCCACGCACATTGGCGCTGATCACGATACGGCGCTTGCCGTTCTCGCGGCTGACCTGGTTGGGGCCCGGCGCAAAGTCGATGGCAGCCACCTCGGACAAGGGGATGAAGCGCGCCCCACCAACCTGTACGTCTTTCGCAGGCAAGGGAATGGGCAGGCGCTTGATCGCATCCAGATCGGTGCGCAAGCCTTCGGGCAGGCGCACGACGATGCCAAAACGACGGTCGCCTTCAAACAAGGTACCCGCTTCTTGCCCACCGACGGCGATGGCCAAGGTCTCTTGCACGTCTCCCACGTTCAGGCCGTAACGAGACGCCTTCTCGCGGTCGATGTCCACGGTGAGCATGGGCAGCCCCGTGGTCTGCTCCACTTTTACCTCTGACGCACCGGGCACCCTTTGCAAAGCCTGTGCAATCTGATTGGCCGTGGTGTTGAGCACATCCATGTCATCGCCAAACAGCTTGATGGCCACATCACTGCGCACCCCTGAAATCAGTTCGTTGAAGCGCATCTGAATCGGCTGCGAGAACTCGTAGTTTTGCCCGGGCAGCTTGCCCACTTCCTCTTGAACAGCAGCGATCAGTTCCTCGTGAGTCTTGCGCGGTCGTGGCCATTGCGCCATGGGTTTGAGCATGACGTAGCCATCCGAGATGTTTTGCGGCATCGGATCTGTGGCCACCTCGGCCGTGCCCGTGCGCGCAAACACGCGCTCAATCTCGGGAAATTTGGCCTTCAGGTGGGTTTCGAGCTGGCGCTGCATGGCCACCGATTGCGTCAGGCTGGTGCCTGGAATACGCAAGGCCTGTACCGCGAAGTCCCCCTCGTTCAGACTGGGCACGAACTCGCTGCCCATGCGCGAGGCAACCACACCTGACAAGGCAATCATGACCACCGCCAAGGTCAGCACCACCGGCTTGGCCGCCATGGCCTTTGTGAGCAAAGGCGCATACAGGCGCTTGGCGCCTCGCATCAGGGCGTTCTCCTTCTCGGACACCTTGTTGCCAATGAACAGCGCCACCGCTGCCGGGATGAACGTGACGGACAAGATCATGGCCCCCAACAGGGCCATCACCACCGTGAAAGCCATTGGGTGGAACATGCGCCCCTCTACACCCGACAGCGCAAAGATGGGCAGGTAGACGATCATGATGATCAACTGCCCAAACAGCAGTGGCCTGCGTGCCTCTTGTGCCGCCAGGAAAACCTCGTGAAAGCGTTCCTTGAGGGTGAGCGAGCGGCCATGGTGGGCCTGCGCATGGGCCAGGCGGCGCACGCAGCTCTCCACGATCACGACGGCGCCATCGACGATGATCCCGAAGTCCAAGGCTCCCAGGCTCATCAGGTTGGCGCTGACTTTCTGGCTGACCATGCCACTGAAGGTGAACAGCATCGACAGCGGGATCACCAAGGCCGTGATGAGCGCCGCGCGCAGGTTGCCCAGGAACAAAAACAGGATGGCAATCACCAGGACCGCCCCTTCAAAGAGGTTCTTCTTGACCGTCGCAATGGCCTTGTCCACCAGGTCGGTGCGGTTGTAGACCGTGACCGCATGGACGCCGCTGGGCAAGGTCTTGTTGATTTCGGCCATCCGCTTGTTCACAGCCTGAGAGACCGTGCGGCTGTTCTCGCCAATCAGCATGAAGACGGTGCCCAGCACGACCTCGCGGCCGTTGTCCGTGGCGGCCCCCGTGCGCAGTTCTTCGCCCAACCCCACATCGGCCACATCGCGGATGCGGATGGGCACGCTGTCGGCTTGTTTGACGACGATGTTGCCGATGTCCGCCACACCCCTGACTTGGCCTGGTGCCCGTATCAGATACTGCTCACCTCGGCGCTCGATGTAGCCCGCACCCACGTTGGTGTTATTGCGTTCCAGCGCTTGGACCACATCTGCCATGGTCAGGCCGTGCGCGATCAATTTGTCTGGCCAGGGGGCCACTTGGTATTGCTTGGCATGGCCACCGATGGTGTTGATCTCGGTCACGCCCGCCACGTTGCGCAGTTGCGGCTTGATGATCCAGTCCTGGATCTCGCGCAAGTCGGTAGGCGTGTACGGTGTGCCATCGGCCTTCTTGGCACCTTCCTTGGCTTCCACTGTCCACATGTAGATTTCGCCCAGGCCCGTCGAGATTGGCCCCATTTCTGGCGCGATGCCTTGCGGCAAGCGCTCCTTGGCACTCTGGATGCGCTCGTTGACCAGTTGGCGTGCAAAGTAGATGTCCGTGCCGTCCTTGAAGATCACGGTGATCTGCGACAGGCCATAGCGTGACAGCGAGCGGGTTTCCTCCAGACCCGGCAAGCCCGCCATCACGGTCTCAATCGGGTAGGTGACGCGCTGCTCAGCCTCCAGAGGCGAGTAACCAGGTGCCTGCGTGTTGATCTGGACCTGGACATTGGTGATGTCAGGCACGGCGTCAATGGGCAGCTTCTGGTAGCTGAAGCCCCCCAATGCGGCCATGCCCAACACGGCCAGGATGACCAGCCAACGCTGCTCGATGGCAAAGCGGATGATGCGTTCAAACATGCTGATTTCCTCGCATCAATCGTCGTGCTCGGCCGAAGCCTTGCCAATCTCGGCCTTGATCACAAAGCTGTTGGTCGAGGCATAGCGGTCCCCGACTTTGAGCCCACTGGTGACTTCGGTACGTTGCGCATCCGCGTGTCCGACCTTGACCGTCTTGGCTTGAAAGCCCCCCGGCACTTCGGCAAACACCACATCGCGCCCTTCGAGGCTTTGCACGGCGCTGGAGGCCACCGTCACGGGCGCATCCACTTCACCTGCGACGACTTCGACGTTGACAAACAAGCCGGGACGCCAGGCCAGCTTGGGGTTGCTCAAGACCACCCGGGCTGTTGCGGTGCGGGTCTGCTCCCCAAGCAGGGCGCTGACATAAGCCACCGTGCCAGTGGCAACGCCCTCAAAGGCGCTGGAGCGCACCACGACTTTCTCGCCCACACGGATCAGGGTGAGATCCTTGGCGGCCACACTGACCTCGGCCCACACCTTGGACAGGTCCGACAGGGTGAAGACATGGGCGTCTTCTTTGATGGCTTCACCCAGGGCCAGGTGCTTTTCCACCACCATGCCATCGAAGGGCGCGCGCAACTCGTAGCGATTGAGTTCACCCGCCACAGGCGAGGCACCCAAAGCCTTGAGCTTCTGACTCGCATTGGCCACGGCAATCTCTGCCTCACGCCATGCCTGCTGCGCCTGCAGATAGTCCATCTGCGGCGATATCTTGTCCTCGAAAAGTTTCTTCTCTCGCTCGTAAGTTGTCCTGGCCAGGACCAGTCGCTTCTGTGCTGATTGCAACTCGCTGCGCAAATCAGACAAGGCTACGCTGGAGATCACAGCCAGCACCTGGCCTTTCTTGACCTGCTGCCCCAGGTTGGCCGATACGCTCTCGACCACCCCGGCCAGACGCGGTACGACGTGTGCGGTGCGGTCTTCGTTGAAGCGCACCTCGCCAGGCATCTGCACCGTGGTGCGAACCCGCCCCGCGCTGGCTTGCTCGACCACAATGCCCGCCGACTTGATCTGGTCGGCGCTCAAGGCCACGGGTGGCTCTGCCCCCTCGTGGTCGGCAGTCTTTTCATGGCGGTCCTCATCGCCATGCTTCTTGGCATCTTGGCTTATTGCCTCAGTTTGACCCTGGTTTTGGCCAGTCCCCGCCGGGGCCGAAGAGCCATCGTTGTTGCCTTTGAGTACGACGGCTCCTGCGACCAGGCCGAGCACAACGATGACGGCCATGGCAAAGATTTGGGGTTGGCTGATGCGTCCAGCCTGGCGCTTGAACAGGGGATTCATTGGTGTGCTTTCTCTGAACTGGCGGGAGGCGCTTCTGAATCCTCTGCGCCCAGCAAACGGTCGATGTCTGCAGCGGTGCGATGTATCTCAGCCAGCGCACGCAGGTATTGGGCGCGGGCCTGGAACAAGGTTCGCTGTGCATCCAGGGTTTCCAGGAAGCTGAACTTGCCCAACTCGAACCCTGCCGCTGCGGCCTGCCACGCACTTTGCGCGCCGGGCAGTACGTCTTGCTGCAATGCCTGGACCTCTGCATGAGCAGACTGATAGCGCTCGCTCAACTGTGTCCATTGGTTGTCCACACGGATCTGCGTGGCTGCCAAGTCCGCCTCGGCTTTGTCTTGAAGGCGCAAGGCTTGTAGGACATTACCCTGGTTGCGATCCCAAAGTGGCAGCGGCAACGCCAGGCCAATGACGGCCTGGTTACGTCCTAGCTCCGCAGAGCGCTTGGTGCCTAACGTGACCGTGACGTCGGGGATGCGGCGGGCCTCTTCCCAATCCGTCAAGGCTCGCCGACGGTCTACTTCAAGGCGAGCTTGGCGCAACGCGGGAGACTCGGTCAGTTTGATCGCCTTCTGGGCCATGAACGCAGGAGTGAGCACGCCGATGCCTTCAACCGATGCAGCCCAGTTAGTGGACTCCTGCTCAAAGTTGGGCTTGCCCATTAAACTGCCAAGACGCTGCCGGGCCACACGCCATTCGCTTCGCGCCTGGAGAAGCTCGATATCCACAGCGGCTTGGGCCAGCTTGGCGCGGGTTTCCTCAACAGGTGAGACCTTGCCAGCCTGCACGCGCTTCGACACGGCCAGGGAGGCACGCGCCGCCAGCTCCGATGACGCCTGAGCCAAGCGCACTCGCTCCTGCGCGATGGTCGAGGCGAAAAATGCATCGGTGACATCGGCGCGCACTTGTGCTCGCCGGGTTTGCAGCTCGATACCAACCTGAGTCTGGGCCAGTTGTGCGGCCGCTACGCGTGCGGCACGCTTGCCCCCCAGCTCAATCGGCTGGGCCAGCTGCACAGTGGTTGTGCGCGACTGCGCCCGGGTGTCTTCCACCAGGGTCTGGATTTCGGGGTTAGGTCGTGCGCCAGCCTGGATCACCGCGCCTTCGCTGGCCTGAAAGTCCCACTGTGCAGCGCGCAACTCAGGGCTGTGCTGTAACGCTGAGGCGATGGCCTGCGCCAGCGTCAGGACGGAAACACAGGTATCTGCGCAGCGCTCAGGTAAGCGCTCGGTCTGTTCGACCTCTTTCGAATTGGAAAAAACTTGGGAATGGACTTGCAGCGGAAGAGCTGCTGCAGTCAGTGTTACCAGCGCCGCAAGCGACGCTTTGAGCCTGTGCATCGAATTCTCCAGGTTGTAGACACAACGGGGGGGAATTCGACGAGCCGCCAAGCGCCCTCAGGCGCCTCACCTCAACAAAGAGCCATGAAGGGGTAGACCGTCTCGCCGAATCACAGCGAGGCAGACCAGTTGGGGCGTTCAATCCTCGGGGGATCCAAGAAGCAGTAGGTTCGAGGCACGACAGCGTTGAGCTGTTGCCCGCGAGGGGCATCTGGCAACACGCCAATGCCGGAGGGCAGCAGGTACGCGCCGCACAAGTGACCAGAGCAGCCACAATCACGATCGGCCTGCTGTTTGCCTTGGACCAGCTTCTTCGCGGCATCCACACCCGAATGATTCAGATCCACGTGGTGACCAAAGTGCCGCACGTGCTGATCTTGCCCATCCTGGCAATAGTTCGCCGCCACCGCCCAACTCAGTTGAAGCGGCAGCACGATCATCAAGAGGATGCCAATCCAGCAGCGCATGGCCGTCAGTATATCCATCGAGGTTGAGGTGCTCTTGCGCTGTGACCTTGGTCAATCGGCCGTCGTTTGGGCTCTCAGCAAACGCAAGCCGTTGGCCACCACAAGCAAACTGGCGCCCATGTCAGCGAACACCGCCATCCACATGGAAGCGTGGCCAAGCACGGCCAGGACCAGGAAGACGGCCTTGATACCCAGTGCCAACGAGATGTTTTGCCACAGCACTGTATGAGTCTGGCGCGACAGACGGATCAGTTCGGGGATACGGCGCAGGTCGTCATTCATGATGACCACGTCGGCAGCTTCCATGGCGATGTCGGTGCCTGCTCCACCCATGGCGATGCCAATGTCGGCCTTGGCCAACGCGGGTGCATCGTTGATGCCATCTCCGGTCATGCCGATCAGGCCGTGCTGTTCGCGCAGGTTTTCGATGGCTTGCAGTTTGTCTTGGGGCAGCAAGTTCCCTCTGGCCTCATCAATGCCGGCCTGGTTCGCGATGGTCCGGGCTGTGGCCCCGTTGTCGCCGGTGAGCATGACTGGGCGCACGCCCATGGCCTTCAACTCCGCTACGGCCTGACGTGAAAAGTCCTTGATGGTGTCGGCCACGGCAAACAGGGCTAGCACCCCCTGGTCGCTGGCCAACAAGGTCACGCTGCGGCCAGCTTGTTCCTGCGACAGCAACTTGGCCTTCAGCTCCGGGCTGCACTGTCCACGCTCTTCGATCAATCGATGGTTGCCCAGTACATAGGTCGTCCCTTGGCGCCCGGCGCGCACGCCTCGGCCGGGCAGTGCGTCGAAGCTGTCCCACTCCAGAGTGGCCAAAGCCTCGCTGGCCAACCCTCTTGCGATGGCCTGAGACACAGGATGATCCGACCGAGTGGCCAGACTGGATGCCAAGTGGGCGATGAGTTCGCGGTCGCCCTGTAAGGCTTCCCAAACCACCAGTTGGGGCTTGCCTTCAGTGATAGTGCCTGTCTTATCCAGCGCGATCACACGCAGCTTGCGTGCTTCCTCCAGGTAGGTACCGCCCTTGATAAGGATGCCTCTGCGTGCGGCCGATGCCAGGGCGCTGACCACCGTCACTGGCGTCGAGATCACCAGGGCGCAAGGGCAGGCGATGACCAGCAAGACCAGAGCTTTGTAGAGCGATTGCATCCATGTCAAGCCCAACAGCCAGGGCGCCAGGGCTCCCACGGCTAGTGCGATAACGAAGACAGCGGGTGTATACGCCGCAGCAAAGCGATCGACAAAGCGCTGGGTGGGCGCCCGCGTACCCTGGGCCTCTTCGACTGCATGGATGATTCGCGCCAAGGTGGTGTCAGCCGCGATGGCTGTCACTCTGAAGGTCAGTTCCCCCGTCTCGTTGATGGTGCCTGCGAACACGGGGTCGCCCGCGCCTTTGTCAACCGGGATACTCTCGCCGGTGACTGGAGCTTGGTTGATCGCGCTGTTGCCCTGGGTGACGACGCCGTCCAGGGGCACACGCTCGCCAGGTCGAATGCGCACCAGACTGCCCAAGGCGATCTGATCAGCTGCGAGCACGGTCCATGGACCATCGGCTTGCTGGACCATCGCCTCCTGGGGTGCCAGATCTAAGAGCGCCTTGATCGCATTGCGCGCCTTGTCCACGGACTTGGCTTCGATTAATTCAGCGATGGCGTACAGCGCCATCACCATTGCTGCCTCGGGCCACTGGCCGATGACAAAGGCACCAGAGACCGCCACCGTCATCAGGGCATTGATGTTGAGTTTGCGTTGCACCAAGGCTGACAAGCCCTTGCGGTAGGTGGCCAGGCCTGCCAAGGCAATAGCGACGGCTGCAATGGCGAGACCTGCGGCCTTGAACAGGGTGGCTTCTGGTGCGAAGAAGCCAATGCCCTCGGCCAGGACAGCCAACCCCAGAGCCAGGACCAGCCTTGGCCAGCCGTCACCACTGCCAAGTCTGCGCTCATGCGCATGAGCGCGAGCTGAATGGCCGTCAACGCTGCTAACGCTGGCCTGACTTGGCGTGGGCAGAGGTTGGGGATCGAAACCTGCCTTGCGAATCGCCTCAAGGCTCAGCTTCAAGGCCTCGTCCGTGGCGCTGATTCCAAGCGTCCTGGCACCAAGCTGAAACCGCAACGCCTTGATGCCCTGGATGGCATCCAGGGCGCGACGGATCTCAGACTCTTCTGCCGAACAGTCCATGGCGGGGATGCGAAACAAGCGCCATCCCGCAGGCATCGGCTTGACCGGAAGCGCAATCTCCGCGGTCGAGCCGGTGCATGCACACCCTTGGTTGCCACACTCTGAGGTGTTGGGTGCGCCAGGAGAGGAGTTCAGGGGAGTTGTCATTTCTCGCATTGGAAACCCTGTAGCAGGTGTAGAGTCAAGCGGTGCAGCCGTACTGCTTTTTGATCGATTTACCCGCAGGAGTGCGCCATGAAAATCGGTGACCTGTCCACCCGAGCAAGCACGGCCGTGGAGACGATTCGCTTTTATGAGCGAGAAGGCTTGCTGCCCGAGCCGGCCCGCACTGCAGGCAACTACCGCATCTATGACGCCCACCATGTCGAACGCTTGGTCTTTATCCGCCATTGCCGGTCGCTGGATATGGCGCTCGATGAAATCCGGGTGCTGCTGAATCTCAAAGAGGCTCCCAACGAGAGCTGTGAGGTGGTCAACCACGTGCTGGATGAACACATCGAGCGTGTCACACAAAGGATTCGGGAGTTGAAAGCGCTGCAAAAGCAGATGGTTTTATTGAGGGGGGAATGTGTTCAAGCGAGTGATGTCGCGCATTGCGGCATTCTCAACAGCCTTCGTCAAGGTGGGGCCGCAGCACATCCTGGCAGCGGGCGAGCCGGACAACGAGCAAACCCTGCTCGCTGCCATCCGTGAAGGCGCCGTGCTGCGCGTGCGCCCGAAGGCCATGACGGTGGCCGTGGTGATGGCCGGCGGCCTGCTGCCCATCCTGTGGGGCGGCGGCACCGGCTCCGAAGTAATGACCCGCATTGCCGCGCCGATGGTGGGCGGCATGGTCACCGCGCCGTTGCTGAGCATGCTGGTGATGCCGGCGGCGCGGTACCTGGTGCATAGAAAGCAGCTCCGTTGGGCTGCGCAAAGCGCTTCGCCGCGCCAACCCGACACTGCGCTGAGCGACCGCTGAGCGAGTCACGAATGGGGATCTGCGGGCTCCCGCGGCAGGCGCAGCTCAAAGACGGTGACGCCGTCGGTAGATCTGACTGAAATCTCGCCCCCATGCGCTTCGACAATGGATTTGACGATCGCCAGGCCGAGGCCTGCGCCGTCACCATTGCGTTGGCGAGAGGGGTCCGCGCGGTAGAAACGATCAAACAGACGGCCCAGGTGTTCGGCAGGGATGTCCTCGCCCGGGTTGGACACCCGGACGATGGCCGCATGTCGATCCTGCGTCAACGACACTGTCACTGAGCCACCCGCGATGGTGTACCGCACGGCGTTGGACAACAGATTGCTCAACGCACGCCTGAGCATCCAGCGGTCACCCCGAACCGCAGGCAGGTGGCCTGTGCGTTTGAACTTGACGTGGAGTTCCTCGGCCCAGGGTTCAAAGAACTCGAACAAGGCGTCGAGCTCTGAAGACAGGTCCACGTCGACAGGGTCCGGTTTGACCAGCTGGTTGTCGGTCTGCGCCAAGTACAGCATGTCACCGATCATCTTGGCCATGCGCTCGTACTCTTCCAGGTTCGAATAGAGCACCTCGCGATAGGCATCAGCGTTTCGGAATCGGGTCAACGACACCTGCGTTTGAGTGACCAGGTTGGTGACGGGTGTGCGCAGTTCATGCGCGATGTCGGCTGAAAAATTGCTCAGCCGCCTGAAGTCCCGTTCGATGTGTTCCAGCATGGCGTTGAACGAGGCTGCCAGTTCGGACAGTTCGATGGGCACCCGCTCGGGCTCCAGCCGCAGGTGCAGCTGATCGGCCGATACGTCGCGAATGCGTGCGCTCATCTGGCGCAGCGGTGCATGGCCACGGTACACGGCCAGCCAGGTGGCGAAGATGGCGAACAGGCCTGCTGAAACGGTGGCCCCCCAGGTTGTGCGTTGCAGACTGGACAGGAAGTGGTCGTGAAATGCGGTGGCAGTTGCCACCACGAGGGTGAAGTCCTGGGGTGTGCCGTGTTCAGCCGCGAGGCGAACCACAGCGCCCCGATACCACTGGGCTTGCTCTTGCCAGACGTGCAAGTGGTCGACGTCGACAGCAGAAGCGGCACCCTGGGCCAGCGGTAGGACGTCCAGCTTCGCGCCGGGCGTGGCAAAAAGCGTGCGTCCCTGCACGTCATCCACCCGGTAGTACATCCCGTGGTGTCCTTTGACGGCCCCCGCCAACCGAAGTGCCGTCTCTTCGGCGGAGGTGCCTGGCGGCAAAGAGATCAGGATGTGCTGCACCGAGTTGGCCACCACCTCCAGTTCCTCAGCATCCTGGGCCATGAAGTGGCGTTCGACGGTGTGCACAATCATCCAGCCCAACGCCCAGAAGGCCAAGGTGATGGCAATACCGATCGACAGGGTCAACCGCAGGGCCAGTGACACAGGCCGCCGTGGGGTGGGGTCAAGCGCCATCTGGTGCTTCTAGGCTGTAGCCCATGCCTCTCACAGTGTGGATTAACTTCGGCTCGAACGCGTCATCGATCTTGGCGCGCAGGCGGCGAATGGCTACGTCGATGACGTTGGTGTCACTATCGAAGTTCATGTCCCACACCTGTGATGCGATCAGCGACCGGGGCAGCACTTCGCCCTGACGACGCACCAGAAGCTCTAGCAACGAAAACTCCTTGCCGGTCAGGTTGATGCGCACGCTACCACGCGAGGCACGACGCTTGTTCAAGTCGAGTACCAGGTCTGCCACGCGCAAGCGGTCGGACTGCAGGGGCGTGCTGCCCCGGCGCATCAAGGTGCGCACCCGCGCCAGCAACTCAGCGAATGCGAAAGGCTTGACCAAGTAGTCGTCCGCCCCCAGCTCCAGGCCCTTGACGCGGTCTTCCACGCTGTCGCGGGCCGTGAGGAAGAGCACGGGGGTGTTCTTGCCGGCCTCGCGCAGCGAACGAACGATGCGCCATCCATCCACGTCGGGCAGCATCACGTCGAGCACGATCAGGTCGTAGGGCTCGGTCATGGCCAGGTGATGACCATCGAGCCCGGTGCGGGCCAGGTTCACCATGAACCCGGCCTCCATGAGCCCTTGCCGAAGGTAGTCCCCGGTCTTGCCTTCATCTTCGATGACGAGCAACTTCAAAGGGATCCTCCATTGCCTGCGCGAGCAACGCCAGAACGACGTGTGTCACTGTACTGAATCATTGCGGCCAGAAGGATGACTTGAACATGACGGCATTGTCATGCTTCGCGCCTCCATGGACACCCCACACTGCTTTGGTAGGGACCGGTTGATTGGGCGGGGTCGAACCTGAACGTTGACACTCATCAAACATGACGTCACCCGGGTGCCCACGCCGCCAAACATGACGCATTCGTAATGTTCCGGTCATCTATCAGATCTGGCTGTGGCCTAAGCTGAATTCACCAGCCATATTCCTGGGTTGAGCAACCGGATCGGGACCGTCCCGAATCAAGCAGGCCAATCACCGAGGAGTGCCACGTCTTCTTTCCCAACCCTCTCATCAGGAGAACTTGCCATGTCTGCCACTCGCCACCTCTACGCTGTTGTCATCCTGGTTGCCGCGACCACCACAGCCGTCTGGGCACAGCCTGCCCCTGCAGCGGGCGCAAGCGCACCTGCAGCTGACTGCGTCAAGCCCATGCATGATCACGGCGCCGAGAAAGGCACGCCGATGGCTCACAAGCACTGCGCTGAAAGCGTTGCGCCCGCCGCTTCTGCTGCGGGTGCCAAGGCCAAGAGCAAGCCTATCCACGACCACGGAAAGGTGCACAAGAACCAGTAAGCCTTGCAGGACTCGGGCGTTCCTGATTCAACAATGAATTGGGACGCTTTTGCTTTCTGGACTGCAAGCAGCCGTCGTTGATTGCTGCTTTGGCGCTGACCTTGTCCTCGGTCAGCGAGGTCAGCACGGCGCTGCAACTGCGTGCCGTGAAGGTCAAGGAGGCATCTTGGTGATGGACCGGCCTGCTGCGGGTCGCTTTCGTTTGCGTGCGAGAGCGAACCCGACGCGTCGATGATCTTCATACGAAAAGACTCGGCCATCCATGGTGATCGCCGTCAACCGGTGCTGACGCTGGTTTGTCGCCCGAATGGGCTTCTGTGAAGCAAGGTGAGGCTTTGTCTCGTCAACCCCGTATTCATTGTTTGATTCCTCTGGTCTTGGCTCTGTGCGTGGCGCAGGCTGAGGCAGCAGAACCCACGCTGCCTGATCCGCTGATGCTCAGTGACGTCGTTGCTATTGCTCGGAGTGGCCGCGCCGAGGTGTCTGCCGCCAATGCCCGCGCGGAAGCCGCGGCGCAGCGCCCAGCCATCGTCTCGGCGCTTGAAGACCCAATGATTTCGGCTTCAGTGGATCACTATCCGTACAGCCCACCGATGATGGAAGGTGGCAAGCGATACGACCGGAGTTTTACGGTCGAGCAGAAATTTCCACTGTCCCGAGTGCGCACGCACCGTCGGGAATCAGCGAACGCTGAAGCTGTGCGAGCCAGGGCACTCGCGGCCTCCACTGAACTGGATGTGGTGCTGGATGCGCAGCGTAATTTCTTGATGCTTCATGAACGACGACGCATGAAGGTTGTCATTGACGAACAAATCTCGCTGGCCCAACAACTCGTGAGTGCAGCCGCCAATCGCTACGCCAGCGGGTCAGGGATGCAGGCGGATGTCTTGCGCGCAGAAGTTGAAGTGGCGCGTGTGAAAGCAGAGCAGCAGGCGCTCGCCGCTCAGATTCGTGCTGCTGAGGCCATGCTCAATGTCAGCGTCGGGCGCCCTGCACAAGCGACGGTGCCAGCGCTGCAATACACGCCCAATCGTGAAGAGCCCGTATCGGAGTTCATGGTGCTGGACCGCGCCTTTTCGCATCGCCCGGAATTGAGCGCCGGGGCTGCGGAGGTGAATCGTGCGATAGCCGAGACCGAGGTGATGCGCACGATGTACAAGCCCATGCTGATGGTCCGGATCGGACAAGCGAGAACGATGGCAGAGGGTGCCGGAGCGATGCTCATGATCGGTGTGAGCGTACCGCTCTGGCGGGAGCGCCTGGATGCTGGCGTTGCCGAGGCGCAGGCCATGCATCGAATGGCCGATGCAGATCTGGAGTCGATGCGGCGCATGGTCACCGGCGAGGCCATCGTCGCTCGTGAAAAGGTCAACGCCGTGCGCTCACAGTTGCACGCACTGGCATCGGAGGTGCTGCCGCGTGCGCTGGCGGCCACGGACTCCGCACTTGCTGGCTACGCGTCGGGCAAAGGCACGCTGGTCGCCGTCATCGAATCCGCGCGCGCGCTCTGGAGCGTGCAAGCGGAGCTGGTCATGGTCGAGTCATCCATCGGCGAAGCTTGGGCAAGACTGGATCGGGCAATGGGAACAGTGCAGGAAGCAACACCATGAAAAACACCAGCCGAAGCGTGCTGATCGCGAGTGCCACCGTGCCGGTCGGCGTGCTGATCGCCTTGCTCATCATTCAAGATCAACGGCAAGGCTGGCCATTCTCACGGCATGTGCAAGCCCCGCCCGTCCATTCGATCTCTCCAGTTGCAGGCAACAACACGCCGAGTTCCGCTGCCGCCCGCAAGACCATTGAGCTACCCGCGAATCAGGTCGAAGCGTTAGGTGTGCAGTACGAATCCGTGAAGGAAGGAGCGATCAACCATCCGGTCCATGCTGTCGCTACGGTCGTTGTCGATGAATCACGCGTCGCACACGTTCACACGCGGGTTGCAGGATGGCTAGAGGCGCTGTACGTGAACACCACCGGACAGCAAGTTCGTGCGGGACAGGCGCTAGGCGGCGTATTTTCTCAAGAGTTGTATTCCTCGCAGAGCGAATACCTGTCTGCCTTACGCCGCGCCGCAAGTGGCCCTGCAAGCGTCGTGTTGGAGGCTTCCCGTACGCGCCTGAAATTGCTCGGCATGAGCGATGCGGAGATCGCCGGGATTGAAGCATCAGGGGTGGTTCGTCGGCTCGTGACGATCACTGCGCCGAAAAGTGGCATCGTGCTCAATCGCGGTGTCACAGAGGGCACGGCGGTTGATCCCTCGACCGAGATCCTCACGCTGGCGGATCTTTCCCAAGTATGGGTGATCGCCGAGGTCGCGGAGGCTGACGCAGCACGCATCGGCACCAGGACAATGGCCACGCTGACGTTTCCGGCATCCGGTCGCGAGCCGATTGAGACGCGAGTGGATTTTGTTTATCCAACGCTCACAGAGGGAACCAGGACCGTGCGTGTGCGCTTGTCCGTGCCGAACGCCGAAGGAACATTGCGCCCCGGTATGTACGGCAGGGCGGAGTTTCCCGGTGTCTCCCGAAATGCGCTCACGGTCAAACGCGATGCGGTGGTTGATACGGGTCAGTCGCAGCACGTGTTCGTCCAAACGTCGCAGAACGTCCTCGAGCCTCGGCCGATTAAGGTAGGCACCCAATTTGCGGATCGTGTCGAGATCCTGCAAGGGCTGGTTTCGGGCGAACGGGTGGTGACATCGGGTGTTTTCTTGATTGACTCTGAGAGTCGTTTGCGAGCTTCCGGAGGCTCTGGACATTCCGGGCATGGTGGTGGCACGCCGTCCGACAAGAAGGGCGCGGCCGCTCCTGCGGGTGAACCAGCCAAGCATGAGGAGCACCAGCAATGATTGAGCGCATCATTGAATGGTGCGGGAAACATCGATGGATCGTTCTGGGGATCACGCTCGTGCTCGCTCTGTGGGCCGTTGATTCCATTCGCAAGACGCCACTCGACGCTCTGCCCGATCTGTCCGATCCTCAGGTTATCGTCTTCACCGACTGGATGGGACGCAGCCCGGACTTGGTCGAAGACCAAATTACCTACCCCCTCGTGCGTGCCTTGCAGAGCACGCCGGGTGTGCGCACCGTGCGTGGGTATTCCATGTTCGGCATGAGCTTCGTCTACGCCATTTTTGGCGACGATACGGATATCTACTGGGCCCGTACCCGCGTGTTTGAGCAGATCGGGCGTGTGCGGCAGCAGCTACCCGCCGGGGTTTCGCCTACGCTTGGGCCAGATGCCAGCGGTGTGGGCTGGATCTATCAATACGTGCTTGAAGACAAGTCTGGGCGACTGAACTTGGCGGAGTTGAGGGCGTTGCAGGACTTTACCGTTCGCCCTGCACTGCAAGGCGTGCAAGGGGTAGCGGAAGTGGCCTCGATCGGCGGCTTCGAGCGCCAATACCAGATTGTGCTGAACCCCAGGAAACTCGCTGCCTACGGCGTCACGCCAATGGACGTCTCTCGCGCGGTGAGTGACTCCAACTCGGAGGTCGGTGCAAGGGTGCTGGAAATGGGGGGACGGGAGTACGTCCTGCGCGGCCGAGGTTACGCAAAGACGCTAGAGGACCTGGAGCAGAGCGTGATCTCAGTTGCCAGCGGTGGCTCACCGATCCGCGTCCGTGACGTGGCTAGCGTGCAATTCGGGCCGGATATCCGGCGAGGTGCTGGCGACCTTGATGGCAACGGGGAGGTCGTCGGAGGCATCGTCGTGATGCGTTTGGGTTCGAATGCGCTGGATGTGATTCGTGAACTTGAAACCCAGATCAAGCAACTGTCGCTTCCACCCGGTGTGAGCCTGAAGGTAACGCATGATCGTTCCGAGTTGATTGAGGGCTCGGTCGAAACGCTGCGAGAGACTTTGATCACGGAAGGCGCCATCGTTGCGATCATCTGTCTGGTATTCCTGATGCACGCAGGCTCGGCGCTGGTTGCGCTCATCATCTTGATGACATCGGTGCTGCTGTCATTCATCGGCATGCGATACCTCGGTTTGTCGGCAAACATCATGTCGTTGGGAGGCATTGCCATTGCCGTTGGGGAGTTGAGCGATGCAGCCATCGTCCTGATCGAGAATGCGCACAAGCGACTTGCTGAAAATAAGCGAGGCGAGGATCGAGTCCGCATCATCATCGACTCCTGCAAGGAAGTCGGGCGACCGATCTTCTATTCGCTGCTGCTCATCACGGTTAGCTTCTTGCCCATCTTGACAGTGACCGGTCAGGCCGGGAAATTGTTCGCGCCGCTGGCTTACACCAAGACGTTTGCGATGTTCGTCGCTGCCGTCTTGTCGATCACATTGGCACCTCCGCTCATGATCTGGTTGCTGCGTGGTCGCTTCCGCACCGAGGCACAGAACCCGTTGAATCGCGTGCTCGGGCGTTGGTACCGGCCCATCGCTGGTTTCATCGTTCGTCAGCGTCGGGCTGTGATCGCTGTCTCGGTACTGGCGATGGTCGCGACGGTCCCAGTCTTTATGCGCATGGGGTCGGAGTTCATGCCCCCTTTGGACGAAGGCGCGCTGTTGGTGATGCCAACGACGTTTTCTGGCATTTCCATCGAAGAAGCAAGGCGGGCACTGACCGCACAGGACCGCATCATCAAGAGCTTTGAAGAAGTGGAGATGGTGCACGGCAAGGCTGGTCGCGCCGAAACCGCCACCGACCCAGCGCAATTGGACATGAGCGAGATGGTTGTGACCTTGAAGCCCCGCGACAAGTGGCCAACCCTTCCGACGCAGCGCTGGTATACCGAATGGGCTCCAGAGTGGCTGAAGACAGGTTTGCGCCTCATATGGGCTGATCGTCGTGCGCGCACCATGGAAGAGCTTTCGCGCGATCTGGACATAGCTCTACGCACGCCTGGCTATCAGATGGCCATTGCGCCACCGATTCGCACTCGAATCGACATGCTCACCACGGGGGTGCGTACACCCGTTGGCATCAAGGTCTTCGGGCCAGACCTTCAAGGTATCGAACGGCTTAGCCTCGAACTGGAGGGGATGTTGCGGCAAGTGCCGGGAACCCGCAGTACGTTTGCTGAACGCCAGAGTGGGCGCGAATACATAGACATTGTGCCCAGGCGTGATGACATCGCCCGCTATGGTTTGAGCGTGCGCGATGTGCACGATCTGGTAGAAGCGGGTGTTGGCGGAATGCCCGTGTCCACTGTCATCGAGGGTCGGGCACGATATTCCGTCAACGTGCGTTACGGCTCTGACTTCCGTGCCGACCCGCAGGCCTTGCAGGATTTGCTGATACCGATACCGGCCACGAAATCCTTGTCATTCGCGGGGGGGACAGGTGCAGGCCTGGGCAGTTCACCCCCTGGTCAGGCCGAGGTTCAATCGCGCAGCGGGGGTATGGGTGAATCTGGCGGTATGGGCGCCACCGGGATGCCCCCAAGTGCCGGCGGAATGACCGCCCCGTCGGCAACAGGGAGTGACTGGGCCCGGGGGCGGCAGGCCGGAACGGTACTGCCCCTTTCGGCGCTCGCCGATGTTCATGTCGTTACCGGTCCACCGATGATCAAGAACGAGAACGGCACATTGGTCGGCTACGTCTTCGCAGACATCGACAGTTCTCAGCGCGACCTGGGCGGTTGGGTGCGGGATGCCAAAAATGTGGTCACTCAGCAGCTCGCTCTGCCTCCGGGTTACCGGCTTCAATGGACTGGCCAATACGAGTTCATGGCGGAGATGGAGGCACGCCTGCAGACGGTGATCCCGTTGACACTTGTGTTGGTGGCGGCACTGTTGTTCCTGTCGATGGGCGGCTGGGCGCAGACCTGGCTCGTCATGCTGACCGTGCCGTTCGCCATCGCAGGCAGTATTTGGCTGTTGGCACTGCTCAACTACAACCTGTCCACGGCTGTATGGGTCGGGTTGATCGCCGTGGGGGGCGTTGCCGCGCAAACGGGTATCGTGGTGGTGGCCTACCTCGACCAAGCCTACAACGATGCGTTGACACATGGACGACTGCGTGCTGTGGAGGATGTCGATGCGGCGGTTGTTGAGGGCGCGTCGCAGTGTCTGCGTCCCATGCTGATGACTGTGGCCACCACAGTCTTCGGCCTGATGCCGCTGCTTTGGGAGTCGGGTGTCGGCGCCGATCTTTCAGCGCGTACAGCCGCACCTGTTGTCGGTGGGCTGTGGTTCTGCATGTTTCTGACACTGATGGTTTTGCCGGCCGCGTATGCCATGTGGCGCCGTTGGCGGTTTGCACACCCGTCTGAAGAAAGAATGGTCCAACCGTGAATACACGAAGCACCAACGCTGCGCCGCAGAGCAGCCATGCGGGCCTGAGCGGTGATGATGCAAGACGAATACTGAGCGAGGTCGGGCCGAATGAACTGACGCGTGAATCAGTCAAGCCGGCTTGGCGATTCTTCCTTGCCCAGTTCAACAACCCTGTCATTTGGCTCTTGTTTGTCGCTTGCCTGGTCTCGGCAGCGCTTGGTGAAGTGATTGATGCCGTAGCGATTGGCTCCATCGTCATCATCAATTCACTGGTCGGATTTTTCCAGGAGTATCGAGCCGAAAAAGCAGTACTCGCTTTGAGGTCGATGACAGCGCCGAGAGCTAGGGTCATGCGAGATGGTCACCTGCAGGTGATTGCAGCAGCCCTGGTTGTCCCCGGAGACATGCTTGTGCTCGAAGCCGGAGACATCGTGGCAGCCGATGCTCACCTGATCGAAGCGAATGTATTGAGCACACTGGAGGCAGCACTGACCGGCGAGAGTACGCCGGTTGGAAAAGCGACCCTTGCCAGCCCCCCAGACGCACCCCTGGCTGAGCGTCACGACCACGTCTTCTCCGGAACGAACATCGCAACGGGGACAGGGACCGCACAAGTCACGGCCACTGGCATGCGAACCGAACTGGGTCGCATCGCCCATTTGCTGGCTACTGCCAAGGACGAATCAACGCCTTTGCAGCAGCGCCTCGCCGCGCTCAGTCGGAGACTCATGGTGATCTGCCTTGCGATCGTCGTTGCCGTTGCGCTTCTGGGTTGGCAGCAGGGGTTGGGCAGCATGGAGGTGCTGTTGTCCGCGATCTCACTGGCCGTCGCTGCGGTGCCGGAAGGACTGCCTGCGATCGTGACCATTGCGTTGGCAGTCGGCATGCAGCGGATGGCCTCAAGGCGTGCTTTGTTGCGACGACTCACGGCGGTAGAGACGCTGGGGTGTGCCACCGTCATCTGCACGGACAAGACCGGAACACTGACCACGGGTGTGATGGCTGTTCGTGAGATATGGGGTGTGGACCAACGCCACGTACTGGATGCTGCGACTGCGTGCTGTGACGCTGATCTCTCGCAAGACGAGCGTAGTGGCGTTGGCGATCCCACCGAGGTCGCGATTGTGGTTGCTGCCGCCCAGCGCGGTATCAAGCGTGAGCAGATTGAGAGGGAACGAACGCGGATTTCGACGTATCCTTTCGATGCAGATCGCAAGCGCATGTCGATCTTCCGATCTGACGGCGTGTTGTATGCCAAGGGATCCTTGGAGTCACTTGCCAGCCAAGCAGGCGTGATCCCTTCGGGCATGACGGAGGCAGCCACCGAGATGGCAAAACGTGGCCTCAGAGTCCTGGCTGTGGCAGTTGGATCAGAGGATCGTGAGTCAGGTTTGGAACTGCTCGGCCTACTCGGTATTGCCGATCCGCCGAGAACAGAGGCGATCGATGCGATTGCACGCGCCTCGGCCGCAGGCATCCGCACCGTGATGATCACGGGCGATCATCATCTGACAGCCCAGGCTATCGCACGCGAACTCGGCATCCTGAAACCAGGGGAAGAGCCCGGCGAGACAGTCCACGCACGCGCGACACCTGAGGACAAATTACGCATCGTTCGCGACTGGAAATCCCGTGGCGCGATCGTTGCGATGACGGGGGATGGTGTCAACGACGCGCCAGCGTTGCGCGAGGCTCACATTGGTATCGCCATGGGGCAGACCGGCACGGAAGTCACTCGTGAAGCAGCCGACATCGTCCTCGCGGATGACAATTTCGCATCGATCGTGGCGGCCGTCGAGGAAGGTCGCAGCATCTTCGACAACATCCGCAAGGCCGTCGCCTATCTCCTGGCTGGCAACGTTGGGGAGCTTGCCGTTGTTTTTGCCGGCGCCGCCATGGGATATCCGCCGATCCTTCTTCCGCTGCACTTGTTGTGGATTAATTTGGTGACCGATGGGGTGCCTGCACTCGCATTGGTCACCGACAGAAGCATTCAGTCGACCATGAGCCGTCCCCCACGACCGACGAGCGAGCCGCTCATCGGCGCGCGGGAGTGGCGGCGCATCCTGTTTGCGGGAGCGCTGCAAGCGATACCAGTGCTGACGGTCTTCACTTGGGCGTTGGAGACGCGCAGCCTCGAGGTGGCGCGGAATCTTGCGTTCTCGGTGCTGGTTTTCGGTGAGCTGCTTCGCGCGTTTTCCGCCAGAGATCCTGACCGGCCATTCTGGCAGGTGGGCCTCTTCAGCAACATGAAACTGTTCTTCATCATCTTGTTCACCATGGGGGTACAGATCGGTATTCACCATGTTCCTGCCACTCAAGAACTCTTTGGTATCGGTCCGCTGAGCCTTGCCGACTGCGGCCTGTCGCTCGTCATAGGCACCATTCCTCTTGTTGTGCTCGAACTGGAGAAAGTTTGCAGGAGGTGGTGGCTCACAAGACGCGATGACCTCTCTGCAAAAGCATCTCAGGCAATGTCTTGAGATATGAGAGGCACATTCGTTCAGTGGTCGAACACTGACGCGTCTCGGTCGGACCTGCAGTCAATGAACTTCTTTCCCGCAACAAGTTGAAGTAGGAATGACGCTCACCCATCACCCCCTTCACAGATCCGTGCTTGCGGAGCTACCGCACACGGCTCTTGCCTTGGGTCGTGACGATCAGACGCTGGTTTGGGTAGGGGTGGCATATGTGCAGACGGGGAATCCAATGTGCAGTCAGTCGGTGCATTCGGCGCCACGGCAGGTGGTGGGTTTGACTGCGGCGGCACAGGGTGCGGTGCCACAGTCGTTCCACCTGGTGACGGAACTGCCTCAGCCGCGCGCCGTTGTTTGGCACGCCGAAGTACCGGCCATGCCCAGCCACCACCGCGCGCAGGTACTGACCCTGCTCCGGGATAGGGTGGTGCATGCGCCGTCTGAGTTCGAGCTTGACCGCCTGGAGTTTGGTTCGCAGGCGTTTGGCACTCGTGAGCCGCAAGACCATGAACTTGCCCTTTCGGGTCTTCCCGCAGCAATGCGTGAAGCCCAGGAAGTCGAAGGTTTGCGGTTTGCTCTGTCCCCGGCGGCGTCGGTTCTCCCGGGCGAAGCGCCCGAACTCGATCAACCGCGTCTTCTCGGGGTGCAGCTTCAACCCGAATTGGCCCAGCCGTTCGGCCACCGCGCGCTGGAAGCGCTCGGCGTCGTCACAGAATTGGAACCCGGCAACCCAATCGTCGGCATACCTCACCGCGATCACATCGCCCCGGGCGTGGCGCCCCCGCCATTGCTCTACCCACAGGTCGAACACGTAGTGCAGGTAGATGTTGGCCAGCAACGGACTGATGCTGCCGCCTTGCACCGTACCCAGATCACCTCTGCTCAACCTGCCTTCTTCCAGCACGCCCGCGTGCAGCCATTTCTTGATCAGCCGCACCACGCGCGCGTCAGCCACGCGGTGTTCGATGAACAGGATCAGCTTGTCGTGTTCGATGGTGTCGAAGAACTTGCTGATGTCGGCATCGAGAACGAAGCTCACCTTCCTTGCGCTCACACCCACTGCCACAGCATCCAGCGCGTTGTGCGCGCTCTTGCCGGGCCTGAAGCCGTAGCTGAACCCGAGGAAGTCCTGTTCGTAGATGGCGTTCAGGACTTCGACCGATGCGCGTTGGACGATCTTGTCCTCCAGCGCGGGCACGCCCAGAGGGCGCTTGCTCCCGTCGGCCTTGTCGATGTACACCCGCTTCACAGGCTGGGGCCGGTAGCCCCCTCGGGCCAGCCGGTCGGACAGGTCCAGCAGGTTGCTCTGCAGGTCCTGCCCGTACGACTGCCAGGTCTGGCCGTCCACTCCGGCGGCTGCGTCGCGTTTGACCGCGAGGTAAGCCGCCCGCAGGCGTTCAACCGCGTAGATGTGATGCAGCAAGTTCGGGAACCTCGCACCACGTCGGCCTTTGGCCGTCTGTCGTATGCCATCGAGCGCAGTTCCCATGTCATAGACCCGCTCCAATCTGCGGGACATACGCGCCGCGATGGCATTGCCCTTGGCCTGCCGCCTTCCCTCCACCACCTCCGCCGCCGCAGGGATTGCACCCGCAGCCTTGTTCGGCAGCTTCTTCGGTACTACGCAGCAGTCCGACTTCCCGCGCCTGTGGCTCATCGTCGTACACCCTTGGGCTTCACGATGCGCTCTGCACCAAGCGCTTCCAAGCGTGATGCAGAAGAACGCGGGATCTCCCGGTTTCCGTGCGAGATGTTTCCGCGCGTGCACGGGGTCTCTGACCGCGCGGGGTCCGGCGCTGCCTCGCCAATGCGGCAGCGCCGGTGTGGCCTTCGACTTATTCCTACAGCCTCGGCACCCCGGTCCACCCGCAGCTCTCGCCACGGGGCATGTATTACGCGGCTCAATACCCGGCCTGCGCGTACCCCTGTCAACGCTTCGCCCACACCCTCACGAATGTGCACGCATGACTCGGGGCCGCCGTAGCTGGCTAGGCCTTCAACGTATGACTCTTTCATTCACAACATCTCGCCGGCTTTGACCGGCGCACAGGAACCACGATGGCACTCGCCTCCAATGCATTGCGCTCGCTTGTGCTTGCTCTGGGTATGTTCGCAACAACTTTGGTGATGGCCCATCCAAAGTTGCTCGCCTCCACGCCAGCAGACAACGCAGAGGTACCTGCGCCGTCCAAGATCGAACTTCGCTTCTCCGAAGCTTTGGTGGCCCAGTTCTCCACGGCAACGCTGGTGATGACCGGCATGCCAGGAATGGCAAACCATGGGGAGATGACGATGGCCGTGGCCTTGGTGCCGGGCGACGACGCCAAGACCCTCGTGATCACGCCTGCACAGCCGTTGATGCCGGGCAGCTACCGCGTCAACTGGCGCGCAGTATCCAAGGACACGCACAATGTGAAGGGCAAGATGTCCTTCAAGGTGAAGTGAGACTTCGCCCATGGAGTGGACCAACGTTGCGCTGCGTTTTGCGCTGTACGTCGACTTGATGCTGCTCTTCGGC
>Ga0209066_10001333_pt1 | contig 32967 bp, 35 predicted proteins | sample All_14_2_FD_187198 | JGI IMG/M metagenome (GOLD analysis project Ga0209066, IMG submission 187198) | Freshwater microbial communities in response to fracking from Pennsylvania, USA - Allegheny Zone_MetaG_DW_15 (SPAdes) (version 2) ... | reverse complement strand
TGTCGGCCAGCACCAGCGCGAGCATGAAGAAGACGAACAGGTTGAGGTAGGCGAAATAGCGGTTGTAGCCGGCGTCGCCCTTCATGTAGCCGGTGGAATACACATGTATAAGGAAACTGACGCCGGTGACGATCAGGGTCATCACGGCGGCCAGCGGGTCGAAGCGGAAAGCGGCGTCCACCGAGAAGGTGCCGGCCGAGATCCAGTTGAACAGTGTGTCGCGCAGCAGGCGGTTCTCGGCGGGCAGGTTGAGCAGGTCGGAGAAGGACAGGGCGGCGAAGACGAAAGAGACCAAAATGGCCAGGGAGCCGACTATCCCCCCCGCCCGCTCTCCGAGGAATTTCTTGCCGAGCAGGCCGTTAAGCAGGAAGCCGGCCAGCGGGGCCAGCAGTATCCATTTCAGCAGCGGGTAATAATTGCCTTCCATCAGCCTTTAAGTTCCTTTATATTGGCGGCTTCCAGCGTTCTGAAGGTCGAAGCCAGCGTTATGATCAGGGCCAGGCCCACGCCGGCCTCGGCCGCGGCTATGGCGAAAAGCATGACGGCGTAGGCCTGCGAGGCGGGCTGCGGTCCGAGCGCCACCAGCGCCACGTTGGCGGCGTTGAGCATCAGCTCCAGGAACATCAGCATGCGCACCAGGCTGCCGCAGGTCAGGAAGCCTGCCGCGGCGAGCGCGAAGAGCAGGAAACTTATTCCGGCGAGGGTATAGGCGCTCATGCCTCCCTCCTCTTGGCCGCCAGCGTGACGGCGGCCACGATAGAGGCCAGGATCACCAGCGACAGCAGCTCGAACTGGAAGGCGAAGCGGCCGAACAGCTCGCGAGCCAGACCCAGCACGCCCGACTCCGAGAAATCCACGTTCCGCACGGCGGTCTTGAGCACGGCGGAAACTTTTACCAGCTCGGTCAGCAGCACGGCGGCGGCGGCCAGGCCCAGCACGCGGGTGAAGACGTTCTTCGGCTGGTGGTCGCGCCAGGCCTGCGGCATTACGGTGAGCGCTACGATGAACAGCGTCATGATGGCGCCGGCGTAAAGGATGACCTGCAGGGCGGCCAGCAGCTGGGCGCTGAGGGCCAGGTAGAGGCCCGCGGTGGAGAGCAGGGCGAGCAGCATCAGCATGGCGGCTTTCACGGGGTCCCGCTGAAAGATCATCAGCAGCGTGGCCAGGGCGGCCAGGCCGCCGAAAAAGTAGACGGCGGCGGCGATCATTTCTTGCCCTCCAGGTATTCGTTGGCCAGGCGGTTGGAGGCGCCCAGCAGGGAGGGCTCGCCGGGCAGGTTGCGCAGCAGGCTCTCCTTGTTCATCAGCATCTCGGCGCGGGTCAGGGCGCCGCCGGGGATCTCGCGGGTGTCCATCGCTATCGCGTCCTCGGGGCAGGCCTCCACGCACATGCCGCACATCACGCAGCGCGACAGGTCTATGTCGAACACGGCTGGATACTTCTCCACGGAATTCTCGGCGTACTCGGCGGCCTCGATATGGATGCAGTAGGCCGGGCAGGCGGTCTGGCACATGAAGCAGGCCACGCACTTGGGGCTGTTGTCGGCGCGCAATTTGAGGCGGTGGCGGGTGCGCAGGTTGGCGTTGCCGGGCAGCGGGCGGGTCTCTTCGGGGTACTGTACCGTGGGCATGCCCTTGGGGTTGAAGAGGTTGACGAAGAAATGCCGCATGGTGACGGCCAGGCCGCGGGCTATCTCCGGGAGGTAGATCCTCTCGAGGAAGTTCAGCGGCCGGTTGTTCACTTTTTTTACGCTGATCATCAGATCTTCCCCATTGCCAGCAGCACCGCGCCGGTGACCAGGATATTGAGCAGCGCCAGCGGCAGCAGCGCCTTCCAGCAGAGCCCCATCAGCTGGTCGAAGCGGAAGCGCGGCAGCGTCCAGCGCACGACGAGCAGGAACCAGGAGAAAAAGACGGTCTTTACCGAGAAAGCCCCCACCTGCAGCAGCGCGACGAGGTAGTGGTTGAGCGCGAGCGCTTTGCCGCCGGGCAGGATAAAGCCGGTCTCATAGAGATAGGGTACCTGCCAGCCGCCGAAGAAGAGCGTGGCCGCCAGCATGGCCACAAGGATGATCTCGACGAACTCGGAGAACATGAAGGCCGCGAAGCGCATGGAGCTGTACTCCATGAAGTAGCCGATGATCTCGCTCTCGCCCTCCACCAGGTCGAACGGGGTGCGCTTATTCTCCGCGATGGCCGCTATCAGGAACAGGATGAAGGCCACGGGCTGCACCACCACGCCCCAGGCCGGCACGAAGCCGAACAGCAGCGCGCCCTGGGCGCGCACCAGGTCCTGCAGGCCGGCGGTGCCGTAGATCATCATCAGGCCGACGAGCGTTAGGCCCAGCACCACCTCGTAAGAGACCATCTGCGCGGCGCCGCGCAGGGCGCCCAGCAGGGCGAAATTGTTCTTGGAGGCCCAGCCGCCCAGGAAGACGCCGTAGATGGCCAGGCCCGAGAGGGCCAGCACGTAGAACAGCGCCAGCGGCACCTCGGCGATCTGCAGCTCCAGCTGGTAGCCGAAGACCATCACGTAGTCGCCGAAGGGGATGAAGGCGAACAGCGCCAGCACCGGCACGAGGGCGAAGAAGGGCGCGAGGGTGAAGAGCAGCTTTTCGGCCTTGCCCGGCACGAAGTCTTCCTTCAGGATCATCTTGATCGCGTCGGCGATGGGGTGGAAGAGGCCGTTGAGCGCCAGGCCGAAGACCGAGGCGCGGTTGGGGCCCACGCGGTCCTGCATCAGCGCGCTCACCTTGCGCTCGGCCAGCGTCAGCAGCGCGGTGAAGCTCATCACGCCGCCGAGGAACAGCAGCACCTTAACGGCGGCCGCGCCGGAGAACAGGAGTATATCCTTATTGGCTTCGTAGAACTCTATCATTCCATACCTTTCAGCGCGTCGGCGGCGGAATCCAGTCGCAGCGAGGCGCCGCTGTAGGCCGCGAGTTTATTGAGCACTTCCCAGAGCGGCTTCACGCCCTCGGGGGCGGCCACTGCCGGCTGCACGGCGCGCTTCAGGCCCTGATAATTGATGAAGGTGCCCGGCACTTCGAAATAGGAAGCGTAAGGAAGCGTGGCGTAGGCTCCGGCCGGGATGTCCGTGCGGTTAGTGGCGAAGGCTATCAGCCTGGCGCCGGAGGCCCTGAGCTCGTCCTTCAGCAGGGCGGCCGCGCGGGCTTCGGCGATCACCAGCTTTATCGCGCCCGAGTTGAGCCTGGCGCGGAACTCGTCGAAGTCCAGCCCACCCTTGGCGGCTTTCACCAGGGCGGCGCCGGCGGCGTTGGGCGACGGGTCCTTGTTTATCAGGATCCCGTCCTTTATGCCGGTCTCGAACTTGAAATCGAAGCAGAAGTTTTCGGTCTTCATCGCGGCGGCCAGCAGGGCCAGCGCGGCGTTGTCCTCCACGGACAGCCAGGGCGAGCCGAGTATCGCGGCAGCCGCGCCGGCCTCGTCGATGCGGGTGGCGGCCTCGCGCAGGGCGGGCTCCAGATCTATCAGGCCGTTCTTGATGAAGCCTTTAGTCAGGCGGTCGCCGGCGCGCAGGGCCTTGTAGGACATGCGGCCCCGGTCGCAGAGCCAGGTATTGGTCTCGGCGTTGGGGCGGGGCATCAGGCGGTAGACTTCCCCCTCGTTATGGTGGGCCTCGATCAGGCAGCCGGTGGCGCAGCCCAGGCAGACGGAAGGCGCCTTCTTGAGGAACCAGACCCGCTGTTTGAAACGGAAATCGCGCGAGGTCCAGGCGCCCACCGGGCAGAGGTCGGCGATGTTGAGCGAATAATCGTTGTCGAGAGATTTGCCGGCCTTGAGGTCTATGAAGGAATGGTCGGCGCGCTCCATCACTTCCAGCTCGGAGGTCTTGGTCACCTCGGAGCAGAAGCGCACGCAGCGGGTGCACAGGATGCAGCGCTCGTTGTCGAGCATTAAGTGCGGGCCCAGCGCCCGGCGCTTCTGCCGCAGGACTTTGTCCTCCAGCCGGAAGCGGCTCCTGGCCCGGCTGTACTCCATGTAATAGTCCTGCAGGCCGCATTCGCCGGCCTGGTCGCAGATGGGGCAGTCGAGCGGGTGGTTGATGAGCAGGAATTCCAGCACGTCGCGGCGGGCCGCCTTCACCTTGTCGCTGGCGGTGTTCACCACCATGCCGTCGGCGCATTCGGTGGAGCAGGCGGTCAGCAGCTTGGGCGACTTCTCCACCTCCACCAGGCACATGCGGCAGTTGCCCGAGACGGACAGCTTGGGGTGGTAGCAGTAACGGGGGATATAGACGCCGGCGGCCTGCGCGGCCTCCAGCACCGTAGTGCCCTTGGCTACTTCGAGGTTCTTTCCGTCTATCGTGATCTTGGGCATCAGTGTTTCACCGGCGCGTCCGGCGGGCAGCACTTGCCGGCCGCGTGCGCTTCGAACTCGGAACGGAATTTCTTCACAAAACTTATCGCGGGCATGGCCATCGCGTCGGCCAGCGCGCAGATCGTGCGGCCCATCATGTTCTCGGCCACGGACACGATCGTGTCTATGTCCTTCTTGGTGCCCCGGCCGCTCTCTAGTTTGTTGAGCAGTTTCTCCAGCCAGCCGCAGCCTTCGCGGCAGGGCGTGCACTGGCCGCAGCTCTCGTGGTGGTAGAAGCGGGCCAGCACCTGCAGCAGCTTTACCATGCACTGGCTGTCGTCGATGACGATCACGGCGCCCGAGCCCAGCATGGAGCCGGCGGCGGCGAGCGACTCGTAGTCCAGCTTCACCATCCAGGCCTCTTCGGCGGTCAGCACGGGCGTAGAGGAGCCGCCGGGGATAACGGCTTTCAGGCGCTTGCCTTCCTTCATCCCGCCGCAGCTCTTCTCCAGCAGTTCCTTGAAAGTGACGCCCAGCGGCAGCTCGTAGACGCCGGGCTTGTTGACGGGGCCGCTGACGCAGAACAGCTTGGTACCCGTGCTCTTGCCGCTGCCGATGGCGGCGTACCAGTCGCCGCCCCGCTCGATGATCGCGGGCACCGCGGCCAGCGTCTCCACGTTGTTGATCACCGTGGGGCCGGCGAAAAGGCCCTTTACAGCAGGGAAGGGCGGCTTCAGCCGGGGCTGGCCCTTGAAGCCTTCCAGCGATTCCAGCAGCGCGGTCTCTTCGCCGCAGATATAGGCGCCGGCGCCGCGGTGCACGTGCAGTTCGAAATCAGTGCCGGTGCCGAGGATGTTGCGGCCCAGGAAGCCCTTGGCCCTGGCCGCCGCTATGGCTTTCTCGAGTTTTACGGTCTCGGCGACGAATTCGCCGCGGATATAGATGTAGCCGGTGGCGGCGCCGATAGCGTGGCCGGCTATGGCCATGCCCTCTATCAGCGCATGCGGGTTCTTCAGGATCAGCTCGCGGTCCTTGAACGTGCCGGGCTCGCCCTCGTCGGCGTTGCAGACCAGGTAGCGCGGGCCTGGCGCGTCTTTCGGGATGAAGGACCATTTCAGGCCGGCCGGGAAGCCGGCGCCGCCGCGGCCGCGCAGGCCCGACTTTTTGACCTCGTCAATCACGGCCGCGGGTTCCATGGCCAGCGCCTTCTTGAGGGCCCTGTAGCCCCCGGCGGCGAAATAGCCTTCCAGCTCCGCGACCTTATCCCTTAAGAGTATATTTTCCATTGCTATGCACGTGCCGCCTCAGAGGTCTCTGGCCCTCAAGCGGCCATGTTTCAAGTCTTCCAGCAGCGCGTCCAGTCTGGCCTCGTCGAGGCGTTCGAAATATTCGTCGTTGACCTGCATCACCGGCGCGGCCCCGCAGGCCCCCAGGCATTCCACCGCTGAAAGGGTGAACAGGCCGTCCTTCGTGGTTTCCCCCTCGGCTATGCCGAGCTTCTCCCGCAGCCGGGCCAGCAGGCCGGGGGCGCCGGCCATGTGGCAGGAGATGTTGCGGCAGACCTGCAGGTGGTACTTGCCGGCGGGTTCGCGGTTGAACATCGTGTAAAAAGTCATCACGGCCTTCACGCGGGCGTAGGGCAGGTTCAGGAAGCGGGCCAGCTCGTCCATGGCCTCCTCGGCCACGTAGCCGCTCTCCTTCTGCAGCTCCTGCAGCAGCGGTATCAGCGCGGCGTCGCGACGCGGGTACTTCGCGCAGATCTTCTCCGCCTTCGCCTTGAATTCGTCCGTCACGAAAGCCATTATCGCTCCAGCTCCCCGCCTATCATGTTAACCTGACCGAAGGTGGAGATGATGTCGGCGATATAGGCGCCCTTGATCATGCGCGACAGGCCGGCGGTCAGCGGGAAGCAGGGCGGCCGCACGCGCAGGCGCCAGGGGTTGCCGGTGCCGTCGCTGACGATGTAGAAGCCCACCTCGCCGTTGCCTCCCTCCACCGCCTGGTAAACCTCGCCCTTGGGCGGCTTCACGCCTTCGAAGGTCAGCTTGAAATGGGCCATCAGCGCCTCGATGTTGCCGTACACTTCTTCCTTGGGCGGCAGCGTGACGCCGTAGTCGGGATGGTTCACCGGGCCGGCGGGCAGCTGGGCCAGCGCCTGCTCCACGATGCGCATGCTCTGCTTCATCTCCTCGATGCGCACCAGGTAGCGGTCGTAGTTGTCGCCGTTGGAGCCCACGGGGATGTCGAAATCGAAGCGGTCGTAGACCAGGTAGGGCGTCGCCTTCCTGACGTCCAGCGGCACGCCGGTGGAGCGCAGCACGGGGCCGGTGAAGGAGCGCGCGATGGCCTCTTCCTTCCCGATCACGCCGGTATTGTGCAGCCGGTCGTAGAAGATGCGGTTGCGGGTGAGCATCTTCTCGGCGTCGGCGAGGTTCTTGCGCACGGTCTTGAACACCTCGGCCGTGGCGGCCTTGAAATCCGGCGGCAGGTCTCGGGTGACGCCGCCCACGCGGGTGTAGGCCGGGGTGATGCGGCCGCCGGCCACGGAGTCGGTCAGGCGGTACAGCGCCTCGCGGGCGTTGATGAGGTAGAAATAGACGGTGAAAGCGGAGAGCTCCATCGCGTTGGCGCCGATGCAGGTAAGGTGGTCGGTCAGGCGGGAGAGCTCGCTCATGATGACGCGGATGTACTGGCAGCGGGCCGGGGTCTCTATCCCCATGAGCTTCTCCACCGCCAGCGCGAAGCCGACGTTGTTGATGAAGGGCGAGACGTAGTTGAGGCGGTCGGTGTAGGGCACGCACTGGTTGTACGTGACGGTCTCGCAGGTCTTCTCGAAGCCGCGGTGCAGGTAGCCTATCTCCACGTCGGCGTCGGTGATGCGCTCGCCCTGCACGGTCAGCAGCACGCGCACGATGCCGTGCATGGCCGGGTGCGACGGGCCCATGTTGAGCACCATGCGCCCGTCCTCGAGCTTTTCCAATTCCCAGTTCTTGGGCAGTTCGGCGTGTTTGCGGTCCGTCATGCTAGTCCCTGTGCGCTATGCGCGGCTGACGCTTCTTGAGCGGGTAATCCTTGCGCAGCGGGTGGCCTTCGAAACCGTCGTACATCAGCACGCGGCGCAGGTCGGGGTGGCCTTCGAATCTGATGCCGTACATGTCCCACACCTCGCGCTCGAACCAGTCGGCGCCGGGCCAGAGGGGCGTCAGCGAGGCCAGGGAGGGCTGTTCCCCCCCGACCGGGCATTTCAGGCGCAGGCGGTAGTTGTGCTTCGTGGAGTAAAAATGGCAGACCAGCTCGAAGCGCGGCTCGCGCGGCAGGTAGTCGGCGGCGGTCAGGTCCATCAGCATGTCGAAGCCGAGGCTGTCGCGCAGGAAGGCCGCGACGTCCGCCAGGGCCTCCTTCTTCACCACCACGGTCTCGTCGCCCCGGAACGAGTGCGTTTCCAGCACGGCGTCCGGGAACTTGGACCTTACGGTTTCCATCAGATAGCTGGTCATTTATATTTCTTGTCCAGTACGGATTCGGTGGCGACTTTCTGCTGCAGCTTCACCAGCGCGTCCAGCACGGCTTCGGGGCGCGGCGGGCAGCCGGGGATATAGATGTCCACCGGGATGATCTTGTCGATGCCCTGCACGGTGGCGTAATTGTCGTAGAAGCCGCCGGAGGTGGCGCAGACGCCGAACGAGACCACCCACTTGGGCTCGCACATCTGGTCATAGACGCGCTTGAGCACCGGGGCCAGCTTCTCGTTGACGGTCCCCACCACGAACAGCACGTCCGCCTGGCGCGGCGAGAAGCGCGGGTATTCGGCGCCGAAGCGCGAGATGTCGTAGGTGGAGGCGAAAGCGGACATGAATTCCATGCCGCAGCAGGCGGTGACGAAAGGGTAGTTGAACAGCGAGTATTTGCGTGCCCAGTTGACGGCCTCGTCGAGGCGCGTGGTCAGGTAGGAGTGGCCGAAGGCGGTCTCTAATCCCATTCGAGGGCTCCTTTCTTGATCGCGTAGACCAGCGCGGTGAATAGCACCGCCAGGAAGGCGGTCATGGCCCAGAAGGCCCCCGCCCCCAGCTCCCTCAGGGAGACCGCCCACGGGTACAGGAAGACTATCTCTATGTCGAACATGACGAACAGGACCGCGACCAGGTAGAAATTGACGCGCGCCAGGCCCCGGGGTTCCGCGGCCGGCGGCATGCCGCATTCGAAAGGCTCCTGCTTGACCGCGGTGCGCTTGTTGGGCCCGAACAGGATAGAAAGCAGCACCATGCCCGCCGCCACGGCGAACGCGAAGCCCACGGTCATCAATACAGCGAGGTACTGGCGCATTGTTTAAATTCTACCAAAATAGTCTGAATTGTGGAACCCGCCCGGTCCCGCGCCGCCGCGGGAACAAAAGCATTATATAAATTTAAGCCTTGAGCAGCAGCCTCAGCGCCGTCATCGCGCCCTTGGTCAGGCGCGCGTCCAGCAGGCCCTGCCGGAGTTCGCGCAGCTGCGCCTTGCCGGTCCAGTGCCCCGCTCCCCCGGCGGCCAGCCGCTCGGCTATCAGTTCCGCCGCGCGCGCTATTTCCGTCGGCGGCGCCGGCGGCGCGGCTTTCCGTACGGCGCGGGGTTCGGCCCTGCCGCGGCCGGCCAGCTCGTAGCAGGCCACCGCCACCGCCTGCCCCAGGTTCATCGAGGGCTGGGCCGGCAGAGTGGGAATGTTGAGCACGGCCGAACAAAAGGAAAGGTCTTCGCGGGTCAGCCCCGTCTTCTCGCCGCCGAACAGCAGGCCCAGCCTGGCCGAGCCGCGGTCCGCGCAGTACCGCGCGGCGTCCTTGAGCAGCAACACGTCGCGCTCGGGGTTAAGGTAATGCAGGGACGAGGTGCCCAGCAGCAGGTCGCAGCCTGCCGCGGCCTCGGGGATGGAGCCGTGCAGGCGGGCGGCGTCTATCACGCCCATGGCTTTTATGGCTGAAACGGAGGCTTCGGCCCGCCAGGTCTTCTCGGCTTCCCCCCAGTCCGAGGCGAAAGCGCCGACGAGGGCCAGGTCGCCGAGGCCGAAATTCGCCATCGCCCGCGCCGCCGCGCCTATATTGTCGGGATTCCTGGGGCGGACCAGGATTATCCGGATCTCCATCAGCGCGCGCGCCGGGCGGGCCGGAAATCCTTCACGCGCGCTATGCCGGAGTTGAGCCGGGGCGCGCCGGGCCGGTGCTGCGTCTCGATGAAGAAGGAGGCGGCGCCCGGGAACCGGGACTGCAGGATGTTGGAGTTGGCCGGCTCGTTCTCGAACACGGCCACCACCTCGCCGAGGCGGTCGATGTACTCGCTAACCTCTTTCTTGAAGATCTCGTCGTCCTGCTCGAACTCCTTCTTCACTATGGTCATCGTGCCGGCTACGCCCACCGGGAAGCCGTAGAGGCGCAGCACTTCGGTGGTGCCCACCAGCATGCGGCCCACGTCGCGGCCGGTCAGGTAGATTACGGTGGCGCCGGCCTTGTGGGCTTTTTCCACGTAGGCCTTGGCGCCGGCCAGCGGCATGTCGTATTTCTGGTACTCGTCGGAGAAGAAGCGGCGGGCCCATTCCTCGCGGATGAACTTGATCTCTGCGGCGTTCCTGACCCGCAGGCGCCGCAGGGTCACGTCCAGGCTGTAATCCACCACGGACAGGTCCTGGAAGGACGAGAAAGCCGCGGCCAGTTGCGGCACGCGGCTGTCGAACTTTTCGGAGATCTCGCGCAGGATGAACATGGTGCGCGTGCGGTTGTCGAACAGCGTGCCGTCCAGGTCGAAGATGGCCAGCGTGGAGCGCCGCTGCGCGGTGCGCAGGGCGATGAGGTCCAGCACGCCGTCGAGCGTCGCCGTCGCTTCAGTTCTTTTACCGGTCTTTTTCATTGCGATAGCCTCCCGCGGTCATTCCTTGCCCAGGTACAGGCCTTTGACCGCGTCTATGTAATGGTGCTGCGAGCCGCAGTGCAGCTCCCAGAGGAAAGTGTGGCCCGGCACGGGTGATTTGGCGGGCTTGTGATTGCGCAGCTTCATGACCACGCGCTTATGCGGGCATTTCTCCGGCACTACGCTCGCGGCCTCGTCGCTGTCCTTGAACTGGTCTGAGGCCTTGGCCAGGCCGGAGAAACTGCTGCCGCGGTCAAAATCGGTGATATTAAAAGCGGACAGTTTGCCGCTGCAGCCGGCGCCGGTCTGGCCGAAATTGTTTATCTCCGGCAGGGCGAAGGTGAACTGCCAGGGAATATTGGCGCCGCAGTCCAGCGAGCCGTCGGCGGCCACTATGCCCTCCACGTTCAGCAGGTAGGCGCCGGGGCTCTTGGCGCGGGCCAGGGCCAGCGCCTCGGCGATGAACCTGCCCGCCGTCAGCCTGCTCTTGGCTTTCTTGGGCTTGAGCCTGGGGGCCGCGGGGTCAGCCGCCTTGAACCTGGTGTTAGCCTTGGCGTCGAGCGCCCAGGCCTTCTCTGCGGCGCAGTCGGCCAGGGCCTTGGCCTTGCCCTGCGAGACGAACCAGTAGCAGCCCTCGGGTCGGCCGTCGGCTGCCGGCATGATCCTGACGCGCATGAGGACGTCGCGGCTGAGCGGGTTCGGCTTCGCTTTGAAGACACCGTCCTTGTCCATTTTTTGCAGCACGTCGGCGGGCGCGGCGAAAGCGTAGGGCAGCTTCTTGCGGGGTTCGTCCGCGTTGCGGTAGGGGTTATGCCGTGCCGCGTTGATGAAATTCTCTCCGCAGGCGTTGACGATCAGCCACTCGCCGCCGGAGTGGAACTTGTAATGCCAGGAATTGGAGAAAGACCTGCCCGCGCAGGGGATGCTGCCGTCGGGGGCGGTAAAGCCCTCTATCTCCACCAGCTCGGCCCCGCCCAGGCGGAGTCCGGCTTCGGCCGCGGCCGTGGCGCGCCCGGCGGCGGGCCCGCCGGCCGCGGCGGGGACCGCCAGCAGCAGCGCGGCCAGCAGCTGGCGCAAGGCGCTCATTTCTTGTGCCCCTTCGGGGCACAGCCGGCGCAGAAAGCGCTCAGGGCCTCGGCGCTGAGGCCCCGGCCCAGGCGGCCGTCGAGGCGCTTGGAGAGTTTTCCGTTCTCGAAGTAGAGTACCGTCGGTACCACGTCCACGGAGAACAGGTCTTCCAGTTCTGCCAGGTCGTCGACGCAGACTTTGAAGGAGGCTTCGGGCGCGCCGTTCGCCAGCTTCTCGAAGGCAGGCAGGAAGGCCGTGCAGAAAGGGCACCAGGAGGAATAGAACAGGGCCAGCCGTCCTCCGGGCGCGGCCAGCTCGGCCTCGAACTCTTTTTTGGTCTTGATCGTCTTCACGCTATCCTCCCCCCGCCGGGCGGCCGGCTAGATATCGCGCTTGGTGATTTCGTGGGTGGCCAGGTAGTCCAGGGCGTTCCTGGCGGCGGCCTGCTGCGCTTCTTTCTTGTTCTTGCCCGAGCCCAGGCCCAGCGTCTTCTGGCCGAGGTAGACCCGCACCGTAAAAAGTTTTTCGTGTTCCGGGCCGGCTTCGCTCATGAGCTCGTAGTCCGGAGGGCGCTTGTGGCGCTTCTGGATGAGCTCCTGCAGCGAGCTCTTGTAGTCGGCGTCGAGCTTGTCGGGCCCCTGGCCTTCCAGCCACGGGATGATGATCTTCTCCACCTCTCCCAGGCCCCCGTCGAGGTAGACGGCGCCCAGCACCGCCTCCAGCGCGTTGGCCAGGTTGCTCTGTCGCTTGGCACCGCCGCTGAGGTGTTCGCCGGCCCCGAAGTAAAGATGCTGCCCCAGGCCCAGCGCCTCGGCCCAGCGCGCCAGGTTGGCGCGCGAGACGATCGCGGACTTGGTCTTTGAAAGGAACCCCTCGTCCTCGGAGGGGTTCTTGATGAACAGGTAATAGGCTACCACCAGGCCGAGAACGCTGTCGCCCAGGAATTCCAGGCGCTCGTTATGGCGCGGCCCCCCCCTTTCAGTCGCATGCGACTTATGGGTGAGGGCCTCGGCCAGCAGTTCCCTGTCCTTGAACTTGTAGGCTATTACTTCTTCAAGGGAAGGCATTAAAGGCGGCTCAGTCTTTCTTCGCCTTTTCCTTGATGTAGGCTATCGCCATGCCGACGGTCTTGATCTTCTCGGCGTCTTCGTCCGGGATCTCGATGTCGAATTCCTCTTCGAGCGCCATGACCAGTTCGACGGTGTCGAGCGAGTCCGCGCCGAGGTCCTGTACGAACTGGGCCTGCGGGGTGACCTCGGCCGCGTCGACGGCGAGCTGCTCGGTTATGATCTTTTTAACTCTCTCTTCGAAGTTCTCAACAGCCATTGTATTGCCTCCTGCTTAGTATAAATCCGCTTTGGATCCGCGTTCCCTGCTACATGTAGAGCCCGCCGTTTACGGCGAGCACCTGGCCGGTGATGTAAGCGGAATCATCACCCGCCAGGAACAGGGCGGCTTTCGCCACCTCGCCGGGCTCGCCCATGCGGCCCAGCGGTATCATTTCAGAGATCTTCGCCTTGGCCTCGTCCTTGAGACCGTCGGTCATGCGCGTGCGGATGAAACCGGGCGCCACCGCGTTCACCAGCACCTGGCGCGGCGCGAACTCCCGCGCGAGCGACTTGGTGAGGCCTATCAGGCCGGCTTTCGAGGCCGAGTAGTTGGCCTGGCCGGCCTGGCCGGTCTGCCCCACCACCGAGGAAATATTTATGATGCGGCCGGCGCGGGCCTTGAGCATAACCTTGGAGGCCGCCTTGGCCATCAGGAAAGAACCTTTCAGGTTCACGGCGATGACGGAGTCGAAGTCCGCCTCTTTCATGCGCAGCACCAGGCCGTCCTTGGTGATGCCGGCGTTGTTGACCAGGATGTCGAGTTTGCCGAAAGCTTTCTCGGCCTCGGCCACGGCGCGCTCGCAGTCGGCCTCGCTGGTCACGTTCAGGGCTATGCCCACGGTCCGCGCCCCGGTTTTAGCCGCCAGGTCCGCGGCGGCGGCGGCGCAGTCCTCCTGCGACAGGTCGGCCACGGCCACGGCCGCGCCTTCGGCCGCGAAGGCCCGCGCGATCTCCAGGCCTATGCCCCGGGCGGCGCCGGTCACGAGGGCGGTCTTGCCTTCGAGGCGCTTCATGCTTCCTGCTCCTTGGCGGCCGCGATCTTGTCTTTTACCTGTTCCATCTGTTTCTTGATATGGGTGACCATGCCGGCCGCGGCCAGCTCCGCGCTGACGCGCACGGCGTTGAAGATGGCGTTCGAGGTGACCTTGCCGTGGCAGACCAGCACCACGCCGTTGACGCCCAGCAGCGGGGCCCCGCCGTAAATGTCCACGCTCATCTTGACCTTCATGTCGGAGAAGAGTTTGCGCATCAGCATCGCGCCGATCTTGTAGGTGAACTTGCGCATGATCTGCTCTTTGAGCATTTTGAAAACGGTTTTGGCGCTGCCCTCGTAGAGCTTGAGCGCCACGTTGCCGGTGAAGCCGTCGGCCACCACCACGTCGGTGAGGCCCTCGGGGATGTCGCGGCCTTCCACCGGGCCGAAGAAATTGAGGCCCATGTTCTTGATGAGCGGCAGCGCCTCCTGCACCAGCGAGTTGCCCTTGGTCTCCTCCTCTCCTATCGAGAGCAGGCCCACCGAGGGGTTCTCCACCTTGAACAGCGACTTCATGTAGATCGAGCCCATCACGGCGAACTGCGCCAGGTGCCAGGGCTTGCAGTCCATGTTGGCGCCGGCGTCCAGCAGCACGCAGGTGCCTTTGAACGTGGGCAGCGGGGCCGCTATCGCCGGGCGGATCACGCCGGGGATGCGCTTGAGGTTGAGCAGGGAGGCCACCATGATGGCCCCTGAATTGCCGGCGGAGATGAACGCGTCCGCCTTGCCCTCGCTGACGAGGGCCGCCCCGACCATCAGCGAAGAATCGGGCTTGGCGCGGCATTCCCCCACGGGCTCGCCGGCCATGTCCACCACCTGGGCGGCGTGGACTATCGAAATACGCTCGGGGTTCTCCGCGCCGAGGCGGCGGAGTTCCTCCCGTATTTCCGGGTCCCTGCCCACGAGTATCACCTCGTGGGGCAGCTTTTTCACGGCCAGCAGTGCCCCCTCTACGTTGGGCTTCAGGCCGAAATCACCGCCGTGAGCGTCAAGAGCTATTCGCATCTTAGCGTCCCGGGCGGTTATTTCTGCTCGTTGCCTTCTTCGTTCTTGGCGACTTTCTGCGCCACTTCGATCTTGCCGTTATAGGAACCGCAGGAAGGGCAGACGCGGTGGGGCAGGCGGAGCGCGCCGCAGTTGCCGCAGGGCGACAGCGACTTCACTTCCAGCTTCCAGTTCTGCGAGCGGCGCTTGTCACGGCGCATCGGTGTGTGTTTGCGTTTAGGATTCGGCATAGTTGTTGTACCTCGTTTTTTGCTAAAGCTTCTTCTTCCCGGGATTTTCCGGCTTGTCCACCTTCAGGTCCTTCAGGGCTTGGAAGGAGCTGTTATATTCAGCTTTGCAGTTGCAGGTCTGGAGATTGCGGTTGATCCCGCATACCAGGCACCGGCCCTTGCATCCGTCCGAGCACAAGATCTTTATAGGCGCCAGCAGGGCTATCGTTTCCCTGACTACTTCGCGCGTATCTATATATTCTAGCGAATCGGGGTATACCTCGTCAAAAGCGTCCTCGAAGGAGCGCGTCACCGGCTCCCCGCAGCGCGAGCAGTCCAGCGCCAGCACGGCCGCCGCGCGGCCCTCCACCAGCACGGAGTCCCCCCCGACGGAGAAACTCATCTCTATCTCCACCTGCCTGAGCGTGTCGGGGCGCTCGAAGGCGTCGGCGTAGTCGGCCGCCGGCAGCGACAATTTTACATTGTGGCCGCCGCTGTCCACTATGTCCGCGTATTTAAAAACGAGAGGGTTATTTTCCTCCATAGCCTAATACAATATCAACTATAGAGGGGCCAGTCAAACGCGCCGGGCGTTACCGGGCTCCGCCGCCGGCCTTTTCGGCCACGTTGTAGGGCGGCCGGCGGCCGGAGGAGTGGTAGGTGCGGATCAGCACCTCGGCCAGCAGGCCCAGCACGGCGAACTGCACGGCGACCAGGGCGAAGAAGATGGCCAGCAGGAAGAGCGGCTGGTCCTTGACGAAGACGCCGTTGAAGAACTTGTTGTAGAGCGTGTAGCCGGCCATGAGCGCCGAGGCCGCCAGCAGGCCCAGGCTGAGCCCGCCGAAGAGATAGATGGGCTTGGTGATGAAATCCCCCATGAACTTCACGGTGAGCAGGTCCAGCATCACCTTGAAAGTCCGGAAGAGGCCGTACTTGGAACGCCCGGCGACGCGGGGCCTGTGGTTCACTTCCAGTTCCGTCACCACCGCGCCGGAGTAGGCGAGAATAGCCGGCAGAAAGCGGTGCATCTCGCCGTACAGGTCCACGGCCTTGAGCAGCGAGGACCGGTACACCTTCAGCGTGCAGCCGAAGTCGTGCAGGCGCACGCCGGTGGTCCACGAAATGAAGGCGTTGGCGGCGCGCGAGGGCAGCACGCGCGTGAGGTAGTCGTCCTGGCGGCGGCGGCGCCAGCCGCTCACCACGTCCGCCCCGCCGGCGGCGGCGGCCAGCAGGCGCGGTATGTCGCCGGGGTCGTTCTGCCCGTCGGCGTCGAGGGTCACTATCCACTCCCCACGGGCGGCGGCTATGCCGGCTGCCAGCGCCGAGGTCTGGCCGTAATTGCGGGCCAGGCGCAGCGCGCTCTGGCCGGGCTTGGCCGCGAAAGTCTTTAACCGGGCGAAGGAGCCGTCGGTGCTGCCGTCGTCGACCCAGATGATCTCATGCGCCTGCCGCGAGGCGGCCAGCGCCGCCGACAGCTCGCGTTCGAACGCCTCGAGGCTTTCGGCCTCGTTGAACACCGGCACAACCGCCGAAATGATAACGCTCATCGTGAGGGTCCTTTGCCGCCGGCCAGTGACTCATAAAGTTCTTCCTGCTGCCTGACCATGAAATCTATGTCGAACCCGGCCAGGTCCGTCGCCGCCGCGCCGGCCGCCAGCCGCGCGCGCAGCGCTCCGTCGCCGAGCAGGGCCGATAGCGAATCGCAGAAAGCGTCCAGGTCCCCCTGCGGCACGCAGTAGCCGTTGGCGCCGCTCCTGAGGATATCGGTAACGCCGTCGGTGGCGTAGCAGACGGCGGGCAGGCCGGTGCGCAGCGCTTCCACCAGCGCGCGGGGCAGGCCCTCCCACAGCGAGGTCAGCGCGAACACGTCGGCGGCGGCCAGCAGTTTGGGTGAATCTTCCCGCCAGCCTGTAAACAGGCAGACCTTCTCCAGGCCGCGGGCGCGGGCTTGCGCCCGCAGGTCCTCCAGCGTCTCTCCCCCTCCCACGAAAACGAAGCGCGCCGCCGGATGGCGAGGGGCCAGCCGCGCCGCGGCTTCCAGAAAGTGGCCGGGGTTCTTCTGCGGCTTGGCGTTGCCGATGCTCAGCACCACCAGGTCTTCCGGCGCAAGGCCGAGACCGGCGCGCACGGCCGTCCTGTCCCCGGGCGCGGGGTAGGACGAGAGCTTCACGCCGCTGCGGATGAGCCGGTAGCGCTCAGGCGAGCCGATGCCGGCCGCGCGCGCGGTCTCCATGTTGGATCGCGAGACGAAGACCAGCGCGCCGCTCAGCGGGGCGCAGAGCTTCTCCAGCAATATGTAAAGGGCGCGTTTGAGGAAATTCTGCCGCGGATGGAAGCCGAAGCCGTGGAAGGTGTGCACCACCACGGGCACGCCGGCCGCGGCCGCCGCGAGGCGGCCCAGGATGCCGGCCTTGGAGGAATGGGTATGCACCACGTCGGGTTTGAGCCGTCTGAGGATGGCGCGCAGTTCGAAAAAAGCGGCGATGTCCCGCAGCGGGCTGATCTCGCGCACCAGGTGGCGCGCTACGATCAGGCGCCCGGGTTCGGCCTTGGGCTGCATGAGCCCGCCGGCGCCCGTCACGATGACCGGGTCGAAGCGCGCGCGGTCCAGGTGCGCCGCGGTATAGAGGGTATTGCCCTGCGCGCCGCCGAAGTCCAGGCGGGTGATGAGGTGCGCGACCTTGAGCATCTAGCGGCCCTTCCCTACCTTATATAAGGGAAAGTAGTGTTTGAGGATGTCGCGGTACTTGGCGCCGCGCGCCTTGGCCAGGCCGCCGGCGCCCAGCAGGCAGAGCCCTCTGCCGTCGCCGGTGCCGATGCCGCGCAGCAGGAAGAAGCGCGGGTACTTGCCCTTATAGACCGGCCTGATGCTGAACAGCGGGGACCGCAGCGTGCCAGCGCCCAGCACCGCGGCCATGGCGTCCGCCCCTTCCACTACGGCCGAGCCGGCGGTGCCGTCCACCCGCAGCGCCTTTATCTTGCCGTTATGGGTGCGGCCCAGCGGCACGATGGCCGTCACGTAGCCCACTTTCTTGATGCGGTTCACCCGGTTCTCGATCCACTTCGGGTCCAGCAGCAGCGTCCAGTAGACGTCGGAGCTGACGGTCTTGTCCTCCGACAGGCACAGCAGGCCGGGCGGAGGGCCGCTCAGCGTGTGCGCGTAAAGGTTGAAAGGGGTCAGCCGCGGCAGCGGCCTGCCGCCGTCGCTGGCGCCGCTCTCCGTGAAGCCGCCGCAGGCCCGGTGGGTTTCAGCGGGCGCCAGCCCCCCGCCCGCCGCCTGCAGCGTCTCGCCGCGCGTGGCGTCGGACGCGGCCGTGGCGGGCCCGCTCTGGGCCTGCACGCCGGGGAAGGGCAGACAGTGCGCGGAGTCGCAGAGGTGGTACTCCCGGCTCTCGTGAACGAACAGCTTGGACAGCCGCTCCAGGCGCGTACGCACCGTCACGGCGATAGCTTTGAGCTGCTCGGGCAGCCGCGAGCCGTCGGCCAGGCGCGAGGTGACCGGGGCCACCAGGTTTTCCAGGCGGGTCTCGTTGATCAGCCAGACGCCCTTCTCGCGCACCAGCGCGGTCAGTTCGCCGGAGACTTCCCGGTCGCCGCGGTTCACGCCGTGTACGCCAGGCAGCTCCGGGTTCTTTATAAGGATGACGGTGCCGGGCACCTTGGGGACTATGCGCAGGCTGTTGGTGGTGGTGTGCGCGGCCGACTGCATGCTGTCGCGGAGCTGGTAGACGCGGTTCAGTTCGTCGTAGGCGACGCTCCACTGCATGCCGGCCCTGCCGGTGGCGATCTCTCCCAGGCGGGTGTCGATCAGCGTGAACTCGCCGGCGCAGATGAAGCTGAAGCCCGTGATCAGCGACGGCACGCCGTGCTTGTCGGCGTAGAGGCCGACCTTCACTTTCGCCCCCGCCTGCGGCAGCGGGTCCTTGTGGGCGGGCCAGGCCATGCGCGCCCAGTAGAGCAGGTTGTCCAGGCGGCCCTTCACAAATTTGCGCAGCTTCTTCTCCTTCTCTATAAAGAAGGGCTCCTCCGGGTCCATGTCGGAGAGCGTGTAGTAGGTCTGCCAGGCCGGCACCTGGAAATCGGATTCGTCGTAGAGCCGGGCCAGGTCCAGTTCGGCCTGGATATTGCGCGGGTCGTAGGTCAGCGCTTCCTTAATGAAGTTGACGGCGTGCGGGCGCTTCTTGAGGCGCTCCAGGTTGGCGCTGATAAGCTGCGCCGACGGGGAGAGGAGGTAGGGGTAGCGGGTGTAGACCGAGCGCAGCTCCTCGATAGCGGCCGCCGGCCCGCCCAGCTGCTCCTCGGCGAGGGCCAGGCCCAGGCGCGCCTGGCTGGCCAGGTCCTGGTCGGCCGTGAGCGTCAGCGCCTTGGAGAAGGCGGCCCTGGCGTCCTGATGCTTCTCCAGGCTCAGCAGGTTCCAGCCTTTCTCTAAATGTATATAAAAATCTTCCGGGCTGAGCATCTCCCCCTTGGCGAGGTAGGCCAGCGCCTCCCCGTTCTTGCCCGCCTCGGCGAACAGCGCGGCGAGGTCGCGCAGGGCGGCGGCGTTGAGCGCCTGGTCGGAGGAGCGGTAGACCACGTACTTCAGCGCGCCGGCGGCGTCCTCGGGCCGGCCGTCCAGCCACTGCGCGGCGGCGTCGGAGTAGATTTTAGAGAGGTCTTCCTGCGCGCGCGCGGCCGCGGCGTTCGCCGTCAGGGCCAGGCACAGCAGTGCGGTTTTCAACTTCAGCATAGCACAAATTTAGCAATTATGCGGGCGCAAGGGAAGCCCTCCGCCCGCCGTAGCGAAAAAAAATATTTTGAAGTTTTTTTCCGTTTATGTATAATATTCCTGCGGGCCATTAGCTCAACGGTAGAGCAGGCGCCTCTTAAGCGCAAGGTTACAGGTTCGAATCCCGTATGGCCCAAAAGATTTGAACGTAAAGCGGAGTAATGAGTAGTCGGCGAGTAAAAGGGCGAAGGCGCGACCACCCCGGAACTCAGAACTCATTACTCCTTTTTATTTGTATGGTACAGCGGACCGTTTTCCGGGTCGGGATGGCGGAATTGGCAGACGCGCATGGCTTAGGACCATGTGGGGTAACACCCGTCGGGGTTCAAGTCCCCGTCCCGACACTCTGAAAACAACTTACTTCCGGAGGCACACATGAACATCGCTCTTGGTTTCGGAGACAAGATAAAGAAGATAAAGCAGGAAGGCTGCGTGCACCTGTTCGGCGTCACGCTGGACTCCAAGCAGCTGGGCGAGGCCTCCGAGGCCGCGCTCGTGCGCCTGCAGAGCGTGGTCAGCCTGCCCGGCTTCCGCGTCGGCAAAGTGCCGCTCGCGATGATCAAGGGCCAGTTCCCCTCCATGGTCAAGGACGAGGTGCTCGACATCGCCGCCAAGTCGGCCCTGCCCGAGATCCTCAAAGCTTCCGAGCTCAATCCCGTCGTGGCCCCCATGCTGGGCAACGTCACCTACGAGCCGGAGAAGAACCTTTATTTCGAGCTGCAGTTCGAGTGCGCCCCCACGCTGGAGCCCAAGGGCTACGAGAAGATCGCCGCCACCCGCAAGACCCACAAGGTCAGCGACGCCGACGTCGAAAAGTACATCACCCAGGTGCGCGAGTACAACGCCTACCTCAGGCCCGCCGCCGACGGCGAGGCCGCGGCCAAGGACCATTTCGTGATCGTGGACTACGACACGCTCGAGAACGGCGTCCCGGTGAAGGACGGCTCCGTGAAGGGCGAGATCGTGGACCTGTCCAGCCCGCAGACCATCGCCGGCCTGGCCGACGCGGTCATCGGCGCCAAGAAGGGCGAGAGCCGCGAGTTCGACGCCCCCTTCGGCGACAAGAAAATGCATTTCAAGGTGACCGTCAACGAGATCAAGGCCAAGGTGGTGCCGGAACTCGACGAGAACTTCCTGAAGGAAGCCGGCGTGAAGACCGTAGACGAACTGAAGGCCAACGTGCGCAAGATGCTGGAGCAGGGCGCCTCGGAGAAGACCGAGAAGGAATTCCTCAGCCAGCTCGAGGACGCGCTGATAAAGAGCAACCCCCTCTCGCTGCCCCCCACCCTCGTCAAGGAAGAGGCCCGGGAGCTGCTGGAGCTGTTCAAGCGCCGCGCCCCGATGGAGCAGCGCCTGCCCGACGAAGCCATGCTCGAGCGCCTCAAGCCGGTGGCCGAGCGCAACCTGTCCCTTACCTATATACTGCACCACATCGCCAAGAAAGAGAAGATCGAGGCCACCGACGCCGAACTGGACGCCGAGCTGGAGAAGGTGATGGCCCGCCTCAACACCGAGGACGAGAAGGCCAAGGGCCGCGAACTTTTCGAGAAGCGCAAGGAATACATCCGGGCCTCCATGGTGGAGAGCAAGACCATGGACCTCGTGAAAGGCAAGGCCGTGATCAAGGAAGAGAACGTCTAAGCGGACCGTACCGTAAGGAGAACTAATGATAATCCCAACGATCATAGAAACCTGGAAAGGCGCCGGTTCGGCGATGGGGTATGACATCTACTCCCGCCTGCTGCGCGACCGCATCGTCTTCATAGGCGATCCGGAGGGCGCGGTGTCCACCGCTTCCGCCAATACCGTCATCGCCCAGCTGCTGTACCTCGACGCCGAGGATCCGGAAAAGGAAATCAACCTCTACATCAATTCCCCCGGCGGCATGGTGACGGCCGGCCTCGCGGTCTACGACACGATGCAGTTCATCAAGGCCCCGATATCCACGATCTGCATGGGCATGGCCATGAGCTTCGGCGCCGTGCTGCTGGCCGCGGGTTCCCCCGGCAAGCGCTACGCGCTGCCGAACTCCCGCATCATGATCCACCAGCCCCTGATCTGGGGCGGCGGCATCTCCGGCCAGGCCACCGACATCGAGATCGAGAGCAAGGAAATGCAGGAGAGCAAGACCCGGCTCATCAACATCATGGCCAAGCACACCGGCAAGACCCCGGAGCGCGTGCGCGCCGACATGGAAAGGAACTTTTACCTCTCCGCGGCCGAGGCCAAGGAATACGGCATCATCGACGCGGTCCTCGAGCACCGCAAGAAGTAAAGCCGCTCCCGCGCCCGCCCGCCCCTCCCGGGGCGGGGGCGCGGCCGTTTTTTGGGGGATAGCGCACCGCAGGACCACACGACATGCAAGACAAGCCGAAAACCGACATTTCCTTCCCGGCGGCCCTTCCCGCCATCGCCATCAGGGACGTAGTGATGTTCCCGTACATGGCCCTCCCCCTCTCCGTGGACCGGCCCAAATCCGTGGCCGCCATCGAGGCCTCGCTGGCCGCCGACAAGTTCCTGTTCGCCGTGGCGCAGCGCAAAGCCACGGTCAACGACCCCGCCCCGGAAGAGCTGTACGCCTACGGCGTGGTCAGCGCCGTCTCGCAGTCGCTGAAGATGCCCGACGGCACCATGCGCGTCTTCCTGGAAGGCCGCCGCCGCGCCCGCGTCAAGAAAATGGCGCTGGACGCCGGCAATACCCATATTTACGCCGAAGTGGAATACGTGGACGAGTCCGTGGAGAAGACACCCGAAGTGATAGCGCTGATGCGCCACGCGGTGGAGATCTTCGAGGCCTACGTCAAGCTCGGCACCCGCATTACCCTGGACTCCACGTCTTTCCTGCAGCAGCTGGAGGACCCCGCCAAGCTCGCCGACACCATAGCCGCCAACGCCATGCTGGCCCTCCCGGACAAGCAGGACCTGCTCGAGACCGAGTCCCCCCGCGAGCGCCTGGAGAAGCTCATAAAGCTGCTGGCCAAAGAGGTGGAGATCCTGGACGTGGAGCAGAAGATCCACGCCCGCGTCAAAACGCAGATCGAGAAGTCCCAGAAGGAATACTACCTCAACGAGCAGATGAAGGCCATCCAGAAGGAGCTGCACCAGAAGGACGATTTCTCCAAGGAGATCGACGAGCTCAAGAAGCGGGTGAAGGCCGCCAAGATGCCCAAGGAGGCCGAAGCCGCCGCCGAGAAGGAACTGGGCCGCCTCGCCAAGATGATGCCGTTCTCCCCGGAGACCACCGTCAGCCGCACCTACCTCGACTGGCTGGTCTCGCTGCCCTGGAAAGAGGAGACCAAGGACGAGATCGACCTCGCCAAGGCCAAGAAGATCCTCGACGAGGACCATTTCGGCCTCAAGAAGCCCAAGGACCGCGTGCTGGAGTACCTCGCCGTCTGCAAGCTCACCGAGAAGCTGCGCGGCCCCATCCTCTGCTTCGTCGGCCCCCCCGGCGTGGGCAAGACCTCCATCGCCCGCTCCATCGCCCGCTCCATGGGCCGCAACTTCGTGCGCATGTCGCTGGGCGGGGTGCGCGACGAGAGCGAGATCCGCGGCCACCGCCGCACCTACGTGGCCTCCATGCCCGGCCGCATCATCCAGAGCATGAAGAAAGCCAAGAGCCGCAACCCAGTCTTCCTGATGGACGAGATAGACAAGATGGGCACCGACTGGCGCGGCGACCCGGCCGCGGCCCTGCTCGAGGTGCTCGACCCCGAGCAGAACACCGAGTTCAACGACCATTTCCTCGACGTGCCGTTCGACATCTCCAAGGTGATGTTCGTCGCCACGGCCAACACCCTGTGGGGCATCCCGGTCAGCCTGCGCGACCGCATGGAGATCATCGACTTCAGCGGCTACACCCACGACGAGAAGATAGAGATCGCCAAGACCTTCCTGATCCCCCGCCAGCTGCGCGAGCACGGCCTCAAGGAAGGCGCCCTGAAGATAGACGACAAGGGGATCGACGCCATCATCCGGGGTTATACCCGCGAGGCCGGCGTGCGCAACCTCAACAGGGAATTCGCCTCCATGTGCCGCCGCGCGGCGCGCCGGATAGTGGAAGAGAATCTCCCGTCCGTCAAGGTCACGCCCGACAACCTGGGCGATTTCCTGGGTGTGCCCAAGTTCCTGCACGCCAGGGCGTCCTACAACGCCGTCGGCATCGCCACCGGCCTGGCCTGGACCGAGAACGGCGGCGAGGTGCTGGCCGTGGAGGCCGTCGCGGTGCCCGGCAAGGGCGCCCTGACGCTGACCGGCAAGCTGGGCGACGTCATGAAGGAATCCGCGCAGGCGGCCTTCTCCTATATCCGCTCGCTGGAGCTGGCCCCCGCCTCCTTCGTCAACTCGCACAACTTCCACGTGCACATCCCGGAGGGCGCCATTCCCAAGGACGGGCCCTCCGCCGGCGTCACGCTGGCGACGGCCCTGGCCAGCCTGTTCTCGGGCCGGCCGGTAAAACAGAACCTTTCCATGACCGGCGAGATCACGCTCACCGGGCGCGTGCTGGCCATAGGCGGCCTCAAGGAAAAGGTCATCGCCTCTTTCCGCGACGAGATCAACACGGTCCTCTTCCCGAAGGCCAACCTGAAGGAACTCGAGGAAATACCGCAGGAGATACGCTCCAAGATGAGGCTGCACCCCGTGGAGCGGATGGACGAAGTGCTGGAGCTGGCGCTCGAGCCCGCCCGGTCCAAAGCGAAGCGGAGTAAAGTCAAGAGCGGCCGGTAAGCCCGGCCGCCAGGCGGAGGAAGAGATGAGGAAACTGCTTTCTATGGGAAAGCCGGCGCTCTGCGCGCTGCCGGCCCTGCTGCTGCTGTGCTCCGCGCCCGCGCGCCCCGCTTACGAAGACAAGCTTTCCACCGAGGAGATGCAGGGGACGCTCGAAAGCACCAAGCTCAGCGAAGTCTTCTCCCAGTACCTGGCCACCATACAGATGTACGACCCGGAGCGCGCGACCCGCATGGGCCTGCACGGCTCCGACGCCGTGCTGACTTCCCGCTCCCAGGAGCGCGTCACCCGCCAGCTCGAGGCGCTGCGCCGCCTGCGCGCCAAGCTCCTCGAGATCAAGAAAGACACCATGTTCGCCTCCCTCAAGGTGGACTACCAGGCCCTCAACCACATGCTCGAGGTGGACATCTACGAGCTCGAGAATACCGGCCTCCTCTCGCGCCGGCCCCAGAACTACCTCGACCCGCTCTTCCTGGTCTACCAGATGATGAGCAAGGACTACGAGGATTACAACACCCGCGCCTCCAACGCCATCTCCCGCCTCAAGCAGTTCCCCTCCGTGCTGGAGCAGGCCGAGCGCAACCTGTCCCGCCCGCCGGAGATCTGGACCAGGCAGGCCATAAAGCAGACGGCCGACGCCCTGGAATATTTCGTCGCTGACTCCGCCCAGGTTTTCCGCGGCTATGTCCGCTACGACCCGACCCTGAAGGCGCAGGTCGACGACACCATGGACAAGGTCAAGAGCGCGCTGGCGCGCTATTCCGATTTCCTCAAGAAGGACGTGCTGCCCAACTCCGATTCTGATTTCCGCTCCGGCGACTACGCCTACGGCTTCTACCTGGAGCGCCTGCACGCCCTGGAGATGACCCCGCGCTCGGCCATGAGCTACGCCAAGAGCGCCTTCAAAAAGTCCATCAAGGACCTGCAGAAGGAAGCCGCCAACATAGACGCCCTGGCCGCCAAAGAGAAGGGCTGGCAGGGCGTGATGGAGAAGCTCCCGAAGGAACACCCCCCGGCCGGCGAGGTGCTCAAGGTCTTCCAGGACGAGATGGACAGGGCCTACCAGCATTTCGACGAGCATAAAGTGGTGCAGTTCCCCCGCCAGCGCCTGCTGATCAAGCGCATGCCCGGCTTCATGACCTCGGCGCTCCCTTACGTCCATTACGCCCCTTCTTTCGCCCTGGACGACACCCGGGTGTCGGAGCTGTTCATCCAGCTGCCGCAGGATTCCCTGCCGGAGGCTTCGAAGGAAAAGATCCTGGCCGCCGGCTTCAACTACGCCCAGCTGGAGCTGCTGACCGCCTACTCTATCATGCCCGGCCTGCACCTGCGCAGCTTCGAGGCTTCTTCCAACCGCTCCCGCATCCGCCGGGTTTCAAAGCAGCCGGTGGTTTCCAACGGCTGGGGCTGCTACGCGGAACTCCTCTCCGAGGAGATGGGCTATTACTCCTCCTACTGGTCCCGCTTCCTGCGCTGCTACGTCAGGGCCCTGCGCGCCGCCCGGGCCTACGCCGACGCCGCGCTGCACACCAAGAAGTGGACCGCCGCCGAGGCCTCCGCCTTCTTCCAGAAGAACCTGAACATGTCCAAGGCGCAGGCGGAAAGCGAAGTGCTGAAACTTTCGCTGTCCCCCACCGACGGCTTCACCTTTATTTACGGCCTGGACCGCATACTGCAGCTGCGCCGGTATTACGAGCGCACCGAAGCCAGGTATTTCGACCTGCGCAAGTTCCACACCATCTTCCTCAACATGGGCGAGATCCCGATAGAGCGCATAACCGAGGAGTTCCGGCGCGTCAAGAAAGAGGAGGCGAAGATAATCAGATGAAGCACGTGGTCTCTTTTTCCGGGGTTGAAAAGACATACAAGCGCCCGGGCCTGCTGGGCGCGCAGTACCACACCGCCGTCAAGGACCTCACCTTCGAAATCCCCGCCGGCGAAGTCACCGGCCTGCTGGGCCTCAACGGCGCCGGCAAGACCACCATCATGAAGCTCATTACCGGCCTGCTCTTTCCGAACGCGGGCAAGGTCAGGGTTTTCGGCCACAATCCCGCCGACGCGGCCGCCAAGGCGCGGGTAGGCTTCCTGCCCGAGCTGCCCTATTTCCCCCCCCAGGTCAGGCCGGAGGAAGCGCTGGCTTACTACGGGCGCCTCTCGGGGCTTTCCGGCGCGCCCCTGGCCGAGGCCGTGCGGATTTCCATGAGCCGCACCGGGCTGGAGCCGCACGCCGGCAAGCGCGTTTCCGAATTTTCCAAGGGCATGCTGCAGCGCCTCGGCCTGGGGCAGGCGCTGCTGCACGGCCCCGACCTGCTGGTCCTGGACGAGCCCGTCAGCGGCCTGGACCCGCTGGCCATACACGATATCCGCGCGCTCCTGGCCGGGCTCAACGCCGAAGGCCGCGCCATCTTCCTCTCTTCCCACAGCATCTCCGAAGTAGAGAAGCTCTGCTCCCGGGTCCTGATAATGGTGCGCGGCGCCCTGGCCCGCACGGTGAAACGCGCCGAGTGGGAGGCCTCTCCGGCCGGCCTGGAAGGCATCTTCGTGGAGGCCGTGAAATGACCGGTACGCTCCGCCTGCTGCTTGCCGTCGCGCTCAACTCCTTCCTCGAGAGCGTGCGCAGCCGCTTCTTCACCATGTTCGCGGTGTTCGCTTTCACCGCCGTCTACGCCTCGGTGCTGGCCGGGGTGATGGCCGTCGACCAGGAGGCCCGCCTGCTCACCGATTTTGGCCTGCTGCTTACCGAGCTGACGGCCCTGGCCTACCTGCTGTTCGGGGCCTCGACCGCGCTGCTCAAGGAAGCCGAGACCAAGACCATCTACCTGGTCTTCTCCCGCCCGGTGCCGCGCTGGGCCTACCTGGCCGGCAAGATCTGCGGGTCCCTGCTGACGGCGGCGCTGATGCTGGCGGCGATGGCCGTTATCCACCTGAGCGTGCTCGCCTTCAGGGGCTTCGGCCTGCCGCCCGGTTACGCCTGGGTCCTGGCCGGCACTTTCCTCAAGCTGGCGGTGATCGTTTCTTTCGCCTACTTCGTTTCCCTCTTCTCCACTTCTGCGGTCTCCACGCTGGTGATCTCCTCCATAATGTGGACGCTCGGCCATTTCGCTTCGGAGGCCCGCTTCCTGGCCGAGAAGGCCGAGGGGTTCAAGGGGGCCCTCCTGGGCTTTTTCCTGCACCTGATACCGAACCTGCAGCTTTTTAACGCGCGCGACGCCGCCGGCGCCGCCGGCGCCCTCCCCGCGTCCGTGCTGCTGCCGGCCGCCGGCTGGACGCTGGCTTCCTACCTGGGCGGGCTCTGGCTGCTCTCGAGGAAGGAATTCTGATGAAAGGCCGCGCGGCTATACTGGCGGGCGCCCTGCTGTGCTGGGCCGCCGCTTCGTATTCGGCCGCTTCCTACCGCAGCCCCTTTCCCGCTCCCTCCGAACTGCGCGCGCCCGCCGGCGGGGCGGGCGGCGACATGCTGGCCCTGGCCCTCGGCGCCCGCCGCGTCTTCGCCGACCTCTGGTTCGTCCGCCTGATGCAGTACTACGGCACCCGCGAAGTCAAGGAGGTTTCCCAGGCCCCCGGGCACGAGGGGCACGTCCACGGCGTCGACGAGCACGGGCATCACCATTGCGACCACGGCAAGGATTACGGCAAGGGCTCCTACCCCCTCTTCCTGCCCATGGCCCGGCATATCCTGGACATGGACCCGCAGTTCACCGCCGCCGGGCTTTACGGCGCGGCCTGCCTGGCCTTTAACATGGAGCGCGGCGAAGAGGCGGAGGAACTGCTGCGCCACGGCCTCCGGTATTCGCCCAAGGAATGGAAATACCTGTCCGTGCTGGCGGCGGTCGGCTACAGCAAGGCCGAGAACCCCGCCGCGGTGGCAGAGACCATAGCGCCGCTGCTCAAGGAGCCGGACTGCCCGGTAATGCTGAAGCAGCTGGCGGCCTTCCTCAACAAGAAGGCCGGCAATTACGCCGCCGCCGCGGCCATCTACGCCGACATCGCCGCCACTTCCCGCGACGAGTTCTATGTGAAGAACGCCAGGCGCGAACTGGAAAAATTCTCGGGCGGCGGGTATACAGGCGGACAATGAAGATACTTAACGTCTGCGACTCCCCCTCCTGGGACATGGCCGCCTACCAGGCGCTGCACCTGGCGGCGCGCCTGCGCGCCCTGGGCCACGAGGCGGAGATGCTCTGCCAGCGGGGCTCCCGCCTCTGGGCCGAGTGCGGGAAGCTGAAGGTGCCGGCGGTGCCTTTTACGATCGGCGCCAAGTTCGGCTTTTTAGACACGGCCGGCCGCGATATCGTCCATTTTTACAACCCTTCGGCCCTTTCGCCGCTGCTGCTGAAAAAAGTCAGGGCGGGCTCCCGCGTCCTGGTCAGCCAGTACAAGCTGGGCAGCCAGAAAGCTTTCGAGAAGCTGGCCGAGGCGCAGCCTTACGTGGATATCTTCCTGGGCGGCTGCAATTCGGTGCAGGAGGAGTTCCTGGCGGCCGGCATCGAGCCCGGGCGCATCTTCATGCTCCCCCCGGCCCTCAATATCGGCCGCTGGGAGAGCGCGATGCTCATAAAGAAGACCATGCCTCAGAAACCGCCTTATAAGGTGGGTACGGTGAGCATGGACGTCACGCTGCGCGAGCATGAGCTGTTCCTGATGATGGCCAAGGAAGTGCTGGACGTGCTGCCGGATACGACTTTTACGCTGGTGGGCATCAAGGACGAGCGCATCAGGGATTTCGCCCGCGGGCTGGGGATCAGCCACAAGGTGGACATCCTCTGGGAGCGCAACGACATGCCCGAAGTGATGGCGATGATGCACATCTACGCCAAGACGGCGCGCCGCGAGGGGCTGTCTATGTCCCTGATAGAGGCGCAGGCTTCGGGCGTCACCTGCGTGATCCCGCGCCTGCGCGGGCTGAGCGATTTCACGGTCAACGAGCGCAACGGGGTGATCGTCCCCCCCGACGACGCCCTGGCCTGCGCCCGCGCGGTGATCCGCCTCATCGGCGACCCGGCGGCCTGCCACAGCATGTCCAACATGGCTTTCAACTACGTCAATAACAACATGTCAGTCCCCGTCGTCGCCAACATCCTCCTCCGCCTCTACGAAGATACCCTCGCAGCCTGACCCTCCGCCCTGCAGCCTGTTGAGCCTTTTAGGACAGCGAACTTGCTGGAAATTAAAACTCGCTCCAGAAGCGGCCTTTTTCGTCTTTGCCGGAGCTGTCTATGTAGACCAGGCCGAAGGCGGGGTCGGCGGGGTTGTTGACGTAGGCCCAGCCGCCGGTGTCGCGGATGAGCATGGAGGGATTGTCTGAGACCTTGGCGGTTTTGAGATGCCCGGGCAGCTTGAGGACGGGGGCCTCTTCCAGGGTGCCGGCTTTCAGGGTGTCGGCGAAGGAGGCGGGCAGTTTCTTGTGCTCCTGGCGGTACAGCTCTATGGAGAGGCGCAGCCCGGACAGCTTGCGCACGGCTTCTGCCGCGTCCATGCCTCCGCGCAGGTAGAGCAGGCCCCAGGCCGCCCCGAGGAGGGCCGCGGCGCCCAGCGCTATTGTCATTATCCTCTTCATAAAAGTGAATCCTCGCCCCGGTTTTGTGAATGGCTGAAAAAACGAGCGCCCGTTTATTTTAGTAGAATAAGATTATAGAAAAACGGCAGGACCGGGCGTAAACTTTCAGGCCTGCACATAAGGGGATCCACAATGAAAATACTCTGTCTTAACTGCGGCAGCTCTTCAGTGAAGTACCTCCTTTTCGATTGGAAGGCTAAAACCACCGTCGCCTCGGGCCTCGTGGAGCGCGTCGGTATCGGCGCCTCATTCATCAACATCGAAGCCCCCGGCCGCGAGAAAGTGACCGTCAACCAGGACTGCCCCACCCACAAGGACGCCATCCAGATGGTCATCAACACGCTGACCCACAAGGAGCACGGCGTCATCGACAGCCTCGAGGGCATCACCGCCGTGGGACACCGCGTGGTGCATGGCGGCGAGAAGTTCGTGAAATCCGTCATCATCGACGACAAGGTGGTGGAGACCTTCCGCGAGCTTTCCTCCCTGGCCCCCCTCCATAACCCGCCCAACATCCAGGGCATAGAGGCCGCCCGCTCGCTGATGCCCAAGATCCCGCACATGGCCATCATGGACACCGCCTGGCACCAGACCATGCCGGAGTCCTCTTACATGTACGCCCTGCCCCGCGCCTGGTACGAGAAATACGCCATCCGCCGCTACGGCTTCCACGGCACCTCCTTCCTCTACAACGCCAAGCGCGCGGCCGTGCTGCTGGGCAAGGACCCCTTCAAGACCAACCTCGTCATCTGCCACATCGGCAACGGCGCCTCGGTCAACGCCGTCAAGAACGGCCTGTCCCACGACACCAGCATGGGCTTCACCCCGCTCGAGGGCCTGGTGATGGGCACCAGGGCCGGCGACCACGACCCGGCCATCCCCCTTTACGTGATGGCGCGCGAGAGCATGAACCCCGGCGAGATGGACGCCCTCCTCAACAAGAAGTCCGGCAAGCTGGCCATCACCGGCAAGTACAGCGACGCCCGCGACGTCGAGATCGCGGCCGAGCAGGGCGACGCGCGCTCCCAGCTCGCGCTCGACATGGAAGCCAACCGCATCAAGAAGTACATCGGCGCCTACGCGGCCGAGGTGGGCGGCATCGACGCCGTGGTCTTCACCGCCGGCGTGGGCGAGATGGGCCCGCTGACGCGCGCCGGGGCCCTCTCCGGCCTGGAGTTCATGGGCGTCAAGCTGGACACGGAGAAGAACGACGTCTCCAAGACCCGCAACGCCGAGACCGAGATCTCCTGCAAGACCTCCAAGGTGAAGGTGTTCGTGATCCCCACCGACGAGGAAAGGGTGTTCGTGGAGGACGTGGTGGGCCTGATGAACGGCAACTACGACATCCATACCCGCTTCGACTACACCTTCCAGCATCCCGGCTACCGCAACCACCTGCGCGACGACGCGTTCGCCAAGCAGTGCCTGAAGAAGCCGGCGCTGGCCAAGGTGGCCGTCAAAGCCCCGGAGGGCGTGAAACCGTAGCCGCGGCCCCATGCGGGATATCAGGATAAAACTTCTGCATACGTTCGCCGCCCTGGCCGTGCTCTGCGCGGCCGGGGTGGCGGGCTATTCCCTGATCGAGGGCTGGAACGTCCTCGACAGCCTCTACATGACCGTCATCACGCTGGCGACCATAGGCTACGGGGAAACCCACCCCCTGTCCACGGCCGGACGCCTGTTCACCATAGTCCTGATCCTCGGCGGGATAGGCGTAATGACCTATATTTTTACCAACATAAGCGAACTTCTGATGCAAGGCGGCCTCAAGGAGGCCTTCCGGAGGCTAAGGATGCAGGATAAGATAGAGAACATGTCGGGGCATTTCGTGGTCTGCGGCGCCTCGCGCCCGGGGCTCAGCGTCTGCGACGAGCTGGCCAAGACCCACCGCCCTTTTGTGCTGGTGGTGCTGGCCGAAGACGAAGTTAAAAAATATATGGCCCAGGGCTGGTGCGCGGTAGCCGGGGACGCCTCTTCTTCGGCGGTGCTGACCGCCGCCGGCATACACCGGGCCTCGGGCTTGTTCTGCGCCCTCTCCGGCGACAAGGACAACGCTTTCGTGGCCATAACCGCCAGGGGCCTCAACAAGGACCTGCGGGTGGTGACGGTCCAGAACAGCCACGACGCCGAGATGCGCGACAAACTGCTGCGCGCCGGCGCCGACATCGTCATTAATCCTTCGCATATCGGCGGCCTGCGCATGGCCTCGGAAATGCTGCGGCCGGCCACGGTCCAGTTCCTGGATTCCATGCTGCGCGCCCAGAAGTCGGGCGCCAGGTTCGAGGACATCCCGGCGGGACCCGGCGCCGCGGGCCGGCAGCTGGCGGAATTCAAGGGCGCGGACCGCAAAGGCGCCCTGGTGGTGGCGATGAAGAAGGCCGGCGAGAGTTCCTACGAATTGAACCCGCTGCCCGGCCTGCAATTGAACGAGGGCGACATCCTGGTCGCCCTCGGAACTCCCCAGCAGCTTAAAGTGCTTGCGGCTTCGCTCTCCTGAGGGGCGGATCCCAGGTTATGACCGCTTTGCGCGCCAGCGTGGCCTGGCGCACCATTCCCCGCCGGGTGGCGGGTTCCAGCAGCCTGCGCGTCAGGGCCTCGTCGAAGCGGGCCCCGTTAACCCTCATGCTGACCGCTATTTCGCGCAGGGTATCCTCTACCGAAGCCGACCTGGTCCAGCCGTCGCGCAGGTAAACCGTCCGGGGCCGCCGGCCCAGGGCCCGCAGGATCCCCAAAGTCCTTTCGGCGCCTTCGGGCGCCCCGTAGGCCAGGCCGTGCGCGGCGTAGACCTTTTCCAGCAGGGCGTTGCGCCTGACCCCCGCCCAGCCGATATAGACGCAGCGTCCGGCGGCGGCCTCCATCTTCAGCACGTCGGCCCTGGTCTTGACGGCGGCGGTCATGGAAGCCAGGGCCAGGTCGAACTTCCCGGCGACCCGGGAGACCGGGAGTTTGCCCCATTCGGACCTCAGGCAGGGGGCGTTCTTAATGCCGAGCCGGCGCCGCTCGGCCCTGAAAACTTTCAGCATTCCCGCCGAGGAATCTATCCCCAGCACCTTTTTAGCGGTTGCGGCCAGCGGCAGGGCGTACACCCCGGTGCCGCAGCCTATATCGACCACGGTCTTGCCCTTGAACGAGACTCCGAGCCCTTCCAGCAGGCGCAGCATGCGCCTGGTCTTGGGCGCCGTGGCGCGCGCGAAGGGCAGGGGGTAATTCCTGGCCCTGCTGTTCCAGAATAGTATTTCGTTGGCCCGGGTGCCTTTCATATTGCCTAAGGTTCTCTTATTATAGTTTAATAAATAC
>Ga0209066_10001332_pt1 | contig 32984 bp, 20 predicted proteins | sample All_14_2_FD_187198 | JGI IMG/M metagenome (GOLD analysis project Ga0209066, IMG submission 187198) | Freshwater microbial communities in response to fracking from Pennsylvania, USA - Allegheny Zone_MetaG_DW_15 (SPAdes) (version 2) ... | reverse complement strand
GTGAAACATCTCATATTTTTACCCGTCATATTTGTTGTGTTTTTAAAATAAATCGGATCGTTTGATTATTTCCAAATTCCTTTCAAGGATTGAATTTTCAAGTTCAATTTTTTCTTTGTTTTTCTCATCCTCTTTATCTTTAGACTTATTTTTCAATGCATCAACCCCCTCCCTCAACCCCTTGGCAAAATTATCCGCAATGCCCCGGATCCTGTAAAATTTCATGGGATTGATCCTCGAAAATCTCAGCCACAGGTCATCTTTGATGTTTGTCTCCACTTCGAGTTCTTTTGTGATTTCATCCAGGGCGGTTTTTGCGTTGTGAACAAATTTATGGATGGTGCAGTTTTCAAGCTCGGTCATGTACCAGTCGGTACCGAACAGGATCCGTTCCTTGATGTGGGGATAGGTCTTGATCAGCCATTTGAGCTGTTTTTTGTGGTCTTTCACATAATGGTAGGAGATGTCCGTGTAGAAGTTTTCGTAGGTGGCCATCATGTCGACGATTTCCCGGATCCAGCGTTTGGGGTTGCCCACGCCGGGTTTCGGGGTTTCGTCCAGGTACCAGCTGGCAATAAACTTCTCCTCCTGCTCCCGGCTGACGGTTTTCGTGAGGTATGGATCATCTCTTAAAAACCGTTGTTTTTTATCATAGGTGTCTTCTTTCCACTCTTTCCATTCAGAGCTGCCGCCGCCGAAATGGGCCAGACACAGCTTCAGTTTTTTGTAGATTGACAGAACCTGCTTTTCCCAGGCGGAGGGCCGGACGAACTCGTCGTAAAACCCCATCACGCGGTCGAAATCCTCATATTTTTTCCACAATTTTGGAAAATCCCGTTTCCGGGTCATGTACCGTTCCCGGAACGGCCGAAACTCCCGATCAAAGTAAAAGGTCCGGTCGTGGGAATACATGCCGCTGGGCGAACAGTGGCACAGCACCGGAATGCCTTCTTGCTCGCATCGTTTGTAAAATGCGGCCAGGGTTTTTGAAAGTTTCGGATCGAGGGGCTTGTAACCCAGGGCGGTGTACATTTTAAACCCCACAAAGGTCCCGGCCTTGTCAGGCGTTGCGATGTCGGCAAAGGGCTCGTCCCAATTCCGTGGTTCGTCATAGGGCAGAACGGTTTTTTGTCCCACGTCAGGCGGTGTAGCGCTTGTTTTCGCCCCCTGGTGCTGGGGAAGGTTGTCCAGGGCGCTCCAACGTCGTGGTTCGTAGTGGTACATGGGCATGTAGCGAAGCGGATGCTTGATGGCGGCGGTCAGGGTCGCCTCTTTCTGGGCGGCCCAGTCTTCGAACAGATCACGCTCCTGCTCGGGCAGCCAGACAGGGGTGCGTTTCTTGAATTCTTTTGCGGCATCGAATTTTGAATACCACACGATATCCTCATCATCCAGGACGCAATCCCTTGACCAGAAATAATAAAACCCTTCACGGCGGGTTTTGTGCCCCCTTTTTTCCGTCATGATGGGATAATGGGGAAACTTCGCTTTGACCCGGGCTTCCGACAACAGATCGTCACGGCCCTGACAAATCTCGTCGGGCCAGATCAAAACTTTTTCCCAGGAGGAACTGCCTTCTGGTGTGGGGATCTCCATCATGATAAATTTCCGGTAAGGTGTCAGATGGTAAATGGGCTCTCCCTTGTACCCGTCAACGTGGGCGTAGGCCATGTCCATGGGCATGGCGATCATGGGCGTGTACAACTCCCGGCCTTTTGTTTTGACCAGATCCTTGGCATAGGTTTTCTTGTAAATCGCTTCATTCTGGGCGATCCCCATATCGGCGATGGCCAAGGTGGACTGACGCTGGGTCCATGTGCCTTTGATGGTTCCGGCTACCATGGGGATGGGCAGCTTGCCTGCGGTGTAGCGAAGGGCCCAGCCTCCGACCTTGTCCAGATTCGACCGTTTGATTTCCGGTTTCCCAGGCAACTGATTCCACAACAGCGGCATGGGCGTACAGTGACCGCTCATAAAATGCATATGGCTGTCAAAGGCGATGATGTCTTCAAGCTTCATCTCGCCTTCGCAGTCCCTGGCGATGCTGTCGTAGAACGCGCATGAAAAACTGTCGTTGTGCCGGTAGGTTTGCCGGGGATTTTCCCTGTACTGCCCGCTTTGGGACCGGCATGGGGCCAGGTCCGTATTGGAGCAGGGGATGTCCGGAAGCCGGTTCCGGTCGAAAAGAAAGAACGTGACCCGCCGGTTGTCCTCTTCGGCCCGGTCTGTATCGATGATGGGGTTGAACACGCTGCATCCTGCGTGTTTCAGGCCGAAGAAGTCTTTTTCCGTCAGATTGACGCCGTCCATCAAGGCGTCCATGTATCTCTGAACGACGATCTCAAGGGCATTTGTGGTGATGACTCTGACGCCACGAATCCATGTCCATGGATGCTGGGTGTAGGTTTCCAGTTCGATGGCGGTCCGGTTGTCCATGGTGTTCGTGATATCCAGGCGTGCCCCGGGGTTCAGAAAATTTAGCATGGTCTGGACCGATTTCAGCCCCCAGTCCTCGTTGTCCGGATCATCGCCATTTTCGAAAAGCGTGACCCAGACATCGGGCTTTCGGGTCAGGAGGGCGAAGGCGCTTTTGGCCCTGCGTTCACTCAAGGCTTTATTGAATGCCTCGGTGCCCACCTTGTCCGCATGGCCGAAAATCATCATCAGGGAATGGGGATGGGCTGCGATGATCTCTTTGAGTTTTTTGAGGTAAACCGCCGTATTGGGCCGGATAAACGACCGCTGCGTCTCAAAGGTGACGTTGGGAATGCCGGCACAGGCCAGGAACTGGGGCTTGGTCTGGCTCAGGTTCACCGGAATCTCATACGTCTGATCCATGGCAAGGCCGGACCGCCTGATCCGTTTCGGGATGAGCAGGGTATCTGTTTTCCCGTCCTTCGCGTTGTATTCATAGTTTTTCCAGAACAGATACCGGTTACAGCCGTATCTGTCCCGCATGTGCTGGTTCGCCACATGGGACTCTCTGGCCCCTTCGCCCCAGTTGAATGCGGCGATGTCCTCCCAGGTAATTTCGTTGCCGTTTTTGGCTTCCCTCTCCGCGATATCCTGAAGGCTGTCCCCGTGTTTGAGAACGTATGGCCCCTTTTCCTCCAGAAGTTCATGGCCCAGCTCGCATTTCAACAAATCGCACGGACCTTCGGGGATATGGTCGAAATGGGCGCGGCCGCTGGTCCAGGTGCTCATCGCGTGGGTGGACCCGTCACTGAATTTGACAAAGACGTTGACGCCCTTGACCAGCTTTCCCGTGTCCTTGTTCTTGACCCGGAACTCGATAAAGTGATTGGCTTTCCTTTGTTTAAGGGATGGTCCGCCCTGGGTTCCACAGTTTGTCATGGGCTACCCCAGGGTGTTTTTGTCGTTATGGGTCATCAGGTCCCCGTGGCGGCAGACATTGGCTCGAACGGCGTTTTTACCGTCACTAAAGCCAGTTTTTTTCCAACAAGGTCGAAAAACACCTCTGAAACGGCAGTGAATACGGATGTGGTCATTGCATGCTCCTGAGTGCTGGTGAAAATATATTCGCCGTAAACCGGACATTGCTGTACTCACTGATCGTGATATTTTTGTAGGGATTCCAGTCCACAAGGCATTCGAATTGTCGTGCGTTTTTGAAAAGAACAGACGGGCCACCTTTTGGAAAACCTGTGTCAGTTTCAAATTCCATGAAATTTCCTCAAAAAAGGAAGGTTGTATGTTATGTTTATATGGTCTCGACATTGCAATGCTTGGGTATGGTTTAATAGAAAAAAAGTTAACCGAAGAAATACAATAAGGCCTTAATTGATTCAAGGAATAATTTTCATTATTTTAAACAAATAAATTAAAAGTTACTTTATAAAACATCTGGAATGGAACGGCGCATAGGTGATGTCATGACCCATTCCAACCGGGCAACCCATTGCCCTGAGTGGGGTTAACCTTTGCTTGACACAGGTGGGGTTATCGCATACCTTTCGGTTTCTGGAGATTTAAACCATGTTTCGGGAGCAGGTACAGCCTATGAACAGGATAAAAAGTCTGGGGGGAATCGTTCTTTCCCTCATCATGCTGGTGATCGTCGCGCTCAGCGCCGTGGTGTTTTTCTGTCTGTCCCTGGTTCTCTGGGTGTTCACCGCGCCCTTTGACAGAAAAAGAAAAGCGCTTCACATGTTTTCCTGTGTCTGCCTGGCTTTCTGGGCTTATATCATGCCGACCTGGAAAATTCGTGTGGAAGGGCGGGAAAAGATCGACAAAAAAAAGGTCTACGTGATCGTCGCCAACCACCAGTCCCAGCTGGACATCGTCATGACGGCCCTTCTTTTCACTCACTTCAAATGGGTGTCCAAAGCGGAGATCCTCAAGGTTCCCTTCGTGGGTTGGCAGATGGCGCTGAACAGGTATATTCTGATCAAGCGCGGCTATGTGAACAGCATCGGGCGGATGATGGAAGACTGTGAACGGGCCTTGTCTGAAGGGTCGTCCGTCCTTCTTTTTCCCGAAGGGACCAGGAGTCTTGACGGACAGATCGGACCTTTCAAACCCGGTGCGTTCATTCTTGCTGGGAAACAGAAGATAGGCGTTCTTCCCGTGGTGATTTCCGGGACCTTGAACGCCCTGCCGAAAAACAGCCTGATGTCATTGGGCGTGCATCAGATTCGGGTCAAGGTCCTGGACGAGATTCCTTACGAGGAATATTCAGCGAACAGCCTTGAGGAGAACCGTGAGAAAACCAGGGATCTGATGGCAAAGCACCTGAAAATCATGGAAAAACGGCTCGAGCTCGGTCTGTACTGAACCCTCGTGTCAGTCCCGGATCTGGATGCGGGACAAAAGATTGGCGGGTATTTTCTTCCTGGCCCGTGTGTGGTAAGGGCTCACCGCAAGGGGAAGGCCGTGGGCCTTGTCCTTTTCTTCCCGGTTGATTTCAAGGTTCATCATCAGTTCAAAGGGGTTCAGTTTCTTCACGTCGATTTCAGGTGGTTTCGACGGTTGCTGAATCACGTCCCGAAGGCTTTTCTCCCCGCCGATCTCTCCGATGGAATAGGTGGAGATTTCCCTGTTGAACGATCGTGCCGAATGGGGAAAGGCGCCGTAGTGAACAGGGCTGCACTCCCCGTAGGGCGTGATGAACATCTTGAACCCGGACTGGGGAAGGATATCGCAAGTCCCGTTCCAGTTTTCCCAGTACATGTCCTGCCTGGACAGGGAGCCGGTGAAGTGGATCACCATGTGGCTGTAAGAAGGGTGGGCGGCTACGGTCCGGACTTCACGGATCGAATCTTCCATTTTTTCCACGGTTTTTTCATCGTAGCTCGAAAAGTAGTCGGGTTTGAAATCCACATAATCCAGGCCCAGGTTCCTGGCCATTTCAAGCAGGCTGACCAGCCGGTCGTGATTTTCGGGCAGGATGAGACAATTCAGGCCGATTTTGCAGTAATGACGGTTCTTTTCCCGTTCTGACACCAGGTCACGGATGTTCTGCTTCAGCCGTGCGAGGCTGTGCCCCTTGTAAGGATCTTCTGGGGGAAAGCAGATTTTTTTGTACTGATCATCGTCAGCGGTGCTCAGGCTGATGCGGATGTCGTCGGTCTGAAGGGCTGCGGTGCGCCTCAGGGGGTCGGTAAACAGAAGGCCGTTGGTGAACAGTTTGACGGGAATCCGTGTGTTTCTTGCGTGATGGACAATGGCGCTCACGGTGATGATGTCTGTCAGGGGCTCAAGCCCCCCTGAAATTTTCACGAGAATTCCCGAGCCTTTTTTCTTCATGGCGCTTAAATCGTCGAACACCTTTTCAAGGGCTGTTTCGTCGATGGGCCGCTTCTTTTTGTGGCCGTAGCTTTTCAGGCTTCGATGACCGTCTTTACCGACTTTCACGCTGGGACAGAAGATGCACCGGGTGGGGCATGTGTTGCCCACAAAAAAGACAAGGGTGAACAGTCTGTGGTTGAAGTAGTGGTTCACCACGCTGAAATAGTCCCTGTTTTTCGATGTACTGAAAGAACTCTGGCACATTTTGGATCTCTGGATCATTTTATAGATCAGGGCCAGATGGTCCCGTGAGAGGTTCTGGGACCGTTCGATCTCCTCGGCCGTCAGGTAGGGTTTTTCCTTCAGGCGTTCTGTCACCTGGAAAGCGGCTTCCACCATGACGTTTTCACTGACCTTTACCGGCCTTGTTTTTTCCGGTGTTTTTTCAGTTTGACGGACCTCGTTTTTCAGGCTGAGAAGTTCGGCGTGGAGATCGTTTTTAAGAGCATGTTCCATGGGTGTGCCTCCCGTGGTTCTGATGAACTAGCTGGAATGACGATGAATTCCATGTGAAGGCATGGCAGGTTCGGAGGGTGAAGCCCTGGGGCCGGGTCGTTTTCAAACGGTCATGCCGTTCACGATGGGGTTGAAAAAGATTAGCCGATTTGTCAGAGGCTGTCAATCGGAAGTTGTTTTTGTGGTAACACGAACAAGCAACTGAAAGAAGGTTTGAACCCGGTGACTCATGGCCTTGCCGTCGTGGATTCCGGGTCGGTTTCGTGTCCTGTTTACCGTCACAGGACGAACGATGGTGATATGGCAAACTCTGAACCGCTGCGTTCGCCGCCCGGAATGACATTCGCGGGAACGGGAATCAAAACGTCACAGATTGACCCGTCTTTCATATCACGCTGGAAAAGACACCCGAACCCACCCGAAACTCACCTGGTCAGGCTGAAAAATCGATCTGCTGAACCGTGCCGGCTCCGCCGTTTTCCTTGAGGTACACCCCTGTTTTCCGGATCTGGGCCAGAAGGTCGTTGTTCTCGTCTTTCAGGGCGAAGGAGGTTCCCACGTTACCCAGATAGATGGCTCCCACGTTGGCTGATTTCAGATTGGTCAGGTAATCTTTGTCATCTTCACGTCTCCAGAGGGAGAGGTCCTTGTAGATCGCGTCGTTTTCGTCGATCCAGTTGTTGCCGTCCTCGTCATAGGCCGCAAGTTCCTCGAAACCGTCGCCTGTTTTGGGACCGAACAGTTCGCTGCCGTCGTTCACCTTGCCGTCCTTGTTTTTGTCAAACACCAGGAAACCGCTGCCCGGGGCAAGCTGACGAAGCGTTTCGTTCTGGCCGTCCATGGTCAGGTCGAATTCAAAGCTCATGTCGGTAAGTTCAGCGGCCGTGCCGGCGTAGTTGATCACCAGAGGATCGATGAGAGGGGCTCCGGCCTTGATTTCCAGGCGTTCTTCCCTGAAATACTCCCGGCTCATGGCAAGATCCAGTGAAAAGGCGATTTCCTTGCCATCGGCTGTTTTCACCAGGCCCTGGGCTGAGAAAGAGGTCTGTTCCGATTCGTAGTGGGATTCGTAACGGGTGTAGCTCATGCCCCATTCCTGTTCCCGGGGCTGCTCTGCCTGCTCAGACGAGGCTTCGCTACGGGGATTCGTGGTCTGGGAGCGTGATTCCGGTGCCGAAGAACTGATTCTGGCGATCTTGATTTCCCGGCCGGTGATGGATTCGATCATGCGTTTCAGGGTGAGGAGCCTGGAGTCTACACCCTGTTCGCTTTCGTCCAGGGCTGGCTGTTCCTTGGATGGAGCCGACACACTGACGGCTGTCTGCTCGATGGACATGCTGAAGGCCGATCGGGCTTCCAGGGAGAGGCTGACCCTGTCCGCTGTCGGGGAAGAAGACGGCGTCACGTTCGCCGGTTCAGGTTTCTGTCCTCTTTTTTTTCCCCATTCCCTAAGTTCTTCCGTTTCCTGTTTTTTTTCTTCATAGACCCTGGATGACGAAAGATCGATACTGAAATTGTCAATTTTCATGGTGACCATCCCTTGTTTTTGCTGCGTGTCAGGCGTCCTTGCCCTGATTTCTGAAAAGGTGTGTCAAGACCTTCTCCCATGACCGCCGGATCATGGGAAAACCAGAAATCCTGTTTAGGGTATCGGCTGGTTTCCCTTTTTTCTTTAAGGTTTTACCGAACATTTCAACCCATGGGGCAACAACGCCTGACCGCCGCGTCATTCAGGGATGAACAGGGTTTTGTCTTTGAAGACGATCCGGTCTTTCCGGGACGGTTCCTGGAGGATGTCGGGAAGATCCGTGAAAGGCGGCGCGGGCCGGACCACCTGGCTTGGGGGAAGAGCGGTTCCTTGTTCAAGATGATCGACCACAAGGTCCAGGGCCCTGGTGTACACCACGTGGAGCGGCGCGAATTCCATGGGTTTGTCGCAGGTCTCGGGGTTCCGGAACAGCATGTTGAGGGCGTCCACATGGTGGGCCTCTGTGACTTCGTAATACCTGAGGCCGCTTTTCTTTTTTTCCACCATGGCGTTCAGTCCCACGTAGGGCCGGGAGGTGTGGTTGACCGGAAGAACGGCGTCGGAACGACCGGTGACGATCACGGCAGGACAGCCTTTGAGGTTGCCTTTGACCTTGACCGTTTCCATGGCCTTGACAAGTCTCAGGTTCAGGGTCCGTTCGTCCACGGAAAGGGGGTTCTTTTTTCCGTCGTGGCCGGTGACAAGACGTCTGAGCATCAGGGCTCCGTCGAGGTTCATGTCTTTCCGTCCGGTGGAAGGCGATGAGGACCGCCTGTCCTCGTGAGGACCCTCAGGGTCCAGGTCGTTGATCAGCTTGACGATGCCGAAAGGCGGGATGCCGCTCTGGTCGGAAAACAATGTGGCCGTTTCCTCAACCGTCAGGGTCCGGGGACGGCCCTCGCCGTTGACGGCGGCGAAGCTGAAACCTCCGAGGTGTTCGAGAACCCCGGATTCGGTGAGCTGGCTGATGTAGGTCAGGGCGATGCTCCGTGTCACGTCCAGGGCGTAATGGGCGGGAAGGAGGATTTCCTGCTCCTTGTTCACACCGTAAGCGCGAAGCCGGGCCAGGGCGTGAGCGGCGATCTCTTCAACAGTGTCTCCCTGGAGAAGGCCTTTTTCCTTCATGGAAAGACAGCGCTCCTCGCACATGGCCCGTGTCATGCCAAAGGCGTCGAAACGCAAAGGGGCATTTTCCAGTTCAGGACTAAGGGCCGCGCAGGGAAGGAGGACGTTGAACAGGGTCATGTAGTCCACCAAGCTTTTCGAATGATCGGAAAAAGGGGGCTGGCTTCCCTGGACAATGGAAAATCCCTGTGAACCGACAGGGGTGACGTTGGGTTCGGATACGGCCAGGGCGTGGATCAGGCCGTCGCGGTCCTGTTCCCGGGCCATGATCGAGGCCAGTCCGCCGTTGGAGATTCCGCCGGCGATAACCCGGAGTTTCTTTTCTATGCCTGAAAACCGGGTGGACAAGACGGTCCGGGCGAAGACAATGGCTTCGAGAACGTAACGGCCCCAGTTTTTCTGGATGTTTTCCCCCGCATGGGCGTGTTTCACGGCGATTCGGTGGGGCAGGACCCGGTTGTGGGCCGTGAGGATCTCCTCCCGGTCTCCGGTGTAGCCGGCCACGGCGTCAAAGGGTGTCCGGTTGCCGGCCTGATCGGAAGGCATGGCCCTTCCATCCATGAGGATCACCGTGTCGTTGTCTAAGATGTGGTAGCCCACACCCGTTCCCTTGTCGGTGTAGACCACGGCGAATCCGCGTTTCAGCGCCCATTCGCCGACCACGCCGATGCCGCCGTAGACGCCCCGGGATCCGGAAGAGGGCACCGCCACCAGAACAGGCCGGGTGGGATCGAAATGCCGGGGAATCTGGAGCATCATCGTGACTCCGTCGTTTGACAGGGCCATGATTTCAAGCCCCGGGATAAGTTCCGGTGCATCGTAACCCGCGCCGGGACCGTAGGTTTTTCCGTAGCAGGCTGATTCCAGGTCCATCAGGGCCCTGTAGTTGTACCAGATCGTTCGTCTCCTGATCTCGAAGACCGTGGGATTTTCAGGGTTTTCGAAGGAAGGAGGCGTTTTGGCGCGAAGTCCGGTGAGACCGAGTCCTCCTGAAAGAAGGTCGTCGGTGATTCCGTCGTATTCCATGACTTCGGCTTTTCCGTCGCGAACAAAAGACAGGGGGACACTCATCGTCGTTTTCATGATGTTTCTCCTGTGTCGGGGTTGGGATGCGATGGCTCCTGTCTGGCAGGCGTTCCATGGCTTACTGTACTTGTATCAGATTCCTGAATTCTTCGGCAAGACGCTTTCGTGTCGCCAGGGTGGTTTCCCTGGAATCGTCATGTGTTTCAAGAGGGTCGGCCTTCAGGTTTTCCCCCATCTCGTTGTCGATCATCCACTGCCACTGGTTCATCACGGAAAAACGGGAATGGAGAACGTTTCTGTATTCCGTCCCGGTTTTTCCTGCCTGGGCAGCCTGTTTTTCCAGGTCTTTCACAGCCCGGGTGATGCCCTGGTTGAGCTGGTTTTTAAATACGGAAACATAGTAATCGTCGTAGCTGAACCCGAACAGGGCCATGGACGGCAGGGGAACCTTGTATTTGTCCTTGAGCCCCATTTTCCCAAAAGGAAAGCCCTTGGCCAGATCCATGTGATAGCCGATCAGTTTCTTTTTCGGGTTGATGGACGTCAGGCCGTGGGTGACACAGTTCTTTTCGTCGATGCGGTACGTGTACCGCAGCCAGTCGGTGAGTTCCCTGGCGGATTTTACCTGGACCTCGGTGATGCTGGTGTGAGTTTTCGCGGCCAGTCCGTTGGCCTGGGGTTCGAAATCCCTGCCTTCGAAACAGATACCGAGAAAGGCGTGGTTGAGGTTCAGGTAAATGGTGCGGCCGTCGGACCAGATGGAATTTCCGGCGTGGAAACCGGCCTGGTCTTCGGCCACCACCCGGTAGACCCGTCCGTAACGGTCGATGAAATAATGGTAGCTTCGGATCTTCTTGATGTACCTGAGAAGCAGGCGGCTCGATTTTTTGATGGAGGCGTTCTGCTGTTCCGACAGGGGCAGGATGTCGCTTTCCGACGAATGGTAGAGGATTCCCGCGATTTTATCCGTCATGTCTTTGGCCTCGGGCAGGGTTTTCGAGCCGACGGCAAAAGGGAGATACCTGCGTGGAACGTTGGTGACGGTTTCGGTGGTGATGATTCTCAGGCGGTTGCTGTAGATCTCAAGGCCAGGTGATTCTTCCACCAGCCAGATCGACTCTTTCAGCTCCCCTGTTTCCTCGGGCTGGGGAGCCTCGCGGCGGATGGGGACCGCCTGGGTTTTGTCCGGCGCCGGGATGAACGAGGCCACGGTGCTCACACCCCAGAATGTCAGGCAGAAGAATATCGCCACAAAAGCTGAAAACACCGGCAGTCGGTAGGGATAGAAATGCCAGAGCAGCCCTTTGTAAAGGCCGAGGTTTTTTCCGCCTGCCGTTGTTTTGGGATCGCTGTTTTCATCGGGGCAGAGCCGCTGGAGTTCCGCGGTGATCAGCCGTCTCGCGATGATTTCGTCAAAATGGGGAATGAGCCGGTAGTGGGCCTTGCATTGCCGGGCGTAACTCTCGACGACCCGGTTTAAAAGCTTGAGTTTCAGGGAGGGATTCTTGAGACGGCCGGTGTATTCACCGACAATGTCCATGATTTTCCCCGAGGGCAGGGTTTTGGGTGAAAGTTCATTCATACTGCGTTATCTCTCAGGGAGACGGGAAAAGGGCTTCGGATCAGACCTTCGATTCCGTAAGCCCCTTTCCATGGATACAAGACAACTGGCGTCACCCGACCCTGGGTTCGGTTTCTCGTTATTCTTCGGACATGGCGGCAATCAGGGCGCCTTTGGCCGTGGCGTTCAGGGGATCTGCCGCCAGACGGATCTGGCTGATGTCGATGGGCAGTTTTTCTTTGGCCAGAAAGCTCTGGAACCTTTCAAGAAAACCGGCCGGTTTCACGGTGCCGCCGCTCAGGATGATGGGAATGGCCTTGTCCATCTTGGGGATTTTCGAGGTTTTGACGATGGTGGTTTTCAGCTTCTGGACCAGGGTCTTGATCAGGTCATCGTAGTAGATGCACAGGGCGTCCTCGATTTCGTTCCGGGGGCTTCTCCTGAAATCGAATTCTTCTTCCTTGATATGACGGACCCGGGTGCTGACCTCGCCGGTGACAGCCGCCACCGAATCATCGATGTAGTCACCGCCTTTGATGATGCTGAACGAGAACACGGGAACGGACAGGAAGGCCAGGCACACGTTGCACATGCCCCCGCCCGCGCTGATGCCGATACCTGTGAAGTTTTCTTCTTCCAGCTCACTGAACACCACGGCCAGGCCTTCGTTGATGCTCCGGGCGTTGTAGCCTTTTTCGTCCAGGTGGCGTTTCAGGACAGCTTCGTGGTAGATGATGCTGGTTTCCGAATCCTGGGTGGCTCCGGGAATGGAGAAGCACAGGGGTGTTCCCTGTTTCGGCGCGTCGGGAACCAGGTCGTCCAGGATGCCCTTGATGATCTCGATGGCGCTGCTCTCTTTGGGATTCAGCACACCGTGGCGCATGGGCCGCCTTGTTTCGGCGTTCAGCATGTTGCCGAACACTTCCGCCCCGTCGCCGTAGACGATGAGGTTATCGCCGGCCACATAGTGGTTGATCCTGTTCTGTTTCAAAATACCCCGGGTGAACTTGGAGTTCTGGACGGTGATGAAGGCGTTGGTCTGGGACGTGAATTTCTGGCGAGGTCCCGAAGGTTCGGCAAGAACGATTTTGGAGGTGCCCACGTCGATGCCTATGGCAAGGCCGTCCACGGCCTCGTCCGATTCATCGTCGTCCGAATGCCTGGACTGGTGGGTCAGAATCTGGGCTGCGGCCTCTTCCAGCTCCTTTTCACGTTTTTTTGAATTTTTATCGATCGTCATCGTTTCTCCTTATGGGGGTGAGGTTTCTCGCACAACTCAGGATATCCGTCAGTCGGGGCAATCTTTCAATTTCAGGTTTGTGGTTCGGACACAACGCCGATTCAACCGGCTGAATACAACAATGAAATGTAAGCAACGAAAATTTTTTGCCAATGTTACCAACCTAACCCTGACCCGTCAATAAAAAAGACATGTCTCAAGACCACAGAAACCCTGATTTGACAGACATTACAGGCCGGATTGACAAGACGCGAAACACGGGTTGAAGTCAGGCCTCTCCCTGTCGTTCGCCTTCGGTTGACAGATAAAGCCGATCCATCTATCTTTGACGGACAACATCGGCAACGCATCATCCATTCTCATGATCCTTATGAAAGGAAAACCATGGCCCTTCATGAAGAAGTCAGCACAGGCTGGGAGAGCCTGGACACGATCATCGACAACCTGAGGCGCGGAGACAATGTGGTCTGGCAGGTTGACAGCATCGACGACTACCAGAGGATGGTGGTTCATTTCGTCAACAGCGCCACGGCCAGGAACGAGCGGGTGGTGTACATCCGCTTCGGACGTCACAGTCCCTTGCTTGAAGAACGACAGAACATCACCGTGTACAGCCTGAAGTCGGAAAACAGCTTCGAGGCCTTTTCCGCCGAGATCCACCGGATCATCACCCGGGAGGGCAGGGACGTGCTCTACGTGTTCGATTCCCTGTCCGATCTCCTCCATATCTGGGCCACGGACCTGATGATCGGAGACTTCTTCTTCATCACCTGTCCCTATCTCTACCAGTTGAACACCATCGCCTATTTCGCCCTGATGCGGAACAGCCATTCCTTCAAGTCCATCGCCAGAATCCGAGAAACCACCCAGCTTCTGATCGACATTCACAGCTCGGGCGGCAAACTCTGCATCCATCCCCTCAAAGTCCAGCACCGGTATTCGCCCACCATGTTCTTTCCCCACGTCAAGGAAAAGGACCAGCTGGTTCCTGTGATCAACAGCGTGGAAGCCACCCAGCTTTTCTCCCATCTTTTCCGGTTCGGAAGCTCCGGAGAACAGCGGTACCTTGATTACTGGGACCGCCTGTTCATGGACGCCCGCCAACTGCTCCAGTCCGAGGCCGGGGAGGCGGAAAAAAAAGACATGGTGCAGCAGCTCAGCCGGCTGATGCTGACCCGGGACAAGCGTATTCTTGACATGATCCGCAACTATTTCAGTCTGGAAGACATGCTGGCCATCAAGGAACGGCTGATCGGCACGGGGTTCATCGGAGGAAAATCCGTGGGCATGCTGCTCGCCCGGAAAATCCTGAAACATGACGAAAGCTTCGAGTGGTACGACACCCTGGAGCGCCACGATTCCTTTTATATCGGTTCGGATGTGTTCTATTCTTTTATGGTTCAGAACGGATGGTGGCAGACCTACATGGCCCACAAGACCCGGGACGGGTATTTCACCAAGGCCCGGGAGCTGAAGGACAAGATGGAGCAGGGCGTGTTTCCCGAGGAAATCGTGGAACGCTTCAAACTGATGCTCGAGTACTTCGGCCAGTCCCCGATCATCGTCAGGTCCAGCAGCCTTCTCGAAGACGCCTTTGGCAGCGCGTTTGCCGGAAAGTACGACAGTTTTTTCTGCGTGAACCAGGATAACCCCGAGAAACGCTACGAGCTGTTCGAAAAGGCCGTGCTGAAGATCTTCGCCTGCACCATGAGCGAGGACGCCCTGGCCTATCGCCTCCAGAGGGGGCTGGACCAGACCGACGAACAGATGGCCCTTCTGGTGATGCGCGTGTCCGGGTCTCACAGGACCACCCGCTTCTATCCCGACCTCGCCGGGGTGGGGCTTTCCAGGAACCCCTTTGTGTGGAAAAAGGGCATGAACGCCAAAGAGGGCATGGTCCGCCTTGTGCTGGGGCTGGGGACACGGGCCGTGAACCGGGTGGAAAACGATTACCCCCGGATCGTGGCCATGGACGATCCCCAGGCCAAACCCCTGTTCGGCATGAAGGACATCCGGAAGTACAGCCAGCGTTTTGTGGATCTTTTGAACCTCGAGGACAACCGCTTGGAAACCATGCCCCTGTCGGACCTGCTTGACCGGGACATCCCCCCCAATTTCGATCTTATGGGCGTCCGGGACAACGAGGCCATCCAGGCCTTAAGGGACATGGGACGCCCTGAAAAGGACTACCGGATTCTCACCTTCGACCCGTTTCTGGCCGAGACCCCGTTCATCGACATGATGCGGCGGATGCTTTCAAAACTGGAAACCACCTACGACAATCCGGTGGAGGTGGAGTTCACGGTGAACTTCGACCAGAAAGGGGCGCTTAAAATCAACCTCCTGCAATGCCGTCCCCTGAAAACCATGACCTGGAACGAAGACGAACCCCTGATAGACACGGGAAAGATCGAGCGGGTGATTCTCCGCATGGAGGGGAACTCCATGGGCGGTTCCATCGCCAAGCACATTTCCCGGATCATCCTGGTGGACCCGGAAGCGTACCCGGATCTTTCCATGCAGGACAAGTACACCATCGCCCGGCTTGTGGGGCAGCTCAACAGGACCGTCACGGACCGGGACCAGGAACCCACCCTGCTCATGGGGCCGGGGCGCTGGGGAACCCATACGCCCACCATGGGCATTCCCGTGACGTTTTCCGAAATCAACCAGGTTTCCGCCATCGCCGAGATCAGCCACCAGACAGGCAGCCTTGTTCCGGATCTTAGTTTCGGCACCCATTTTTTCCACGATCTTGTGGAAACGGGCATCGTGTACCTGGCCGTGTACCCGGAAGAACCGGGCGTGGAATGCGACCTGGAATGGATCAGGTCACAGCCCAACATACTGAAAACCCTGGTGCCCGAGGCGGAACGGTTCGAGGCGGTGATCCGCGTGGCCGACACCCGGGGCCTGAACCTCAGGATCCAGTCCGATGTGGAAAATCAGAAGGTGATCTGTTATCTGGCCACAGAGACTGGCCACGAACAAACCAAACATCCCAAGTGAAAGGAGACCTCATGATGAATGAAATGAAACCCGTTCAAGGAAAAATGTCTTTTACATGGTCTGTCGTGTTTGTCTTTCTTGTTGTTTTAGGTATTACAGTTTCCGGGTGCAGCCGTGACAAAGGGGAGGACAAAACACCAGTCGCCACGACAGTGGAGCAGCCGTCGGGAGAAAAAAACGTCAGTCCCGTTCAGTCCCTGAAGCAGATGTACGCCGGCATGGGGGATCAGGAAACCCTGGACAGGATCAACGGATTCATCGATGAATCCTATTCCCTGGGCCGAAAGGACGGGGCTCTCTGGCTTGTAGCCCCCAACGGCAACGAGGCCAATCTGGCCATCGCCGATCTGATGCATGAGCCGTTTACCAAAGACGGCGTGGAGTATCACCGTTACTTTTTTTCCCTGAAAAACATAGGCAATCCAGAGCAGCTGGCCCCATTCCAGATGGTGACCGAAGAGGAAAACCATGGAGAGATGATCCACGCCCTCCAACATCTTCAGGAACTGGCCAGGGAATAAGGATGTCCCGGACAATGGGGGATTGATCGAAACGGGCAAGGCCCAAATGCCCTGCCCGTTTCGATTTTCAATGGTCGTGTTCCTCGGGCGCAGACTTGCCAGCTTTGTTTCCAGTCCTGTCATACTTGCAGCAGGCGGGAAGCCGGTTGTAAACCTCGTCTTTGGCTTTATGCATCGGGGTGTCGTGACCGACCCCCGCTATTGCGGCCTGGATCTTGTCCACATTGGTCTTCGAAGGATCGAATGTCACGTCGATCAGGGACGTTTTCATGTTCCAGTCCGCCTTGACCACGCCTTTGACAGACTGGGCCGCTTTCTCGATGCGGTTTTCGCACAGGTTGCAGTTGCCTTTGACGTCAAATTGTTCTGTTTTGGCCGCCTGGGCATAGACCGTGACCGCTGAAAGAACGAACAATGCCATAACGAAAGATAGTGTTGTTTTCATACCTTGTCTCCTTTGAGATTCAATGAACATTTATGCATCGCCCTGAAAACCCCTTTCATTTCAGGGCGTCCGTCACTTCGCCGCAGGTGAGCATGGATTCTCCGAAATAGGGGTTCTTGATCTCCTTTTCGCGGCTCAGCCAGTCCGCGCCTTTTTCCTGGTCGGCCATGGGACAGTGCTGGATGTACAGGGGGCTGTCCATGGGTTTGAAGGTCCTGGCCAGGTCGATCATGATGACCGAAGCGGACTGGAAAACTTTTCTCACGTCTTCGATGGTCTGTTTTTGCGGGACAGGGCCCATGAGTCCGGCAAGCTCTCCTTTCATCTTCAACCACCGGTCCTTTTTATTTTCGGGAAAAGAGCCTGTGTCTATCTTGCCGAGAAGGGCTGACAGATGGCCGGCCGCTTTTTTCGCGGCCTGAAGGTCATCACGGACAAGGGCGTCTTTGAACACAAGGTACCCGTCGATAAGAGGGGACAGAGATGGAATTGTGCCATGATCAGAAGGCAGGACAGGGCTTTCCGCCGAAGCGGATTTCCCATGGTCGTGGCCCGACAGAGGCTTTTCACCTCCTTTGGGGCTCATCATGCTGGGTTTTCCGGAAAGCTGGGCTGCGGCGTCGATGCTGAACGTGCCGCTTACCGCGATTTCCTCGCCTTTTTCCAAACCTTTCAGGACCACGACGCTGTCTCCAAGGGCCGGTCCCAGGGTCACCTCGCGCATGGCGAAGGAAAGGCCGCGTTCCGTGCGGTCGGCCACATAGACCAGGGACCGTTCGCCTGTCCACATCACCGCGGATCTGGGTATGGCCAGGGCCTCCGTTTTTCCGGGGAGACGGGATTCGATCCGGCCCTGGACGAACATTTCAGGTTTCAGGTGATAGCCGGTATTCGGGATGTCCACCCGGGCCCTGGCCACCCGGGTCTGGGGATCGATCACCGGGTCCAGCCAGGCGATGGAACCGTGAAAAACCTGGCCCGGAAGGGCGGGGACCTTGAATTCCACAGTGTTCCCTTTTTTCACCCAGGGAAGATCGGATTCGTACACATCGAAAAACACCCAGACCCTGGACAGGTCGGTGATGTCGAAGATCACCTGTCCCCTTTCAATGTAGTCGCCGGGATTGACCCGCTTGGCGGCCACGAATCCCGTCACGTCCGAATCCACGGGAAACCGGGTCAGCACGGTGCCGGATTTGAGAATGGCGTCGATCCGGGAATCGGAAAGTTTCCAGTTTTTGAGTTTCTCCCTGGCCGCCCTGAACAGCTCCGGCTGGGTGTCCATGGATTTACGGGCGAGGAACAGCTCTTCCTGGGCCGTGACCAGTTCCGGAGAGTAGACAAGGGCCAGGGTCTGGCCACGGGTCACCCGGTCTCCGGTGAAATTCACGAGAAGCTTTTCGATCCGTCCCGGGATGTGGGAGGTCTGGGAAAAGACAAGGCGCTGGTCGGCCTGGACTTTTCCGTTCAGGCGGACGGATTTCACGGGTGCAGATTCAGAGACCCGGGCCGTGGCCACACGGGCCAGTTCCATGGCCGCGGGAGACATGGTGACGGCCACGGGATTCTCGTCGGCCTGGTCGTCACTTTTAAGGACGATCAGGTCCATGCCGCAGATCGGGCAGTCGCCCGGTTCGTTCTGGCGGATCTGGGGGTGCATGGAGCAGGTCCATACCGTCGCTCCGGAATTTGCGGCGACAAATCCGTCCGGGGTTTTGACGCCCCGTTCCCCAAAGATCAGCCAGCCGGCGAACAGGCCGGCCAGCAAGGCCACCGCGACCAATATCCCTGTTTTACGGTCAGTTTTCATCCCCATAGGTTCTCCCTGTCAAGGTGTTGAGCCGGGCCAGTTCCATCCTGAAACGGATTTCAGCCGAAACCCTCATTTTTTCGTAATCCAGAAGCTGGCCCCGGGTGTCCAGCAGTTCCTCAAATCCTTTTCCCGTGTTGGCGTAGCCTGTAACACGAAGGTCGAGGGCCTGGGAAAGGGTCCGGATCTGCCGGTCGTAAAGAGAGACCATCCGCCGCTGCTGCTCCAGGTCGAACCGTGTCATTGCGTAACGGGCCCCAAGGGTGTTGAGCAGATCCTCCTTTTCATGGGCCGCGCTCTGCCGCATGAAAAGCGCCTCCTTGATCGAAGCCCTGTATTTCTTCCTGAAAACAGGAAGACTCATGGAGAACTCGGCCATCACTTCGTCTCCTTTGTCACGGTTCTCCACGGCCCGTTCATAGGAAAGCCCCACCCCGAACCGGGGGTAGCTCTGTTTTACGGCGGCCCTTTCTCTGGCTTCACCGGCCTTGACGAAAAGGTCCAGGGCTTTGAGGGAAGGGTTCCCTGAAAACTGGGATTCCTCTGCCGGAATATCGGGCAGGGGCTCCGAGCCGGGCTCGCTGTCAAAGGCCACCGGTTCGTCCGGGTTTCTGTTCAGGAGCTTGTTGAAGGCTGTGAGAAGGGCGGTTTCCTTCATGTCCAGGATGTCCAGGGCTGTTTCCGTGTCTTTTAGCCGGATGTCGACGAGAAGGACATCCACCATGGAGCCGGTTCCGTTTTCGAAACGTTTCAAGGCCATGGCCTTGTAGGTGTCAAGAAGTCCTTTGTTTTGCCGTTCGAGTTTCCGGGTGACCATCAGTTCAAGGAGCGGGTAGTAGGCTGCGGCCACCTCGTAATACAGACTGTCACGAGCCGTGAGGTACTGGTAAAGGCCGGCCTGGGCCGAAAGAGCCTGGGCCTCGTGTTCCGCTTTCAGGGTGCCGATCCAGGGAAACATCTGGGAAACGCCGAAACGGAGTTTCATGGGATCGGTTTTGCTGTCGTCTGGTGCGATCACATACCCGAAGGAAACATCCGGATCGGGGAGGACCCCGCTCTGGTCGACGCGCTGAAGGGCCGCCTCGTAGCCGGAGTGTCGGGCTTTGAGGCCCGGGTTGTTTTCCATGGCGATGCGGGTGTAGTCCTCCAGCATTCCCCCTTGAACCTGGGAGCAGATCAGGACAAACATCGCTGTCAGCAGGCATTTACGTGTCATGATTTTCCTTTTCAAGCCGTCTTTCTTCCCTGAGACTGTAAAGCACGGGGACGATGAAACAGGTAATGGCCGCCGCCAGCATGCCTCCGAACTGGGGAATGGCCATGGGCGCCATGATGTCCGAACCCCTTCCCGTGGAAGTGAGCACCGGAAGCAGGGCGATGATGGTGGTGGCCGAAGTCATCACCGCCGGACGAATCCGGCGGAGTCCCGCCTCGATCACGGTGTTCCGGATGTCTTCACGGCTTGTGGGCCGTTTTTTTCCGAAACTCTGGTCGATGTAGGTGCCCATCAGGACCCCGTCATCGGTGGCGAGGCCGAAAAGGGCGATGAAACCCACCCACACCGCCACACTGAGGTTGATGGTTTTCATCTGGAACAGGTCCCTGACGTTGGCCCCGAACAGGGTCATGTCGGCGAACCAGCCCTGGCCGTAAAGCCAGATCATGGTGAACCCGCCGCTGAACGCTACGGCGATTCCGCTGAAGATCATCAGGGACGTGGTGATCGACCGGAACTGGAAATAGAGGATCAGGAAAACCACGCCGAGAACCAGAGGAATGATGATGGAAAGCCTTTTTTCAGCCCGTACCTGGTTTTCGTAGCTGCCTGAAAACGTGTAGCTCACTCCGGGCGGAACGGCGAGGTCGCCTTTGGCGATGCGGCTTGCGATGGCGTCCCGGGCCGCATGGACCACATCCACTTCCGCGTGGCCGTCTTTTTTGTCGAAAAGCACGTAACTCACCAGGAAGGTGTCCTCGCTTTTGATCATCTCAGGGCCTTTGGCATAGTCCATGTCCACCACCTGGGACAGGGGGATCTGGGCTCCCGTGGGGGTGGGCATCCAGATTTTGCCCAGGCTTTCAGGGGTCTCCCGGAGCTCCCTGGGGTATCTCACGCGAACGGGGAACCGCATCCGGCCTTCCACGGTGGAGGTCAGGGTCATGCCTCCCACGGCCGTTTCGATGACCTGCTGCACATCCTCGATGGTGAGGCCGTACCGGGCGATGTTATCCCGGTTGATCCTGAGGTGAAGATAGGGTTTCCCGATCACCCGGTCCGCGAAAACAGCTTCTGTTTTGACCTGGGGTACGTCCTTCAATATTTTTTCCAGCTCGAATCCGAAACGTTCGATGGTGGCCAGATCCGGGCCGTACACCTTGATCCCCATGGGCGCCCTCATGCCTGTCTGGAGCATGACAAGCCGTGTCTCGATGGGTTGAAGCTTCGGGGCCGAGGTCACTCCGGGAATCCGGGTGGCGCTGACGATCTCATCCCAGATATCGTCAGGTGAGGTGATGTGGGCCCGCCAGTTCCTGAAATACTGACCGTCTTCGGACGGGACCAGGTCAGCCCTGCCAAGGCCTTGGGCAAGGGCTTCCTCCTGGGTCAGGGATCGGCCGGACACCGTGACGAAGCGGTTGTCATCGTCGGTTTCGAACCGCATGCGGTGACCCTTTTCGTCAAGGATGTACTCGGGTTTGGTGTTGATCACGTTTTCGTACATGAACACGGGGGCCGGGTCCAGGGCTGATTCGGCCCGGCCGGCTTTGCCCACGGTAAGTTCCACTTCGGGAATGCGGGTCAGGAGCATGTCCAGCTGGCCCAGCACCTGCCGGTTGTACTCCGTTCCGGAATGGGGCATGGCCGTGGGCATGAGAAGGAAAGTGCCCTCGGACAGGGTGGGCATGAACTCCTTGCCTGTTCCAGGAAACGTGTGGGCGAGGTCCGACCAGATGCGGGTGGTCCTTATGTTCCACCCAACGGTGTCAAACCCTTTAGCGATGAACCCGAAGATGTTTTGAAAGCCCAGGAAAACCGTGAGCCCGAAAAGGACCATACACACGGGAATGGCCAGAAATTTTCTTTTGTTGTCAAGGCACCAGCGGAGGATGGGTGCGTAAAAACGGGTCAGGCAGGCGAAGAAGCCCAGGACAAGGGCCACGGGCAAGGCCACGAAGAAGGCGTTTGAAACAAGACTCCGCGAGGGACCCAGGGGAAGCCAGAGGGAGGCCAGCAGGAAAACCACGGCGCAGACGGTGATGAGGGTGTCCAGGTGGGCCTGGACGTGGTGAAGGGGTTTTCTGCCCTGTTTTTCCGGCAGGGGGCGGAACTGGTTCAAGAAACCCGACCCGGCGAAAAGAACAAGGACCGTTCCTCCCAGGATATGCCCGAAAACCAGGCCCGTCACACCGACGACGAGAAGACCTGCGTTGACGGCTGTTTTCACCCGTTTCGACCGGGCTTTGAAACCGAAGAACACGTGGGCGATGGAAGGCAGGATCAAAAGGGTGGTGACAAGGGCCGCCACCAGGGCGAAGGTCTTGGTCCAGGCCAGGGGGCCGAACAGTTTGCCCTCGGCGGCTTCCAGGGTGAACACGGGAATGAAGCTCACGATGGTGGTGGAGACCGCGGTGATGATGGCCGACGACACCTCCGCCGAAGCCTGGTAGACTGTGGTGACAAGCGGCCGGTCAGCCGGGGCCTCGTCCATGTGCTTCATGACGTTTTCGGAAAGGATGATCCCAAGGTCCACCATGGTCCCGATGGCGATAGCGATTCCCGAAAGGGCCACGATGTTGGCGTCGACCCCCGCGTACCGCATGGCGATGAACACCATGAGCACCGAAACGGGCAGCAGGGCCGAGATCATCAGGGACGCCCTGAGCTTGAAGATCATCACGATGATCACCAGGATGGTGATCAGGATCTGGAGAGAAATGGCCTCTTCAAGGGTGCCCAGGGTTTCACGGATCAGGACGGAGCGGTCGTAGAACGGCACGATGGTCAGCTGGCTTTCCACGCCGTTTTCCAGGGTTTTTTTCGGGAGACCGGCTGATACGGCCCTTATTTTCTCTTTGACCGCCTCGATGACCTCAAGGGGGTTGGCCCCGTGTCTGGCCACCACCACGCCGCCCACCACCTCGGCGCCGTCCTTGTCGAGGATGCCCATCCGGGCTGCCGGTCCCAATGTCACCACGGCGATGTCGCCAATGCGCACCGGGACATTGTCTTGTACGGAAACAACGGCTTTTTCAATGTCTTCCACGGATCGGACGTAGCCAAGGCCCCGGACCAGGTATTCGGCCTGGTTGATTTCAATGGTTTTGGCCCCCGTGTCCCTGTTGGATTTCTGAACAGCCATCATCACCTGGTCCAGGCCGATGTTGTAGGCTTTCAGGGCCTCGGGGTTCACGTCGATCTGGTATTCGCGGACAAACCCCCCGATGGACGCCACCTCCGAAACACCTTGTACCGCGTTGAGGGCATACTTCACATAGAAGTCCTGAACCGCCCTGATCTCATGGAGATCCCATCCACCGGCGGGCCTGCCGTTACGGTCCCGTCCTTCGATGGTGTACCAGAAGACCTGGCCCAGGGCTGTGGCGTCCGGACCCAGGGTGGGTTTGACGCCTTCGGGGAGAAGGCCGGGAGGCACGGCGGCCAGTTTTTCAAGAATACGGGACCGCGACCAGTAGAACTCGATTTTCTCCTCGAAGATCACATAGATGCTGGAAAATCCGAAAACCGAACTGCTTCGGATGGTTTTCACGCCAGGGATGCCCAGGAGGTAGGCGGTGAGGGGATAGGTGATCTGGTCTTCGATGTCCTGGGGCGAACGACCGGCCCAGTCGGTGAAGACGATCTGCTGGTTTTCACCGATATCGGGAATGGCGTCCACGGGAACAGGGCTTGTGGGCAGGGCGGTTTTCCATCCAAAGGGTGCGGTGACCATACCCCAGGCCACAAGGCCCGCCAGGGTGAGGACCGTGACCAGTTTGTTTTCGAGAAAATATTTGATGATGCCGTTGACCATGCCGTCCATCCGAATGTCGATAAGCGAAGAGAGCCACGTCCCGAACCGGTGGGGAAATCCAGAGTCCCCTGATATCAAAGGGCCGGAACGTCATGGGTAAACAAAACAGGGGTGAACAAGAGCAAGGAACTGGTGACAAAGAAAATCATATGAAATCTGTCAACAATATAAATATTCAACCTCATCGTGTCAAGCCTGGAATTGGGGGGGGCAGAGCCGGCCTTCCATTGGCACAGCCCGTAACGATCCATGAATGATGTTTGACAAGGTCCCCGTCCTCGTCATTCCGGGCGGCCCCGGCTTTTCGGGGGATCAGGTTTAAAGGTGATTTTAAAACAGGTATGACGTCCGCCATTCAAGTCGACCCGGAATCCATGCCCGCGAACTTTTGGTTGTATGAATTTTCGGGAAGGTTTGATCATGCCGGCGTGGATTCCGGGTCGGCTTCGGATTTCGAGCCCGTGGTTTTTGCCGGTTCCGAAGCGGGTTCAGACGATCCATGATGTCGGGGACCGCCCGGAATGACAAATTTGAGAACCGGAGACCTGATGCGGGCTTTGTTTTTTTAGTGTTTCAGCCGTTACTTGCATATAAACGGTGTGGTCCGGCCGAATGGCACAGCGCCAACGATCCATGAATGATGTTTGACAAGGTCCCCGTCCTTGTCATTCCGGGCGGCCCTGGCTTTTCGGGGGATCAGGTTTAAAGGTGATTTTAAAACAGGTATGACGTCCGCCATTAAAGCCGACCCGGAATCCATGCCCGCGAACTTTTGGTTGTATGAATTTTCGGGAAGGTTTGATCATGCCGGCGTGGATTCCGGGTCGGCTTCGGATTTCGAGCCCGTGGTTTTTGCCGGTTCCGAAGCGGGTTCAGACAATCCATGATGTCGGGGACCGCCCGGAATGACAGGACGGGCGCCGGGATGTAAATCAACCAGGCCATCGCCCTGGGTCTTGAGTTCTGGAATGAAGGCTGATGGGCATTCCGCCCGACAGCACAAAAAAAACGGGCCGATCCGTTTGACAGGGTCGGCCCGAAAGGTTTTCAGCTGAACTGAAAAAATCAGACCACGCCGAAGGCCAGCATGGCTTTGGCCACTTTCACGAAACCGGCGATGTTGGCACCGGTGACGTAATCGCCTTTTTTACCGTAGGCATCGGCGGCGTCCAGGCAGGATTTGTGGATGCCTTTCATGATGTTGAGAAGTTTACCGTCCACTTCTTCACGTGACCAGGAGAGCTTGGAGCTGTTCTGGCTCATTTCAAGACCGGATGTGGCCACACCGCCGGCGTTGGCGGCTTTGCCCGGACCGTAGAGGAAGTTGTTGGCCTGGAAAATGCGGATCGCTTCGGGAGACGAAGGCATGTTGGCGCCTTCGGCCACGCAGTAGCAGCCGTTGTCGGCAAGACCCTGGGCATGGCTTTCACTGATTTCGTTCTGGGTGGCGCAGGGCAGGGCCACGTCCACTTTGACACCCTGTTCCTTGATCACATCCCACACGTTCTTGCCCGTGAAACAGGTGGCTGTTTTGTAAGTGTCGGCGTATTCGTTCACACGGCCACGCTGGACGTTTTTCAGCTCCATGATGTAGCGGAGCTTGCCTTCGTCGATACCGGCCTCGTCGATGATGGTGGCGCCGGAGTCGCAGATCGAGATGACCGTGCCGCCGAGCTGGTTGACTTTTTCGATGGCGAACTGGGCCACGTTACCCGCACCGCTCACGGCCACACGTTTGCCTTTGAAGTCAAGGCCGCGTGTTCCCATCATTTCGGCCGCGAAGTACACCGCGCCGTAACCGGTGGCTTCGGGACGGATAAGGCTTCCGCCGTACTCGATGCCCTTGCCGGTGAGAACGCCGGTGTGGTCGTTTCTGATTTTCTTGTAGTAGCCGTACATGTAGCCGATTTCACGGCCGCCCACGCCGATGTCGCCGGCGGGAACGTCTGTTTCAGGACCGATGTGACGGAACAGTTCACGCATGAACGACTGGCAGAAACGCATGATTTCCGCGTCGGATTTGCCTTTGGGATCGAAGTCCGAACCGCCTTTGCCGCCGCCCATGGCCAGGGTGGTCAGGCTGTTCTTGAAAATCTGTTCGAAACCCAGGAACTTGATGATGCTCAGGTTCACGGAAGGATGGAAACGAATACCGCCTTTGAACGGTCCGATGGCGTTGTTGTACTGCACTCTGAAGCCACGGTTCACATGGACGTTGTTCTTGTCGTCCGCCCAGGGAACACGAAACATGATGGTTCTTTCAGGTTCGACGATGCGTTCGTAGATGTTGGCTTTCACGAATTCAGGGTGACGCACGGCTGTGGGTTCGAGGGTCTCCATGACTTCCTCGACGGCCTGATGGAACTCTTTCTGTTCGGGGTCCATGTGTTTGACTTTTTCAATAACGCTCTTGGTGACGGACATTCGTGGGTCTCCTTGGGTGTTTAAAGGTTAAAGGTTTATGAAATAAAAGAAAAAATCCTTGGTGTGTCAGGATCCGTTGTTTTTTCTGAAATAATGGAAGTCCTGGTGGGTCAGGCCGTCAACGCCCGTGAATTCACGCTCCAGTTCTTCCAGGCTGTCAAAACCCGCTCCAAGAAACGGCAGTTTGGAGAAGAAGGGTCTTTCGCTTTTCATATTGGTGATCACGGCGATATGACGCGGAAACTGAAGGTCTCCGACGACCAGGAGGTAGGTTCCGCGGGATTCGCCGATGTGGTAGTTCAAGGGGATCTCATCCATGAAAATTTCAGTGAATTGATCTTCAAGAATACGCGCCGCGTCATGCCCGTCCAGGTCGGGATATGACATGAGGTCGGGGAAATCAAAGGCGTTTTCGGACAAACCCAGCACGTACATGGCTACACTGAAACTGCTGGCCCGTTCGTAGATGGGCTGTTTCCTGTGACACATGGACATGGCTTCTTCCATCCGTTCGATGATTTCCAGCCGGTCCCGGTTCATGACAAGTCCCATGTGGGCCATGTCCAGGGTCGTGGTGAAGAATGCGCCGATTTCGTAAAGAGAATGTTTTTTCATGATGCGAGCCTCCCTTGGTTTGAGACTGTTTTGGCATTCATTCAAACAAACGTTTTGAATGATCTGATGACGGTCCCTTAATCAATTCTTGTGCCATCGGGTTGGAAATGCGGGTTATGGTTATATGTAGTTGAAAAAACAGTACAAAATAGCTTGTCATTTTCCAGGATGGGCTCTTGGGCAAAGGCCGTCCTGTTTAAAAATAGGCCAGCGATCCGGAACAAACCGGCTTTTTTAATTTTTAACCTTCTGAAAATATGGATATAAAAAATCTGATCGGGGTGTGGTCAAACTTTGAACAGCGCGCACTTCGGTTGCCTGATATAAAACAGGCCGGCAGCACTTCGTTTGAGTCGTATCGGAAAAATCGGTCGCCTTTCAGTTTGATTTTTTAAAGGTAAAACGCTATTTTGAATTCATTCTAACAGTGTGTCCCAGACAATCATCATGTCTTTTCTATCTTTCGAATGATCCTGCACGACCAGGTCCGGGGGGTTTTATCCCCCCTTTGTCCACGGCAGGCTTGACGACCTTTTCATTTTAATTTCATGTGGCAGCCGTGGGATGCTCCGGAAGCGACCCTTGAACAGGCTTCACAGTTCCTGGCAAAGAGGTTGAGATGACGTTTTTCCATGATGTTCTCCTGGCCCTGGCAGACATTGCTAAGACAGACGATCCGGACCAGATGACGAGGCTTTTTTTTGAACGCCTGCATGGTATCGACAACAGGTTCTCTTTCGAATTCATGGACCGGGAACCCCGGGCCGGTTCCGGCAGCCTGGTCATGCCCATTGCCACGCCCAGCGCAACCTACGGGTACGTCGTTGCCGGAGGTGCCTCCAGGGACTGGAACGAGGAAACCCGGGACGTTTTTCAAGCTGTTTTCGATCTTTTGGCGGTTCTCCTTGAAAACAGAAGGTTGGCGAAGCTTCCAGAGACGGGGATCGGGCCGGACCTTAGCGGGGAAGGGCGAACAGGCGATGCACAGGAAACGCTTCAGGCTGTCAAGGACAGCAGGCGATACGAGGAGCAGTTGGCCCATTCCCGGGACCTGATGCGCTATGTCATCGAGCATTCCAACAGCGCCGTGGCCGTTCTGGACCGGAACCTTCGCTACGTGTATGTGAGCCAGCGTTACATCGACGATTACAAACTGAAAGACCGACATATCGTGGGCCGGTATCATTACGACGTGTTTCCCGAAATAACCGAGACATTGAAAGAGGTCCACCGAAAGACGCTCCAGGGCCAGGTGAGCCGGGGTGACCGGGACGCCTTTGTCAGGACTGACGGAACCGTGGAATGGATCCGCTGGGAATGCAGGCCCTGGTTCGAGGAAGACAAAACCATCGGCGGGATTGTTCTTTACACGGAAAACGTTTCGGAACGGGTCGAGGCGGAAGAACGGCTCAGGAACAGCGAGGCCCGCTTCCGCCTTCTGGCCGATTCCGCGCCGGTGGGTATCCTGATTCTGGAAGGGTTCAAAAAGGTCATTTATACCAGCCGAAGGTTCACGGAAATTTTTGGATACACCGTCGACGATATCCCGACGGTGGACGCCTGGTGGCCCCTGGCCTACCCGGATGAAGCCCTGAGAACCAAGGTTGCGAAAGCCTGGGCTCAGGCGGTGGAACAGGTCAGAGCCATGGAGGTGAGATCGAGCCTGTGGTGTACCCTGTCAGGTGCAGGAACGGTGAGACCCGCCATATCGAGTTCCGCATGACCCTTGCCGGGGATCTGAACTTCGTGATTTTCATCGACGTGACCGCGAGAACCCTGATGGAAATGGAACTCCGGACCCTGAAAGACCGTCTTGAAAAGGAAGTCTCCGAAAAAACACGTGAGCTTCAGGCCAGGGTCGATGAGCTGGAACGGTTTCACGACGCCACCGTGGAAAGGGAGTTTCGTATCAAGGAGCTCAGGGATGAAATCGACCGGATGAAAGGTGGACAGCCATGAACCGGAGCAGGATATGCGCCTTGTTTTTCTTGTTCATGACGGCTGTTTCCGGGTCCGCGGAGACGGAACCGGGGGACAAACACTGGAAAAACAGCATCACCATCGCGTCGGAACCCGACTACCCGCCCTATTGCATGGTGGACGAACAGGGACAGCCCGAAGGGTTTTCCGTGGATCTGTTCAAGGCCGCCGCCGATGCCGTGGGGCTCCATGTAGCCATTCAAGTCGGACTCTGGGAAAACATCAAGGCCGATCTGGCCCAGGGGAAAATCGACGCCCTGCCTCTGGTGGGAAGGACCCCTGAACGCGAAAAGCTGTATGATTTCACCATGCCCTATCTTTCCCTTCATGGTGCTGTTTTTGTCCGGGAAGGTACGGGAACCGTCAAATCTGTGGAGGATCTCAAGGATAAAACCATCGTGGTGATGAAAGGGGACAATGCGGAAGAGTTTGTCCGCCGTCATCGCATTTCGGAGCATATCGTGACGACCCGTACCTACGAGGAGGCGTTCAGGGAGCTTGCCGACGGAAAATTCGATGCGGTGATCACCCAGCGCGTCATGGGTATCGAACTCCTGAAAAAAATGGCTATCACCTCGGTCACGCCTCTTTCAATCCAGTTGCCTGAATTCCGTCAGGATTTTTGTTTCGCTGTGAAAGAAGGCGATGACCGATTGCTCTCACGGCTCAACGAGGGGCTGTCCATCGTGATCGCCAACGGAACCTATGAACGGATCAAGCTGAAGTGGCTGGGTCCGGATATCAAGGAGCAACTGTCACTGAAAGATGTCCTGACGGTTGTGCTCTATACGGTTTTCCCCTTGCTCGTCCTGGGAAGCGCGGTTTCGATCGTTATTCTCCAGCGGGAAGTCAGGCGCAGGACGAAAAGCCTTCATGACGAAGTTTACGGACACAGGAAAACCCTTGCCATGCTGGCGGAACAAGAGGTTCTGATCCGGGAAAACGAGCGGCAGATACGCCTTCTGCTCAATTCAACCGCCGAGGGGATTTACGGTATCGACACCGAAGGGAACTGCACCTTTGTCAACCAGTCGGCCCTGAAGATCCTTGGATACGAGGAACCCGGGATCATCGGGAAAAACATGCATGATTTGATTCACCACACAGGTCCCGACGGCGACAAAATCTCTCGGGATGAGTGTCTTATCTTCAGAGCCTACAGGGAAGAATTGGGGTATCACTCGGACAGCGAGGTGTTCTGGCGGTCAGACGGCACCAGTTTTCCCGTGGAGTATTTTTCCTATCCCATCGTCCAGAACGGCCAGGTTACCGGCGCGGTGGTCACGTTCCTCGATATCCACGAGCGGAAAAAAGCGGAAAACGAGCTGATCCGTCTGAAAAACGACCTGGAAATCGAGGTGGCCAAACGGACCCGGGAGCTCCAGGAAAAGATCCAGAAACTCGATAAGAGCCAGAAGGCCATGCTGTATATGGTCGAAGACCTGAATCGAATCACGTCCGAGCTCAAGAAGGAACGGAGAAGCCTCGAGGTTTCCAATCAGGAACTAGAAGCCTTCGCCTATTCGGTGTCCCACGACCTCAGGGCGCCCCTTCGGGCCATTGACGGTTTTTCGCGGTTTCTTCTGGAAGATTACGGAGACAGGCTCGATGACGAAGGCAGGCGTTTCATCCACACCATCCGGGCCAACACGGCGGGAATGGACCGCCTGATTTCCGATCTTCTGAGTCTGTCCCGGATTTCCAGGGTCGAGATGAATCCGGTGCCCACGGATATGACCGACATGGCCGTTTCCATGTTTCATGAAACGGCGACCGATGAAGAAAAAAAATCCTTCGACTTTTCTGTCGCGCCTTTGAACACCGTATCCTGCGATATTTCTCTGATGAAACAGGTGTGGAAAAACCTGATCGGCAATGCGCTGAAATACAGCTCAAGGTCTTCCACCCGCAAAATTTCCATCCGCTGCAACCTGACGGAAACCGAGACTGTTTTCTGTGTGGAGGATCGCGGAGCCGGATTCGATGAACGTTACAAGGACAGGATGTTCGGCGTCTTTCAGCGTCTCCACAAAGATGAGGAGTTCGAAGGGTCGGGTGTGGGGCTGGCCATTGTCCATCGGATCGTCCAGCGTCACGGAGGCAGGGTGTGGGCTGAAGGCGGCATCGGTGAGGGCGCGAGGATTTTCTTTTCCCTTCCCCGCGTGTGAAGGGTGTTTAAGGCGCGTCAAAACGAATCATATTGACTAAAAAAGGCTTGTTATGGAAGACATCCGGATACTGTTTGTCGAAGACCTTTCCACCGATGTGGAAATGGCCAGGCGTGTGCTGAAAAAAGAAGCGATCTCGTTTACGGACCGGGTGGTGGATACGGAGCCTGAGTTCAGGAACGCTCTCGAAGAATTCAGGCCCGACCTGATTATCTCCGATTATTCCATGCCCACCTTTGACGGCATGCAGGCCCTGACCATAACCCGCAACCAGGGCGACCGTATCCCCTTTATCGTTCTCACAGGGTCCATGAACGAAGAGACCGCCGTGGCCTGCATGAAAGCGGGGGCGGATGACTATGTGATCAAGGAAAAAATCAAACGGCTTCCCTTTGCCGTCCGGGAAGTTTTGGACAAGGTGAAGGTCCAGAGGGAAAAGGAACACCTGGAAGAGGAAAGAACCCGGCTGATGTCCGCTGTCGAGCAGGCGGGGGAGATGTTCATCGTGACCGATACCCTCGGATCGATTCTCTACGTCAACCCGGCTTTTGAGGAGGTGTCCGGATATTGCCGGGAGGAAGTGATTGGAAAAAATCCCCGGATACTGAAAAGCGGTGTCCAGGGGCCGGATTTCTATCGCCAGATGTGGGAAACTCTGAAGCAGGGGCGCATATGGCGGGGAAGGCTTGTCAACCGCCGCAAGGACGGAACCCATTACACGGAAGATGCGGTGATATCTCCGGTAAGAGACGCCAGCGGCAGGATCGTTCATTATTCCGCAGTGAAAAGGGACATCTCCGACCATTTGAAATCTTCCGAAATGCTCCAGCAGGCCCAGAAAATGGAAAGCGTGGGCCGGTTGGCCGGAGGGGTGGCCCATGACTACAACAATATGCTGAGCGTGATTCTGGGGTACACGGAACTGGCCATGGAGCGGGTGACGCCGGAAGATCCGATTTACGAGGATCTTCAGGAAATCCTCAACGCCGCCAGGCGTTCAGCGGATATCACCCGCCAGTTGCTGGCCTTTGCCAGGAAACAATCCGTGGCTCCTGTGACCCTTGACATCAACGACACGGTGGAAGGCATGCTCAGGATGCTCCGCCGTCTTATCGGGGAGGATATCGATCTGGTGTGGCTTCCTTGTGCAGGAATCTGGCCTGTTCGCATGGACCCCACCCAGCTCGACCAGATCCTGGCCAACCTGTGCGTCAACGCACGGGACGCCATCGACGGTGTGGGAAATCTCACCATCGAAACCCGAAACGCGACCTTTGACAGGGAATTCTGTGAGGCCCATGCCGGTTATCTGGAGGGGGACTTTGTTCTTTTGACTGTCAGCGACGACGGACGGGGCATGGACCGGGAGACGCTGATCCATGTTTTCGAGCCTTTTTTCACCACAAAGAACATGGGCGAGGGAACGGGGCTAGGATTGGCCATGGTTTACGGCGTCGTCAAACAGAACAACGGCTTTATCCAAGTCTACAGCGAGGTTGGAGACGGGACGAGCTTCCGCATCTACCTTCCCCGTCATAAGGGAGACGTGGTTTCGGTAACGCAGGTGAATCCGGACGACGACATCCCGGGGGGACGTGGCGAAACGGTGCTGCTGGTGGAGGATGAACCTTCGATCCGCAGGGTGGCCCAGTTGATTCTTGAAAAACTGGGTTACCGGGTGACCATCGCCGAAACGCCGGGAGAGGCCTTGCATCTGGCAGTATCCCGGCCCCAGAATTTCGATCTCCTGATGACCGACGTGGTCATGCCGGAAATGAATGGCCGCACCCTGGCGGACCAGATCCAGCAGGCCTGTCCGGGCACACGAACCCTGTTCATGTCCGGCTACACGTCCAACACCATCGCCCAGCACGGGGTCCTTGAAGAAGGAATGAATTTTATCCAGAAACCGTTCACGAAAAAGGCCCTGGCCGTGGCGGTGCGCAAGGCTCTTGGCGGGGATTGAAAGTGAAAGCCATTGTCATGGAAAAACGGCAATTAAAAACACGTTTATAAGGGTATTTTATTAAACCGGCAATAAAAAAGCTTAAATGATTGGCAAGGGAGCGGTTTAGGTGTTTAGCGGTTTAGGGTTATTCGACGAATGGGCTTTGAATTTATAATTTGTCAAAAAAAATATAAATAAACAATAGGTTATGAGAATAATCTTTTCAAAACCTAAACACCTAAACCACTAAAAAGCTAAATCCCTGGGTTGCCATCTCCCTTGTTTGT